>ENA-OPWC01000946-OPWC01000946.1-human-gut-metagenome-genome-assembly--contig:-NODE-946-length-21730-cov-6.798201_pt1 | contig 21730 bp, 16 predicted proteins | sample MGYA00241504_ERZ502000 | MGnify/ENA primary metagenome ERZ502000 (study PRJEB25962, sample SAMEA2042005) | human gut metagenome | biome: human gut; feature: human-associated habitat; material: faeces...
GGTGATGTAGCCGCGCACGATGCACTCGATGGGCAGCATGGTCAGCTTGCGGCACTTCATGCTCCGGCCCTCAAAGGCAGGCGTGCGGAAGAACTCGGGCATATCGGCGGTATCCACGCTCAGCATGTGGTTGGGCAGAACATCCTTGGTGTAGTCGAACCAGAATCTGCTCATCTGGGTCAGCACCTTGCCCTTGTTGGTCACTTTATTTTTCAGGATCACATCAAATGCAGAGATACGATCGGTGGCAACCATAATGAGGCTGTCGCCATTGTCATAGATCTCGCGGACTTTGCCTTCCTTGATGGGCTTGAATTCAGTCATAGCAAACACTCCATTTTTCCTGATAGCTCTTTCATCAACGTCCTCGCCCGCTCCGGCATTGCAAAGCAATGAAGGACAGGGTGAGCCGTTTTCCGTTTACCTATTCAGTCTATCACACTTACTGTCCGTTTGGAAGAAACAGATTCCAAGGAAAATCGCCCGCAATTTTCGATTTCTTCGTGAAAAGTGTCAAAAATCAGCAACGTTTTTCGTCGAATTGACGGCTAAAGTCGTACTTTCCCGGTTGACAGCGGCTCAGAACATGGTATCATTGAAGTATCAGAATTCAACTGCATCAGGAGGTAAGACCTATGGGCAAATTCCCGAAAGACTTTTTGTGGGGCGGTGCCACTGCCGCCAACCAGTGCGAGGGTGCTTACAACGAGGGCGGGCGCGGCCTGTCCAGTGTGGACGTGGTACCCTTTGGCCCCGACCGCTTCCCCGTGGCGCTGGGCCAGCTGAAGATGCTGGACTGCGATGCCGAGCACTTCTACCCCTCCCACGAAGCCATTGACATGTACCACCACTTCAAGGAGGACATCAAGCTCTTTGCCGAGATGGGCTTCCGCTGCTACCGCCTGTCCATTGCCTGGACCCGCATCCTGCCCAACGGCGATGATGCACAGCCCAACGAAGAGGGCCTGCGCTTCTATGAGGAGCTCTTTGATGAGTGCCACAAGTACGGCATTGAGCCGTTGGTAACCCTGTGCCACTTTGATACCCCCATTGCCCTGATCAAAAAGTACGCCGGATGGTGGATGCCTACGCCCACTACTGTGAGGTGCTGTTCCAGCGCTTCCGGGGCAAGGTCAAGTACTGGCTGACCTTCAACGAGATCAACATGCTGCTCCACATGCCCTTTATGGGAGCCGGTCTGCTCTTTGCGCCCGGCGAGAACGTGCAGCAGGTTAAGTATCAGGCCGCTCACCACGAGCTGGTGGCCAGCGCAAAGGCCGTCAAGCTGGCCCATGCCATCATGCCCGATGCCATGGTGGGCTGTATGCTGGCCGCCGGTCAGTTCTACCCCCGCACCTGCGCCCCTGCCGATGTGCAGGCCGCTGCCGAGGCTGACCGCGACAACTACTTCTTCATTGATGTCCAGTCCCGCGGCGAATACCCTGTCTGGGCCAAAAAGCGGATGGAGCGTGCAGGCATCGCCCTGCAGGTGGAGCCGGGCGACGAGCAGCTGCTGAAAGAGGGCACTGTGGACTTCATCTCCTTCAGCTACTATTCCAGCCGCTGCACCACTGTGGACCCCGAACTGATGAACAAGGCCAGCGGCAATGCCATCATGGATGCCGTCAAGAACCCCTACCTCAAGGCCAGCGATTGGGGCTGGGCCATCGACCCGGTGGGCCTGCGCATCACCATGAACAGCCTGTATGACCGCTACCAGAAACCGCTCTTCATCGTGGAGAACGGTCTGGGTGCGGTGGACAAGGTGGAAGCAGATGGTTCCATCCACGACACCTACCGCATCGACTACCTGCGGGCCCACATTGAGCAGATGGAAAAGGCCATCAACGAGGACGGCCTGCCCCTGCTGGGCTACACCACCTGGGGCCCCATCGACCTGGTCAGTGCTTCCACCGGCGAGATGAAGAAGCGGTACGGCTTCATCTATGTGGACAAGGACAACGAGGGCAAGGGCACGCTGGCCCGCAGCCGGAAGGATAGTTTCTATTGGTATAAAAAGGTCATCGCCTCCGACGGCGAAGATCTGGCCTGAACCAACTGTGAGGAAAGGAATCATAGCACAAGATGACGACACCCCAAATCATTGCGCACCGCGGTGCATCCTATCTGGCCCCTGAGAACACGCTGGTCGCCTTCCGCAAGGCGATGGAGATCGGCGCGGACGGCGTGGAAATGGATGTACAGAAGACCTACGACAACGAGCTGGTCATCCACCACGACTATATGGTGGACATGCACACCGACATCTCCGGCCAGATCTACGACCTGACCATGGGCGAGCTGAAGGCTCTGGATTTCGGCAGCTGGAAAGATGCCATCTACGCCAACGAGAGGATCGCCACGCTGCAGGAAGCGCTGGAGCTCTGCGCCGGCATGGAGGGCACGCAGGTACAGCTGGAACTGAAAAGCCCACTGGAGGACGACCCCGACTTTGTGCCCCGGGTGCTGGATGCGGTCCGCGCCGCCGGGCTCACCGACCGGCTCACCCTCATCTCCTTCCACCACTCTCAGCTGCGGCAGGCAAAGCAGCTGATGCCTGAGCTGAAGGTAGGTGCGCTGACCTACGGCGCTTTCCTCAGCATGGTGCTGCCTCCGCCGGTGGTGTGGAAGGATCTGGGTCTTGTGAACAGCATGGACGAGCCCTTCAGCGAGGAAAACTGCATCGACCTGCGGAATAATCTCATCTACCGCACTGTGGCCGACAAGGTCGATATGCTCCGTGCCAACTTCCCCGGCGAGACCGTGGAGCAGGTCATCGGCCATCTGGAGGAGCAGGCAGATGTGGCCACCTACATCAAAACGCTGGATTTCCCTGTGGACATCGTCAGCTGCGAGTACCACACCGCCTACTCCAACCCCGAGCTTGTGAACCAGCTCCACGCCATGGGCATCCAGGCCGCGTTCTGGACCGTGGACACCCAGGACGCAGTCCGTTCCCTGCTGCCCCTTGGCCCTGACTGCATCGTCACCAACCGGCCTGACCGCGTGCGGGAATGGGTGAATGCGGAAATGAGGAAATAAAAAGATCACAAAACGTCCCCGTGCAGGATATCAAAACCGCACGGGGACGTTTTCTATGTCAGCACTGCATTATCTGATGTCTGGCATCGTTATGACGGCGCTCTCCTTGCGAGCACGCTCTGCGCAGAAAACGCCCAGATGCCCATTGATCGAATCTTTGATCGTTGTGCAGGAGATGGAAGGCTCCTCACCCTGAAGCACATGAACAAAGTCCTCCACCAGCCGCAGGTCGCCGCCGCCATGAGAGCCTGTCATGCCGCTCTTATCTCCACCGATTTTCAGGTCTACCACTTCCTCGTTCCAGCCCTTCTCGCTGGCGGTATCTATGGTGCGCACAGTGAAAACCGAATCATCGAACACACCCTTGATCTCACCCTTTGTACCAATGATGTGGATATTGCGCTCCGGCTTCGCTGTGCCGCCGATCATGTTCAGGGTCGCAGTTGCACCATCCGCAAAATTCATCAGCACCGATTGATGATCCACCACCGTATGTTCACAATCCCACACACAGCGTCCATGGATATTGTCTGTCATCAGCGACTTGCGCTTGTCCTCCAGCGTCGGATTCTCAATATTCTCCAGGCAGTCCCATACATAGAACGCCCACCGATCCGGGTGATCCAGATAATGCTTTTTGGCAGAGTACAGACAAGTCTCCTCGCACTGACAATCCACCAGGCAGCGCTTGCCTGCCCCTGCGGGCTTTTTGGCAGGATCAAACTGGAAGTCACTTCCAAAGCTAGCGATCTGTTTGGGCGAAACGCCGCTCTTCAGCCACATGATGAGATCCATGTCATGGCAGCACTTTGCCAGCAGCATCGGAGCCCCGCATTTTTCCTCGTTGCCCCATTTGCCGCGCACAAAGGAGACAGCCAGGTGATGGTAGCTGACATGCTCCGTGGCCTGAATATTGATAATGTCACCGATCTCCCCGCTCAGCAGTCTCTGCTTGATTGCGACATAGAAGGGCGCATACCGCAGAACGTGGCAGATCATCACCTTCCGCCCGGTCTCTTTTACAACCTTATATAAATAGTTTACTTCCTCCTCGCTGATCGCGAAGGGCTTTTCCAGCAGCATATCATATCCTGCACGCAGGAGCGGAACCGCAGTGGGCACATGCTGGCGGTCCATGGTTCCATTGATCACCGCGTCTGCCAGCTTGGGTCTTGCTGCCAGCTCCTCAGCGTTCTTGAAGCACATCTCCTCCCCGAAGCCATGCATCTCCGCAACCTTTTTCCGCCGGATCGGATCCGGATCTGCTACGCCCACGATCTTCAGCTCGTCCGGGTGTTCCAGCGCATACAGGCTGTACAGGATCGCCCGATGGCCCGCGCCCACGATGATGGCTGTGATTTGCTTACTCATAGTTTCTCTCTTCCTTTCTTTTGAATGGATCTCCGATTCCAATTTTGTTTCCAGCATATCTTTTTGTGCCGAAACCGTCAAGGTGAAGGAGCATGGCATTTCATCCTGCACCATGACGAAAGGAAGAATAATCGCATCTTTGTGGATATTGTGCAACAATCACACTCAAAAATGAGAAAATCTTTTGTTCGTTTTGTATCAAAAAATGTTGCAATCCCAAAAAGAACATGATATACTTCTGCGTAAGGAAAAACCACTGGTCGGCAGCGTACGAGCTGAGCGGAGGTTATGGAAGCACGGGGATCTGCCCCGTCTCATTCCATAAATCAAGGAGGAAAAGATTTTATGAAAGAAAGAAAAATCAGCAGACGCGCCGTATGCAGCGCTATGGTCGCTTCCCTGGCATTGGGTGTTCTGGAGGGCTGTGGCAGCTCTTCCTCTACGACTGCTTCTTCTGCTGCCGGTTCCGGAGCAGCTGCTTCCAACGAGCGCATCACCGTGCGCATCCTGAAATCCAAGGCCGCGAACGAGGTTGCTGCCGAGCAGATGGATGTCTGGAAGGTCCTGGGCGAAAAATTCAATATGGATTTTGAATTTGATAACCCCCCGCAGGACAATTACAACGAGCGCCTGAATCTCGTGATGATGGATGCACAGCTGCCGGACATCATTATGGATATGCCCACCACCGAAGTTCTGAAGTACGGCGAGTCCGGCGTGATCCTGTCCCTGAACGACTACATCGAGAACAGCATGCCGAACCTGAAGAAGGAGATCGATAAGCGGGACGGTGTCGAAAAAGCACTGACTTACAGCGACGGCAATATTTATTATATGCCCATGCTGGATGAGAAGGTCTCCGGCAATATGCCCTACATCGTCCGCACCGACTGGCTGGAAAAGCTGGGCATCGAGAGCCCCGTGACCCTGGAGGACTGGGAGAACTACTGGCATCTGGTCAAGACCACCGACCTGAACGGCAACGGCACCAACGATGAGATTCCCTTCAGCTCCTACGATATGACCGGCCTGCGGAACTTCTGCACCGCATTCGGCTGCCTGGATGACTTCTACACCGACCCGGACGATGGCGGCAAGGTCCACTACGGCCCCATTGATCCCAAGTATAAAGAGGCCGTGACCTGGATGCATGACATGTATGAGAAGGGCTATATTGATCCCGAGATCATCACCATGGACTACGCTTCCTTCGTGCCGAAGCTGGCCCAGAATACGGTGGCTTCCTTCTACGGCCCGCTGGGTGGTATGCTGGCTGCACAGAATGCCACCATGCCTGCTTCCTTCCCCGGCTTCCATGTGGAAGCAACCGTGCCGCCCAAGGGTACCGCACAGATCCATTCTTATATCGATCAGGAGCCTCGTGCGATCGCAGCAGCCACCATTACCGCAAGCTGCAAGAATGTTGACCGCGTGATTGCTCTGCTGGATTACATGTACAGCGACGAGGGCACCCGGCTGATCAACATGGGCATTGAGGGCACTCACTACACCATGCAGGACGGCAAGCCGATCTTCACCGATTATGTTATGAACAATCCTGACGGCCTGTCTCCCAAGAATGCCATCGGCACCTTCACCTTTGCACAGAGCTCCGGCCCGTTCATTCTGAGCCAGGATGAGGTCACGCAGCTGGATGATGATGCTGTCAACCGCGCAAAGCAGGACTGCATCATTCCCTTCCTGGAAGAATCCAAGAAGTACGTCATTCCCGGCTCCACCTCCTTCTCCTCTGAGGATGATGCCGTCCGTCGCGCAGTGATGGCAGACGTGGATACCTACGTTGACGAGATGATCATCAAGTTTGTTTCCGGCCGTGAGCCGCTGTCCAACTGGGACACCTACGTTGAAAAGGTCAATGGCATGGGCATTGCAGAGGTCATCGATATCTACCAGAAGACTCTGAATGGCTGATGCCTCAGCAGGTACCTATTTTTTGATCCAGTAAAATAACGGCCGGGGCAGGAACACCCTGTTCCCGGCCTATTTTTTCCTGGGTTCTTCAGAACGAAAACAGGAGAATACCACCATGAAAACTGCCACCGCAGCAAAACCGATCACACTGCCAACAGCGAACCGCCTTGATCATGCCTGCAAAAAGTTCTGGCGCAGCCGCTATCTGCTTTTGATGCTGCTGCCCGCCCTGATCTGGTATATCGTGTTCATGTACGCGCCCATGTACGGCGCGCAGATCGCCTTCCGTGATTTCTCTCCCGTACTGGGCATCACGGGCAGCAAGTGGGTCGGCTTCAAATATTTCACCCAGTTCTTTAAATCCGAGTATTTTGGCCGTCTGATCAAAAACACACTTGGCATCAGCCTGTATTCAATTATTGTGGGCTTTCCCATTCCCATCATTCTGGCTCTGCTGATCAACGAAGTCCGCGGTAAATTCTTCAAACGCAGCGTACAGACCGTGGTGTATCTGCCCCACTTCATCTCCGCTGTGGTCGTTGTCAGTATTCTGAGCGCCCTGCTTTCTCCTTCCAGTGGCCTGATCAACCAGCTGATCACCGCCTTTGGCGGTACGCCGATCCACTTTATGGCCGAGCCCAAGTACTTCAAGACGATCTATGTTCTTTCTGACATCTGGCAAAGCGCCGGCTACGGTTCCATTGTGTACATGGCGGCACTGACCGGCATCGACCCCTCTCTCTACGAGGCCGCCACCGTTGACGGTGCTTCCAAATGGGACAAGCTGATCCACATCACGCTGCCCGGCCTGCTGCCCACGATCATCATCATGCTGATCCTCCGCATGGGCTCTATTTTCTCGGTCGGCTATGAAAAGATCATGCTGATGTACAACCCTGCAACCTATGAGACTGCCGATGTGATCTCCACTTACGTTTACCGCCGTGCCTTTGAAAGCGGCGATTACAGCTTCTCTGCGGCTGTGGGCCTGTTCAATTCCGTGATCAATTTTACCATTATCGTGCTGTTCAACAAGTTCAGCAAAAAGATCAGTGAGGTGAGCCTGTGGTGATGAAAAAAAATATTGATGCGATGAATCACCCCACGAAAGTGAAGGAAAGCATCGGGGAACGGATCTATACCATTGTTGTGTATCTGCTGCTGATCCTGATCAGCGCAACCATTATTCTGCCGCTTCTGCACATCATCAGCGGCTCGTTCAGTGATCCCATGCAGCTGCTGACAGGCAATGTTTCCTTCTGGCCCAAAGGCTTTACGACCTCCATGTATGAGAAGGTTCTGAAGGATGCCAGCATCTGGACGGGTTATCTGAACACGATCCTGTATACCGTGCTGGGCACCCTGATCAGCGTGACCCTTACCGCCTGCGCCGCCTACCCCCTGTCCCGCAAGGATCTGTTCGGTCGCAATGTCTTTATCAGCCTTTTCATCTTTACCATGTTCTTCAACGGCGGCATGATTCCCACTTACCTGATCATTCAGAAGCTGGGTATGCTGAATAAGATCTGGGCGCTGGTGCTGCCTTCCGCCATCAGTACCTATAACATGATCATCATGCGCACGTTCTTTGAAAACACCATCCCGAATGAGCTGATCGAGGCCGCAGCCCTGGACGGCTGTAACGACATCACGACCTTCTTCCGCATTGTTCTTCCGCTCTCCGGTGCAGTGTTCGCCGTTATGGCGCTGTTCTACGGCGTTGCGCAGTGGAACAGCTGGTTCCCGGCATTGCTGTACATTCGGGATCGTTCTCTGTACCCTTTGCAGATGATCCTGCGTGAGGTCCTGATCCAGAGCGACATCGGCAACATGGCCGGTTCCACCGGTGATGTCGAGGTCATCGGCGACGGTCTGAAATATGCCACCATGGTGGTTTCCACCCTGCCGATCATGTGCCTGTATCCGTTCCTGCAGAAGTACTTTGTTGCCGGTGTCACCATTGGCGCAGTCAAGGGCTGATGGGAGGATATCACACCATGCAATCACATGACCTTTCCTTGCCTGCGTGGGGCCCCTACACCAAACGATACAGCGGCATTTCCCATGTTCCTGCGGCCAACGACGGCGTTCGGTTTGACCTGTCCGTTTTTCCGGGAATGTATCGCCGCCGGGTCGATGTGCCCAATGTACGGTTTGAAAGCGGCTTTCACCCCTGGGCTGCGGCTCCGGATCTGAGCTGCTACACGCTCCGCCACGAGCTCCTGTGGAAGGATCAGCTGTATTCAGACATCTCTTTTGCCCCCTTGGGGGAGGATGCCCGGCTGATCCGTGCTGAACTCCATAACAATACAGATGCTCCGCAGAATCTGGTGCTCCATTACATGGCTTCGGCCTGGGATCCTGTTCCGTCCTACCGCGGTTTCTCCCTGCCGGGCTGTGAGGTGTCCCTGCCGGAAAACGCCGCCTTTGTCTGGGCAAAGGATTATGACACCCTGGATTTTTCCATCCACCGTCCCAACGAATGTCTGACCTGGGATGGTCTGCGCCGGGGCGAAGAAGCCGTTCCCGGCTTTGGTCAGGGATACGGCATTGGCATGGGGTTCGGCTGTTCCGAAGGCAAAGGACCTTTTGGGCAGGTCGTGCCCAACGGAAAAGGGGACACCGTTACCTTTACGCTTTCCCTTACCGCGCCCCTGCGTGCCCCCTGTCTCTGTGTACGGTATTGGAATCCGGCAGATGAAAGTTCCGAGTACGATGTCAATGGTCAGGATACGTTACAGCTGCCACCCTGTCAGAAGCCTTCCATTGCCATCCTGCCGCTGAATGCTTCCATTCCCGCCGGGAAATTCACTCTGACCCTGACTGCTGCCGGTGTTGGAGGGGCGAAGCTGGATTGTCTCGCTCTGTGCGAGCAGGCGGACGCAGGTGACTTTACCGTTACACTGCGTGGAGATGGCTCCCGGCCTCAGGCCGAACCCGCCGCAGATGAGAACTATCTGACCCTGCAGTATCCCCACATTCAGGAGTGCTACGGGATCCTGTGGGATGATATCACCACCCATATTCGCACGATCGAAAACGATGAACTGGATATCTTTCTGCGTGACACCGTACACGACCATGTAAACGCCACGCTGCGCGGCAACGGAAAAGGGCATTACGTCAATCTCTTTATGGGGCCGATCCCCTTGGAGGCAGGACAGACAAAGGTGATCTATGGAGCGGTCTGTGCTGCGCCGGATGCTTCTGCCGCCGCGCTGCGCTGCCATGAGCTGCTGACTCAGCGCAGTGATTGGGAGCATTTATGGCAGCAGGCTTCTGCCTCCCTTGCAGCACCGCCCGCTTTACCGGCTGCCGAATCGCTTGCCTTGGGCCAACAGTTGATGAATGCAGTTCTCTGCACCAACGTTGTGTATCCGGTGTACACGCGGGGACAGTATATCCGCCACTACACTCCCGGACGCTGGTGGGACTGTGTCTACACATGGGATTCCGGATTCATTGGAATGGGTCTGGCTCAGACCAGCCTGCGCAATGCCTTTGACTGCCTGAACACCTACCTGATGCCCCCGGATTCTGTGGATGCTGCTTTCTTACACCATGGCTCCATGGTGCCCACGCAGTTTTATCTGTACGCCGAGCTGTTGAATCGCACCAGCAGCAGAGAACTTGCCGCCTACTGCTATCCGCGCCTGAAGCTGTACTACCGCTTCTTCACCGGGCAGGAAGGCGGCTCCACTACCGCCAACCTGCACAGCGGCCTGCTGCGTCCCTGGGATTATTTCTATAATTCCGGTGGATGGGACGATTATCCCCCACAGCAGGAGGTCCATCGCCGCCGTTTGCAGGCCAGCTGCGCGCCCGTGGTCACAACTGCCCATGCGATACGCTGTGCAAAGATCCTGGCTTACACCGCCCGCCTGCTGGGCGAGACAACCGACGCAGATGCATTTGATGCCGATGCGCTTCGCTTAGGGCGCTCCCTGCAGACTGCATGGGACGAGGAAAGCGGTTACTTCGGGTACCTCCTGCACGATCCTTCCGGTGATGCTGCGGATATTCTGCGCACCGAGCAGGGCCTGAACTTCGATATGGGCCTGGATGGCGCTTCGCCGCTGTTTGCAGGTGCCTGTACAGAACCGCAGAAGGAACTTCTGTGGCAGAAGCTGCAAAGCCCGGAACACCTGTGGTGTGCCTGCGGCCTTTCCACCGTAGATCAGAGTGCGCCGTACTATCGGCGTAACGGCTACTGGAACGGCGCTGTATGGATGCCTTATCAGTGGATGTTCTTCAAATCTGCACTGGATGCGGGCCTTGCCGATTTTGCTTACCGCATTGCCGACACCGCTCTTACCCTGTGGCAGAACGAGTGTGCCGAAAGCTACTGTTGTTTTGAACACTTTATGATCGAAAGCCGCCGTGGTGCCGGCTGGCATCAGTTCAGCGGGCTTTCTTCTCCCATTGTACAGTGGTTTTCCGCTTACTACCGCCCCGGCACCCTCACGACCGGTTTTGATGCCTTTGTCCGGCATACGGATTGGGCACCGGACAACAGCGCCTTAAATGCCACGCTGGATTTTACCGCAGCGGGCCGCAGCACTGTTCTGGCTGTTCTGCAGCCTGGTTCCAAGGCTGTTACAGCCTCTGTTCCCTGCACCGTGACCACACGCCATGATGGGCTGCTTGAGCTGACCTTTGCATTGGATGCTCCCTGCACTGTTACCATAAGCATCCATCCCTGAATCCACCTGTAAAAAGAAACGAACGATGTCTGTCCGAATGGGCTGACATCGTTCGTTTTTTTCTGCGCTGAAATCAGTTGTCTCCCTTGCGAACTGCAGAAGGCGAGAGCTGATACTTCCGCCGGAATGCTTTATAGAATGTATTCGCCGTGGAGAAGCCGCACTGTTCTGCAATATCCGTAATATTCAGATCTGTCGTTCTCAGCAGCTGCATTGCATGATCCAGACGCAATTCTTCCACATACTCTGTATAGCTCTTTCCGGTTTGCTCCTTCAGGAATTGCGAAAGATACTTTTTCGAGATCTTGAACTGCTCCGCCGTCATCGCCGCATTGATCTCCGGATTCTGGAAATTCTGTGCCAGCCAGTCCAGAATATTCTTTTGAAGCGCATCATTGTGGCTATGCTTCAAGAATTGCACATGATTGCAGATCTCCACACAGCAGTCCTGCAACCGGCTCAGCATCTGGCGGGCAGTCAGTTTAGAGTCATAACTGCACAGATAGGCGATATCCGGACAGCGTACCCTTTCTGCAGTGTTCAGCAGAATGCCGCCTGCCGTGTAAAAATCCTGCTTGAAGTTTTCCGGGTCCAGATTATCCACCGGGAACAGTTCACTCAGAAGCGAAACCGCCTCTTCCGTGCATCCGGAAAGCAGATACTCCCGAAGCCGCGCTGCATTGGTTGCATTGACCGTGGTACCGCGCTGCGCACTGCTGTTCCCCAAATAGCAGATCTTCTGTGTCGGATCCGCATAGGCCGCCACATTGCGGGCCTTCCAGTAAATATCTGACAACTGCTCCATTTTCTCAAAAGGATCGCTCAATATCAGGGGGGTCGTCAAATGCAGCGCATCATACAGCTGCTCTGTACGGAAACACATCTCCCGCAGTTCCTCTGCTTCATCCGTTTCCTGCGTCAGGATCACCAGGATCAGGTCATCTGCCGTTGCCTGTACATAAAATCTCTTCCCATAAATCTGACGTATCTGCTCTGACACCACCACGGTACGCAGCTCCTCTTTCAGTGAGCACTCCGCGTTTTCCTGAAGAGATGGGATCAGCAGCAGGAAGTTATAGGCTTTCAGCTGCACCGCATCCGTCAGCTGCTGAAGGGATTCCTGACTTACAGACCCTGTACGCAGCAAAATTTCCATTTTGCCATGTTCCAGCTCGCTGCGTGAATGCTCCAGTTCCTGTGCCAGTTTATGCTGACTGTTCACATTTCGGAGAAAGATCTCATTCAGCACTTTCCGTGATGCCAGATCCGACTCGTCCAGCGTATCCAGCATCGGACGCAGGCTGTTCATGTCCTCCAGTGTCATGCAGACGCTGATCAATACACAGCCCAGAACGCCCACGATCAGATACAGACAAATTGCACGCTGTACTGCCAACAGACCCGCTTCGTAGAGCGACGGCGGCATTCCAATGACCGCCGTTGCATTCAGAGATGCCACATACCGCGCTACCATCAGATAGCGCTGCCCCTGATAGATCTCCCAATCCGTGTCATCTCTCGTCAGGGGAAGCAACGTTCCGTCATAGTTATTTCCCGCCAGGATCGTTCCGTCATCGGAGATCAGGCAGAAAAGCCCCTCCTTGCGCCATTGCTGCTGCGAAAGGAACATTGAAACGACATCTTTTTCCTTGATCAGCACCGTCATTGCGCCGCAAAGGCGGCCCGCCGTGTTCACATAGGGCTGATATACTGTGACATACGAATTGCCATAGCTGGAATGCATCAGTTTGACAACATGGGCGGGCTTTATCGTCATTACGTCGATCTGATTCTGTGCATCCCATTCCTCCTGAGACACATCCTCATACTCAAGTGCTCCAGGGTAAAAATTGCTATGGCTTTCATACGCGCTCCGGTCATCCAATATGATGCCATTCCGCTCAAATGTAATATAGCTGTATGTGATCACAGAGGAATCGTAGGTCTTATCCTGTAACGATTTGCAGGCACTCGTCAGTGTCTGATAATCTCCCAGAATACTGTTGTCATAGCTGCTGGCAAGCAGAGTATACTCCGTTTCGCTGAACAATTTGTTCGTCGTGCTGCGGATATTGCTCAGGCAGCGTTCAAACTGGGTGGTGCCGATCGCCAGCATTTCCATCGCACTGGAGGACTGCGCCTGGATCGTCTGGCGGATCATCAGGCTATATAGAGGAAACACGACCAGGAAGAACCCAACCGGAATACAAAGATACCTTAGAAGCCTTCGGATCCAGTTTCTAACAAACAGTCTCTTACGCATCTGCAAAACTCCAAGCAATGATGATTTCTATGGACCTGTTGGCTGCGCCTGCAAGGCGTTTATGGAGCCGGCGCATACAGCACAGATCCTCCCTCCGCAATTTCGCAGCATCTTTCTAATTATTTTACCACAGAAGGATTTTTTCCTCAACATTTTTATTGATTTGTAACAAAAATCCACTTTATCACCATGATTTTCAATGCTTGAAAATCTCTGTCAGATGGTCTATCACTTTGCTCTGCAAACCGTGTTGTCGTTCAAAGCCACCACCCGGGGCCTGATTGTCTGAAGGAACTCGATTCCCTGGCCATCTGATTAAAAGAGAGTAATTCTCAGGATAACTTCGTCTTTATATTCATCAAATTTACCGATAACGCGTTATTTTCATCCCATTCAGTTACAGACTACTCTGCATTGTTTCTGTGCATTGTCGCATTTTTGTCGCGCATTTTTACAATACTATAAATAGGACTTCATTTATTTCCCAGCTTACAGTTCCTTAGCAGATTTTTCTCGTAGGGTATATAATAATTTTCAATTTCGATTGTGCTGTAATTAGACAGATCTCATATGGAAAGATTTCCATTGTCGCACAAAAAGTTACTGGCTCAGATGCTAAATTTCACCGGGCGTGATTTTGAGCCATGGTGTGGGAAATGTAGTCATTTCGTTCGATATAGAGCAATCCTATTCGTTCCGAGTTACATCAATTACCATTTATATAAGAAAACCGCGTGAACTGCCAGAGCTATAACTCTACGCTCCGACTGATCCACACGGCTCTAAAATATTTATTTCAGCTTTTCGAGAATCTCATCTGCCGTCATACCGGATGCCAGCAGCTTTTTCAGTACAGCTTCAGCTTCGGCTTTCTTTGCGGATTCAGCAGCCTTCGCTTCGGCACCCTTTTTCTTACTCTCCAGCTTCACCAGTTCTTTTCTTGTTCCAACTAAAGCCCAAGATTTTGTTCGTGCCCCTAAAGTGGCTCAAATATTCATTGATATTCACAGGGTCGGATTGGCCTATGTTTTTAAATATTCGCCTGTAAGTTCTTTCAGCCCGGTCATACAGTACCCAATTTCTGATACCGATTTGAATGACCGTTTTCATTACAATAAAAAATCTTCGATTTTTGTACCGATATGGATATAAGTTCCGGTCAACGATCAGCATTCACTCTCCACTGAAATCTTCCATCATTTCCTCATAAATCGAAAGGATACCTTCTTTCGCGGTTGGTTTCCACCCCAAACCGTGAATCGCTGCTGTATCCAAATCCATATACAGCGTTCCCAGATACTCCCTATTCTCCTGCACATCGTACTGCACACATAGCCCATATTTATCTGCAACCTTCTTTGCCATCTCCGCAACCGAGCAATACGTGTTTTTATCTGCAACATTATAAATTTTTCCTGCAGCACCATCGATCAAAATCGTCAGGATGGCAGTTGCTGCATCTTCTGTTGACAGATAGCTCCGGCTCGTCTCTCCGCGTGTTTTCAGTACGATTGGTTTCTTTTCTTTTATACAGCGTGCAAAATATCCGAATATTCGGTTATCGTTATAGCTAACGCCTTTTCCAAATGTCTGTGTCAATCGGGCAATCTTGCAGGGAACGCCATATTCTTCAGCATATGCAATGCACAAAGACTCCGAAGCAATCTTGCCGATGGGATAGCTATTTCTCAAATTCAAGGGGCTGAAAGCGCCTGCCTCGTTTTCTGTAACTTTATGACCTTTTGGAGGCTGTCCGTATACTTCCATGCTTGAAAGATAGACAAATCCTCCTACTTTTTTCTCCTTTGCCAGCTCCAGCAGCTTTATCGTTCCTTCCAATGCAGTTTTTAAGGTTTCGACTGCTCGATCAACAAATGACCTGCTTGCTGTCTGGCTTGCACCGTGGATAACATAGTGAATCTCCATTGGAAGCTGCGGAAGTTCTTCTACTGTCCCCAGCACCAAACTTACCTGCTGTGGCTCTGAAAGAGTTTCAAGTATCTTATTTCCACGCTCTTTATTTCGGACAAGCGCAATGATTTTCGCATTCAATCCCTTTTCATGATTCATCTGATCCAGCGTTCGTATAACGGCTGAACCGATCAATCCAGTTGCCCCCGTAATCAGGATCGTTTTATTTTTTAGCTTTTCCCATTTTATGCTTTTTAGCTGGTCACAGGTGTATGCTTCTTTATTCATTTATATTTTCTCCCTTGTAAGCTCTCACTGTTTTAACGCCCCTTTGTATATATGCGATGCCCCAGTCAAATTCTTTTCGCATGAAAATATAGGTGAGAATTGCAACCGCAAGCAAATATAAAATCATACCTACGGTTGCCTTGAATCTCCCCAAAAGCAGAAACAGAACAGGGATTGTCAGGAGATACGCCCACTGTCTGGATTCGATTTTAAGCGTAGGAAAATCCATTACGCTCAGCACGAACCAAACGCAGGCGGTCAGCATCGTACCTATGGCAAACGCTTCTTTACTTTTCATCAGCATATAGAGAACCGCATTGAACACTGCCCCGAGAAGGACAATAAAAGAAAGTTTTATAAAGTATACAGTCTGCCGCCTTTGTGCCTTATACAGGTTGATATAAATACTCTTTACCTGAATGAAAAAGAACTGACCAACAAACAGGTAAAAAATGACATCTGCTGCGGCAATATACTTGTTCAGATAGGTCTCCAGTATGAACTTGGCCGGGAAGGCCGCGGTTATCAGGAATGCACTGAATACCGACACCAGGTTTCGTACCTGTTTGATCTGTTGATTTGTTACGCTTCCGCAGAAATAGTTATACAGCGTGGTTGAAACCGGCGTGACCGCAAAATTGATGAAATTTTCGATGCTCACCGCAAAACTGTATTCAGCAAATGCGACAGTGTCCATTAAAAACTTGATGAACCACCGATCCATTCCGGTCAGGATGATAGAGCTGAAATTTCCGAGCATCAGCAAAATACCAGAACGGATATTCTCGGAAAAATATTTTACATCGAATACTACATATTCTTTGGCCTCTTGGCACATTGTTTTTGAAATGCGGTATTCCAGGGCAATCCAGATCAGAACATAGCATACAAAATATCCGTACAGATAGACCTGCATTTTATCTATGTGTAGAACGAAAAGAGACACCATATTGATGAGAAATAAAATAACGGTGCTTGCATTGATGGCTTTGCTGTAAGAATCAAAGTCTCCTATTGCCTGAAAGATGGTCTTATAGCCAACGAACATATTATACGGCAGGATAGACAGCGCAACCAATACCATTACCAAATCTCTCATAAAGAGTGCTACTACGGTGGCTGCGAAGCACATGATAAATTGAAAAATCCTGAGGGTAGACAGTTCCCGTTTGAAAACTCTCGTATCGATTTCGGTATAGCTTTTTCCGCCATACTTCAGATACATTCCATCCGCATATCCGAGATGCAAAATGCCGATATAGTTGATGTAGAACTGATAACTTTTTATTGCAGCGTAGGTTTCAGTTGAGAGATGCTTTGGCAGAACAAAGTTCGTTATCAACGTTACAACGAGATTTAAAACATTTACGATCAAAATTTTAATGATTCCGCTTTTAAGATTATTCTTCACTTTTGATTCACCGTTTTAAGATATGCAGCTTTCCTTTGAGCGTAAGTTTATACCGTGTTGCAAAATTATACCACAAGAACATTAGAATAATCTGGAGTACCGTTGTTAGCGAGATAAGCGATTGACTATATTGATCGATCGACATCAACACGATCCAATAGAACAGGTATCCATACAGCATGATCCAGTATGGGGTAGCTTTTGTGTCCCGCCACTTGATTTTTCCATAGTAAATCCATGCAAACAGCCACGCGACCAACACGGTAAACAGCAACATTCCGCCAAAACCAAAGTCATGCAGCGGACGGCGGAAAAATGTATATACATTTCCCCGCGAAAGCTCATCCAATCGGATCATATCAAGGTTGACATTTCGGACATCCAGATCAAAACCAAGCCTATTCAGGAAGTGGAGTACACCGATCAAAGTTTCCTCTCCAAATACCTTTGGCTTTGTAATATTACTTTTCAAATACAAATCGAACAGCTGGATACTTCCACCAACATAAAAGCCAATATAACGAAGCAGCCTCTTGTTTGTCGCACGCCCCATCCAGGATAGTGAACTGTAAAAAAGCGGCATACCTATCAGCATGCATAGCACACCAACGACAACAACTTTTCCCGTCAGGACTTTATGCCATCCTACCTTGCGGTGCCACAGGATATACCACTCAATCAGAGCGGCAGAGGCAATCTGAAGGATATTTCCGCGACTGCCCTCCATAATATAAGAGAAAATATGTGCCAATACTAATATTATGTGGAATATATACGGTAACTTTTTCTTGTCTCCAGCGAACCAGTTATTCAATAGAATATAAAGTGAAACATATCCCATTGCGTGTACCAGCTTGATCATCTGGTTCAAAACCATACCAGTCAGTGCGACCTTGGAGTCACTTCTCTGTGTCAGGGAAGTAATGATCGTCCGGTATCGCCCGAATACTCCTACGCCGGTTGCCGTATAGCCGTATCCTGCAACGATACGGCAAATCTCCATATAAAACCACAGCAATACTAAAACATCAAAAATCACCGCAAAAATCAACAGGCTCTTTTGGATCACGACCGGATGCATTTCGGCATGATCGGCTTTTCGCACCCTGCGGATCTTTTTATTCTGCATCCCGTGGAAAAGTGCTTCAGCCAGAATAAAGGTAACCATTCCAGCCACAAGAATGAGAACGGAATCCAAACTATAATCGATCTTCCAGTTTTTGATATTCATAATGGCAAAGAACGTACTGATAACGAACATTGCACACATGATCACAGAAGGAGCCATGATGTCCCGCCCACTCAAGCAATAAGAAAGCCCAAAAAGGATGATTCCAAATAGCAGCAGTAAATAAATCGCGTTCATTTTTTCCTCGCATTTTTACGCTGCGTATGAATACACCAGATGGAGAGCAGCAAAGTATTCCAGTCAAGTGCAAACAAAATATCCTGTATTGCGATTTTCGGTTTTTGGGGCAGTTCTTTCATCGCTTCCTTTAGAACGCCCTTACTCGGCAGTTCATCTGCCGCTTTTAACCTTTTCAACCATGCATTTTTTTCAGAGACAGTCAGTGGACAATCTGCGTGACACAAAGTTCTTGTCATAAGGGAAGCATACTTGCTCCGATGCTGCACTACAATCTTTGACGAAACACTGTATTTTGCAAGCCATTTGGATTCTGCAGCAAACACATTAACGATATCCGTCAGCCGTCCTTCATGATATTTTTCAGAAGTGCTTTGTTCCAACCTTGAATAATGGATAAAGAGGATCTGTGGGATGAAAACGATTTTTTCTATTTTCTGCAACAACTGAATATTAAATGTAAAGTCTTCCATGCCCGCACGAATACTTTCGTCGAACCGGACATGAAGGCTCTCGATCAAGGAATGTCTATATAAGCCATTCCATAAGACCCGAACTGTTTTATTCAGCAATTCATAATCATTTTGGACAAGCTCTTCCACACGGATTACCTGCTCTGGGACACATTCATCCGTATTTCGTGTCACAACTCCGGAATGGCTGTATTCCGATCGATAGGAGAATTTCACCAGTTCAGCATCTGTTTTTTCTGCCGCAGTAACGGCCAGTTCCAGATATTCCGGCTGATAAAGATCATCATGGTCGCAAAAGGCAATATATTTTCCTTTTGCCACCTGCAAAGCAGTATTCCGAGCTTTACAGATACCTCCATTTTTCTGATGAATCATTACGATACGAGCATCCTGCTTTGCATACGCATCACAAATCTCACCACTCCCGTCGGTGGCTCCATCATCCACAATAACCAGCTCAAAATCACGATAGGTCTGGCTCAAGACACTCTTTATCGTGCTCTCCACATACAGATGTGCATTATAGACTGGCATGATAACGCTTACCATTGGCGTATGACTCATAAATCCTCTCCTGTTTTACAACCCCATGATCTGTGAATTTTCAATAGCATCGACCAATGCGCGGAAGGTGTAGAAATCGGAAGGGGTCGTTATCTTTATATTTTCTGGTTTTCCCTCTACTGTATAGAGTTTATAACCGTAATGTCTCATTAGGCACGCTGAATCGATAAAATCTTGCCGCTGTTCCTTTCGCGCCTGCTCATGTGCGTTCAAGAGCTGCCCTAACACAAAGCTCTGTGGGGCTTTTGCAACCTGACACCGGTTCCGCTCAAGGATCTCCCCAACCTCGTTTTCCTGCCCTTTCATTACAATCGTTTCAATGGCCGGCGATACCGTGATGGCCGTACCGTGAAGTTTTGCACATGCAATATTCTGCGTGATTGTTTCTGCGTCGATGAGTGGGCGCACGCCGTCATGTACTAATACGATGCTGTCGGATGGATAAAGCTCGCTGGCTTTCGATATCCCATTATAAATGGATTCCTGTCCTGTTTTTCCGCCGGGAACGATTGCTGCGACTTTTGTCAACCGATATTGCTCGATCAACTTGCTGCAATGCTCTATCCATTCTGCAAGTACGACCAATACGATCCCATCGATTTCTTTATGTTGCTGAAACTGCTGCAATGTGTACACGAGGATAGGCTTTCCGTGCAATTCCAGAAATTGCTTCGGAAGCGCCTTTGTATTCATTCGCTGACCAGTTCCACCTGCAAATATTACTGCAATATTCATTTTTGACCTTTCTTTGTTTTTTACAATTTGAGTTCAAGCAGAAGATGCCGTTCGCGTTTTTCTGCCGGAGGGATTTCCATATAATTTTTGTATAACTTTTTCAAATAATTATCATAGTCCGCAGTAATAGCGAATTTGTATTTTTCGAAATCAGCTTCTATCGTGTTCATATATGCTTCTCGCAAATAAAGTTCTCCAAAATATCGCTTTCTCCCAGTAGGAATCGTAACATATCTGGTTGATTCATCTTTGTATGATTTATTCCAGTTATTTGCCAAATGCGTCCAGCCATCTAGTGACATCCAGCTTAACAACCAGCCGATCCTTGCCTTGGTCTGAATAGTTTTTCGGACTTGATTGTTTCCAGCAAAGAGGAAAAGAATATGCGGGTAATCGCGATAAAATCTTCGACACGACACTAAACCGCTCAGCACAATACATCCATATCCATGAATCTTTCGCAAGAAACGATTATCAGGCGCATTTTCGATTATAAATATGTCTACAAATGCGCCACACTCGTCACTTGTCACATCCTCATACTTTCTCACAACGGTGTTCTTCAAAAGAACCTTAGCCATCAAGGAGCCGTAATTCTCTGTCTGTTCTGGGGTATGAATCCAATATTTATCGCCGTATTCTCTAGGGAAAAGCTCTCTGAATATTTCATAATCTTTTCGAGGCATATTCAAATCCATGTCGTCATCCCAAGGAATAAATCCATGATGTCTTACCGCTCCCAAACAGCTTCCACCGCCCAAAAACACCTTTAACTGGTGCTTTTTGCAGAACGAAAAAATATCAACCGCAATTCCTAATACAACATGCTGAAGTTTTTTTATCTGAGATTCGTCAAGTTCGATCCAACCTTTAGATGCATCTGCGTCCATGGTTTTTAATAATTCAAATGTCGACAGGTTCATAATCGAATAAATTCCTCTAATTATACTTTCAGAAGGCTGTCCTTTAATCTCCAGAATGCCTTCAAACTTCTCTTCAAATCTTCCGGATCACGTAGGCCGCGTGCAAGGCGATGAGCAATGTACCACGGACGCATATAATATTTTTTTCTTGCATAGGTACAGAAATCCACTAACTCCTGAGCAGAAAGCTCCGGCGTATTAATGATGCAGTTCAGCGTACCGTCCTCGTGGATATATTCATCGTACTTACCATTGATGTATCCATTGCTCTTTGCCCAGTTGTACGCTCCCGTTCCCGGATAAGGAATCAGTGGGAAGAACTGTGCTGTATCTGTCTTGAAACGCATTGCAGCTGCAAGTGTTTCCCGCATCGTTTCATGAGTTTCACCTTGATTTCCTACCATGTAGCAAGCATGAATCATCAGTCCCGCCTTACGAGCGTTTGCAATATATGCCTCGATTTGCTCGACTGTTGTGCCCTTGTGAATGTTTTTCAAAATCTGCTGATTAACGCTTTCAATACCCGGAATAATCAGATGGCAACCAGCCTTCTTCATCAAACACATGGTCTCATAATCCAGATTTACACGAGCATTACACAGCCAGTGAATTTTCTTATTGATGCCTTTCTGAATCATCATATTGCAGATTTCAGAAACGCGCTGCTTATTAATAGTAAAGGTATCATCCTCGAACACGATTTCTTTCACGTCCGGGAAGTTGTTTACGATATACTCGATTTCACCAA
>ENA-OPWC01000968-OPWC01000968.1-human-gut-metagenome-genome-assembly--contig:-NODE-968-length-21422-cov-3.803903_pt1 | contig 21422 bp, 20 predicted proteins | sample MGYA00241504_ERZ502000 | MGnify/ENA primary metagenome ERZ502000 (study PRJEB25962, sample SAMEA2042005) | human gut metagenome | biome: human gut; feature: human-associated habitat; material: faeces...
GGGAGATACGGGCTAAGATAAAGGTACAAAAGGGCTTTTGATTTTTTGGGGACAAGGAGTTTTTACCATGATCCAACGTTTTACGTTTGGCTGCCCGCTGCCCACCGAGAGCGTCGTGCTGCCGGTGGAGCCTGCCGCCGCCGCAGTGCCGTACCTCACCGCAGAACCAGACGGGAGCTGGAGCTTCTCTTTGGCAGAGGATGCCGTGGTGTACGGCCTGGGCGAGATGCCCCGCGGCATCAACAAGCGCGGCTGGCATTATGTGGCCGACAACACCGACGAGTCGCGCCACGGAGAAAACCGGCTTTCGTACTATGGGGCGCACAATTTTCTGCTCATCGCCGGCGGTGCGGGCCGCAGCGTCTTTGGCGTGTTCGTGGATTTCCCGGGAAAGGTGTTCTACGATATCGGCTACACCCGGCACGACCGGCTGACCTTCCGCACCGAAGAGCCGGACTACGACCTGTACATCCTGACCGGCGACAGCCCGAACGCCGTCTGCACCGAATTCCGGAAGCTGATCGGCCACAGCTACATCCCGCCCAAATGGGCCTTTGGTTTTGCCCAGAGCCGCTGGGGCTACAAGACTGCCGAGGACGTGCGCGCCATCGCCCGCCAGTACCGCGAGAACGAGCTGCCTCTGGACATGATCTGCCTGGACATCGACTATATGCAGGGGTACGCGGATTTTACGGTGAACAAGGAGCGCTTCCCGGATCTGGCTGCGCTGAGTGCCGAGCTGAAGCAGCAGGGCATCCGGCTGGTGCCCATCATCGACGCGGGCGTGCGCATCAACCCGGAGAACCCCACCTGCACCGAGGGGCTAGAGAAGGGATATTTCTGCACCAAAGCCGACGGCACCCCATTTGTGGCTGCCGTGTGGCCCGGCAAGGCCTATTTTGCCGATTTTCTGCGCCCGGAAGTGCGGGACTGGTTCGGCCACCGCTACAAGGTGCTGACCGACTGCGGTATTGAGGGTTTCTGGAACGACATGAACGAACCTGCGCTGTTCTACTCCCCGGAGCGGCTCCGGGCATTTCTGGACAGCATGGCACAGCTGCGTGAAAAAGACAACTTGGAGCAGGAAGAGTTCTTCGGCAAGGTAGTGGGCGGTGCCATGGGCCTGATGAACAGCCCTGCCGACTACGCCAGCTTCTACCACGAGGTGGACGGCCAGAAGGTGCAGGAGGTCAGGATCGGTTATAACTTTGTCGGGGAAATCCCGGAGATTGCAGCGTAAATAGTTTGCCCCATCTCTCAACCATTGAGGGATGGGGCTTTTGTTGTGGATAAAGCGATTTGTCTGAACGATAGTATTATCCCATATAATCCGTTCGCAGTGCTTCTACCAGATCACATTTCAGAATTTTCTTGCCACCCAGGTAATATGCCAGTGCAACAAAGCCAAAAAGTGCCACGATAAAAAGCAGGATAGGAACAATGGGAGCCACTGCTAAAAATTCCATTGGATTCAAGTAGCTTGCCGTTATCATCAGCCACACAAACACAACCGTAATCGGTAACGTGATCAGAACGGGGCGGCCAGCTATCACGAGGGCTTCGATCCAAAACATTTTTCGCATACCTTCTGGTGTCATGCCAATGGACATATATCTCGCAAATTCTCTTTTCCTTTGCCGGATAAATCCCAACGTGTTGGAAAATACGTTAGCGATTCCGATGAAGGCCAGCAGCACACACAGCGCCCCGATTATCAGTTTGTACCCGTTCAGCATAGCATCGTTGTCTATCTTTTCCTGAACCCGGTTTTCCACCTCGAAAGAAATGTCATGCCCCAGCACATTCGTCAGCTCGGTTTCAATCATACTCAGTTCTGTCAGGGTTCTTTCTTTTTCTGAAAGAATGCGGATATAGGTATCTGGTTCAGCATTTCCAATCGTCTTTTCGATTTGTTTCCATGTGGAAAGGGACACAAATTGAACTAAAGCATAGTTATCATATTCTTCTCTCAAAACCGGCGGCTCCTTTGTAAAGCCCAAAACCGGAATCTCCACAGTTGCAGCCGCATCTTCCAGGTTTTGTAAAGTCATCGTGTCCTGGTTCTCTGACAAAAACGGAACATATTCTTTGTATCTGAAATTGCTGTTTATGTTGTCCCAAATACGGTTCAAAACAACGCTCCCGTTTTCCGCTGAGGAAACGCCGATCTGCTCACAATACGTGGCAAAGCTGCTGTCGTCCATGATTACAATAGGAGCCTGAATGGTATAAATCCCATCTGCCATACTGACATCACTTCCGGCGACTGTTTCAAGACCACCCAGACTTTTTACTTCTTCGCTGACAGCGTCTGCCCCAATAGAACAAACGGCGTTTGCCTTTTGATAAATCACACTGTCTATATCAGGCAAAGCATGGATTTCATCCGTATGAGAGAAGTCCTCGATCTTTGTGTCCTCAAGCGTTGCCATCACATCCCAGGCATCCTGGTAGCGTTCAAAATAGGTATGGTTTGTACTGATTCCAGAGAGAGTAAAAAAACTCAGCATAAGGGCGAAGCCCAAAAAAGAAAGGGTCAACGACAGCGTGGCGGTTCGCAGAGATTTCTTCTGTGCTTTCAGTGCATTCCCGGCAAGTTCCCCTTCGGTTCCAAATAAAAGCGCAAGAATACGGGACTTTTTTCTCCGTTTTAGCTGTAATTCTCCCGTGTTTTTTATAGCTTCCAGTGGGGTCATCTTGCTCAATTTCCTGGCTGGCAGCCAGGCAGAAATCAGTACCGTCAAAAACGAGGTTAGAATCGTGACTGCAAACACCAGCGGATGATAGGCAAAGGCAGCTTCATGCCTGCCGACAATACTATCGGCGAGAATATTGACTGCCTGGATGGCTCCGAAGGTCAAAGCGATTCCGACAAAGCTTCCGATCAAAACAGGAATCACACAAAGCATCGCCGCTTCCTGTAAAAGACAGGTGCGAATTTGCCCCGGCGTCGCCCCAATGCTGGAAAAGATGCCAAACTGATGGACACGGGCATTCATAGATACAGCAAACGAGTTATGAATGATTAAAATCAAAGACACCGACACAAGCAGGAGTACAAAGAGATAAAAAGCCATCAATAAGGGCGGATTGCTGTCCTGCGGATCGTTGATGAAATAACTTGACAGCAGTGATTCATGATACGATACGGAAGTTTCCGGAACACCTAACTGCTGGGCGATAAGAGGCATATCCTGATACACAGCCCTCATGTTATCAAAGCAAATATCAACTACAAGAGTTTGATCGTCTGATAAATCCTCATTGATTATAGCCGTTTTTACATTGGCGAAATTCTCAATCTCGGACACTTTATCTTCTTCAAACGCCCCGCTGATGCGTCCCTGCCAGTTTCCTTCTTCTAAAACAACAGATTCTATTTCATAATTCCAGAAGTTATAAAACAAACCGCACAGCAAAGAAAGAAACAGGGCAGAAATAAACGCCGCAACCAGAACGGATACGCTGGAAGCCCGATTCTTTTTGATGAATCCGATCGAATAGTCTTTCCACATATTCTTACCTCCGTTTCTGATCGCCGACAATTTTCCCGTCCTCTATGGTAATAACGCGATCCGCCTCCAATGCGATCTTTTCATCATGGGTAATCAAAAGAATCGTCTGTTCCAGGTTACGGTTAGATAATTTTAGCAAGTCAATAATTTCCTCTCCGTTTTTCCGATCCAGGTTGCCGGTCGGTTCATCAGCAAGCAACAGCGCCGGGCGATAGATCAAAGAACGGGCGATAGCAACTCGCTGCTGTTGTCCGCCGGAAAGCTGGCTGGGCAGTGATTCCAGTTTATCTTCGATTCCCAGGGAATGTATAATCTGCTCAAAGTATTCTTGATTGGGTTTGCGTTTGTCTAACAGGAGCGGCATGAGTATATTTTTTCGGACGGTAAGGGTGGGGATCAGGTTATAAAATTGATAGACCAATCCGACCTTCCTGCGCCGGAAAATGGCTGCCTGAGTTCGGTTCATGGCAGATAATTCTGTCCCCTCTATCAGGACTTTCCCTTCTGTCGGCTTATCCACGCTTCCCAAAATATGCAGCAGTGTAGATTTCCCCGAACCGGATGCCCCTACGATTGCTACAAATTCTCCTTTTTGTACATTAAAGCTAATATTGTCAATCGCTTTTGTTAAGTTTGATTTGTTTCCATAGTATTTTTCAATGTTTTTTACCTCTAATACATTTTCCATTCCAAAAACTCCTTCCTTGTTTTGTTATATCTATATTATCATATTTTTTATTTTCCAAACATCGATTTACCTTACAATAACCTTACATTTTTGTAAGGTTAGAAAAAGCTAGCACAATGTCTAGCTTTTAATCTATATTATTATTTAATTCAATAGCAAATTCAATATATTCGCCATCATTTTTCGCCATTATTTTTTCAGCAGCATTGAAAAGAAAACTTTTCGGAAAACGCCGAAAAAATTTTGCAGTTTTCTCTTGACAAATCGCCGATTTTATAGTATAATAATAAAGCTGTTTGATGCAGTTTCTGGAGAGGTGTCCGAGTGGTTTAAGGAGCTAGTCTTGAAAACTAGTGATCCCGCGAGGGACCAAGGGTTCGAATCCCTTCCTCTCCGCCATTTTATTTTATAGTGAATTTAAACTTCACACGGAGGATTACTCAAGTGGTGAAGAGGCTCCCCTGCTAAGGGAGTAGGTCGCTAACGCGGCGCGAGGGTTCAAATCCCTTGTCCTCCGCCAAGAAAAAAGCACTTGCTTTTGCAAGTGCTTTTTTCAGTGAAATAAATCCAAAAGGATTTGTGAAATACCTATCGGTGTGAAATATGGATTTTCCATGTGAAGTGCCTGACGGCGTGAAAGGATTTATTTTATTTCACTTTCTGCGTAAGCAGAAAATTTCACAATACAATAGTATTATTTCACATACGAAGTATATTTCACTTGTTATAAATTAAAAGAGGTTCGTATGGCTGAATCAAAGCTTAGAGAACTATCAATTGATTTATATAACCGGTGCGTCACTATTCGCAGAATATTGGTTGCATCTATTAATACTGCAAAAGAAAATTTACAAAAGGAAAAGATTAATTCAAAATCAAAACCCAATATTTCCGTATAATAGCATTACACGATTGACACCAAACTTAATAACTGGTAATATGAGGCTGTGAGAATATTTGTATTCTTGCAGCATATTTTTTACCAAAAGGAGGATGGATTAATGGGATTTTTATTAGGAAAGACCGCTGTTATTACAGGCGGAGGAAGGGCTGTTCTCAGCGACGGAGGTTGCGGTTCAATCGGCTACGGCATTGCTGTTGCTTATGCAAAAGAGGGTGCAAACCTTGTCATTACAGGCAGAAATGTCAAAAAGCTTGAGGATGCCAAAGAAGAACTCGAAAGACTTTACGGAGTAAATGTGTTGCCTGTTCAGGCTGATGTCAGCAAGGACGGCGATAACGAAAAGGTTGTTCGGACTGTTGTTGACAGAGCTGTTGAAACATTCGGCGGAATTGATGTCTTGATTAACAACGCTCAGGCTTCTGCGTCGGGTATTACGCTTGCTGATCATACAACAGAGCAATTTGACCTTGCTGTTTATTCGGGATTGTACGCAACCTTCTATTATATGAAGGCTTGCTATCCGTACCTTAAAAAGTCAAAGGGAACGGTTATAAACTTTGCTTCGGGGGCCGGACTTTTCGGAAACTTCGGTCAGTGTGCATATGCAGCCGCAAAAGAGGGAATAAGAGGTCTTACAAGAGTTGCCGCCAACGAGTGGGGCAAGGACGGAATAAATGTCAACATTGTCTGTCCGCTTGCATGGACTGCTCAGCTTGAAAAATTTGAGCAGGCTTATCCCGACGCATTCAAGGCGAATGTAAAAATGCCGCCAATGGGACATTTTGGTGATGTCGAAAAAGAAATCGGCCGTGCCTGTGTTGCACTTGCATCACCTGATTTCAAGTATATGAGCGGCGAAACCATCACCCTTGAGGGCGGAATGGGACTCAGACCTTAACTTTATTTAAAAAAATTCTTTTGTTCTGTTATTCGGTAAATCATTAAATAAAATATAAAACATACTAATATGAGTATTGAATTTTTCGTTCATATGATGTAATATCAAGTTACGGAGTACATACAAAAATTACTTTGAGGTGATTGTATGGGAATTTTTGATATAAAGAACACAGATATTTTCAGCAAGGACTATGACTCTGAAAACGCATGGCTTGAGTATAACATTTTTAATGAATGTACAAAGGACGAAAACGGAGAGTCATTTGATGAATCTGATGAAAATAATTTTTGGGATTATTTGAAGAAAAACAAATAATAAGTTACAAACAGCGGCCGCAGAGTGATATGCTTTGCGGTCGCTTTTATGTGTTGTTCACACACAAGGACACTCGGCATAATATGAGGGTGTAGAGAATAACTTGATTTACGGGTGTTGTGTATGAAAAAGAGCGACATAAGAACATTTGGCATAATCGGCGGTGACAAGCGACAGCTTTTTCTTGCAAAATCAATTTCTGACAGTTGTTACGATGTTTTGCTCGGCGGATTTGACAGCCTTGAAAGCTACGGTTCATTGAGCCTTTGCAATGTTAAAAAGGCAATTTCGGAAAGTGACGCATTGATTTTTCCGTTGCCGTCAATAAGGACGGACGGAAGTCTTAACACTCCGTTTTCAAACGAGAACATTTTGCTTGACGGTGACGATATTGAAATTATCCTTAAAAAGCCTGTTTTTACTACGATGAAAAGCAGATTTTTAAAGGCATATCCAAGGCTTTCCGACGGTAAAATTTTTGATTACGGAGCAAGAGATGATTTTGCAATTCTCAACGCATTGCCTACGGCAGAGGGTGCAATTGAATGTGCAATGAGAGAATATGAGGGTACGGTTTCAGGCAGTAAGTGTCTTGTTACGGGATTCGGCAGAATCGGAAAAATTCTTGCTCACAAGCTTGTTTTACTCGGGGCAAATGTTACCGTGAGTGCAAGAAAGCCGTCAGACCTTGCATATGTAAAAGCACTCGGTTACAATGCACTTAATACGGAAAATCTCAGAACGGTAAAGCGGTTTGACATTGTTTTCAACACAATTCCGAGGTTGATTTTTGACAGGGAACTTCTTATGAATACCGACACAAACACCCTTATTATAGACCTTGCGTCCCTGCCGGGAGGGGTTGATTTTGATACCGCAGAAAAACTCGGAATTTATGCCGTTAGGGCATTGTCGCTCCCCGGAAAATGTGCTCCGAAAACGGCAGGAGAAATTATAAAAACTACTGTATTTGACATCATCAAGGAGGTTTACAGGTGACAAAAGCAACCATAGGATTTGCAATGTGCGGTTCCTTTTGCACCTTTTCAAAGGCTTTTACGCAAATGCAGAGGCTTGTTGACTCAGGCTATGATGTTATTCCGATAATGTCGCAAAATGCCTTTTCAACATCAACTCGTTTCGGAAAAGCGGAGGAAACGGTAAAGAGGGCAGAAGAAATAACGGGCAAAGCTGTTCTGCACTCGGTTGTGCAGACAGAACCGATAGGACCTAAAAAAATGTGCGACTTGCTTGTGATTGCACCGTGTACGGGCAACACGCTTGCAAAGCTGTCGCTCGGAATTACCGACACGGCGGTAACAATGGCGGCAAAGTCGCATCTGAGAATTTTAAGACCTGTGCTGTTGTGCGTTGCAACAAATGACGCTCTCGGTGCGTCGGCACAGAACATCGGCAGACTTCTCAACACGAAAAACGTTTACTTCGTTCCTTTAAAACAGGACGATTGCATCAAGAAACCAAATTCGCTCGTGGCTGATTTTGATAAGCTTGAAGATTGCGTAACCCTTGCATTGCAGGGAAAACAACATCAGCCGATTTTTTTATAACAGAACAACAGCCGTCTTGAAATGCAAATTTTCAAAACGGCTGTTATTTGAGTTGACAATAAAAAAATAATGTGATAACTTAAAGTATAGTATTTCTGCGGAACAGGAGTGGGTATTTAATGAGAAAAAGAGTAAACAAAATTATTTCTGTTGCACTATCGGCAACTCTTGCGTTCGGTGTGTTTACAGCATTGCCGATGTCGGTAAATGCGGTTGTATCAACGGCAAGCGAGGTAAGTGCGGAGGCAATTCCAAAACATGAGCTTTATAAAAGCTATACATATGGCGGATACAAATATCGCATTGTGGGTCAGAAATCAAACGGAAGATTTAACGCATGGATTGAATCTTATTCCGGTAAGTCTGCAAGCGTCAATGTTCCTGCGTCAGTCGGTGATTGTGATATGGTCGGCATTGACAACAATTGTTTTTCGTTTAACAAAACTTTGAAAACAATTATTGTTCCCAAGGGCATTGCTGAAATTGGTTCAAGTGCATTTCTCGGCTGTACCGCACTTACAAGTGTAAGCCTGCCGAGTACACTGACAAAAATAAATTTTTGGGCATTTAAAAATTGTACAAGCCTTTCGACACTTTCAATTCCGTCAAGCGTTGTTTCGATAGGTGATAACGCATTTGACAATTGCCTTTGGTACACAAATCAATCTAACGGAATTGTTTACGCAGGAAAAGTTGCGTATAAGTACAAGGGTAAGCTTGCGGATAACAGCTCTGTTACGATAAAAAGCGGAACTGTTTCAATAGCCGATTATGCCTTTACGGATCAAAAGCTTACATCAGTCACACTTCCGTCAAGCCTTGTTTCAATCGGTGAACAGGCGTTTTCATACACTAATCTCAAAACTGTGACAATTCCGAAAAGTGTAAGCTCAATGGGTTATAACCCCTTTGCGTACTGTTCACAGCTTTCAAGCATTACGGTTCAAAGCGGAAACACAAACTTCTATGTTCAAAACGATTTACTTATCGCCAAGAATCATATGTATTCAGTAACAAAAGATATTACTGATCCTGATGCACCTTCTACGGAATCAAGAAGCTACACATCTTATGCTCCGTACGGCTCGGTTGTGATATCGTTCCCGTCAGCATCAACGCTGAAAACTGTTACAATTCCCGAAACGGTTAAGGCAATAGGCAATTATGCTTTTGCAGGAAGTAAAATCGAAAAGCTTACTTTGAACAGCGGACTTGAATCTATTCTCACATCTGCTTTTTCAGGTTGCACAAACCTTTCATCGGTGAGCTTTTCCGACAGTATTATCAGCATTTGCGACAGTTCGTTTGAGGAATGTACTTCACTTAAAAATCTGAAATTCGGCAAAAATCTTGAATTTATTTCATACTATGCCTTTTATAACTGCCAAAATCTTCAATCGGTGACAATCGGGAAAAATGTAAAGGCAATTTGCTGTGATTCATTCGGCAATTGCAATGCTCTTGTAATTAACGGTAAGATTGGATCAACAGCAGAAACCTTTGCCAAGAAGTACGGCTACAAGTTTAATTCATCAGAAACCACAAGACTTAAAGGTGATGTTGACAATAACGGTATTATTAACGTAGTTGACGCTACCGATATTCAGAAATATGTTGTTAATCTTACAGATGAAAATGGAAATAAGTTTATTGATGTCAACAATGCGGAAGATGTGTATGTCGCAGATGTAAACGGTGACGGCATTATCAATGTTGTAGATGCAACGCTTATTCAAAAGTATCTCGTAAGACTTGTGGAGTCACTTTGATAATTAAACAATTTAATAAATAAAAACAACAGCCGTCTTGAAATGTAAATTTTCAAAACGGCTGTTATTTTATGTTTGGATTGTCTGTGCGACAGGTCAGATAATCAAGACTTGTGCCGTAGCAGTCGGCAAGTTTAATGAGCAGGGAGAGGGGAATTTCTCTTTCGCCCCGTTCATATTTTGAGTACAGCGACTGGTCGCACATAAGAACCTTTGCAACTTCTTTTTGCGTAAGGTCATTGTCCTCACGCAAATCTTTTATTCTCAGTTTCATTTCATCACCGAATAAATTATAAAATAGTACATAGTAACCTATTGACTTTTAGGACAAATTGTCCTAAAATATAATTGCCTGAAAAATGAGAAAACAAACGGCATTATCTTTGCGGTACTCATATTCATATAATCGTATTTATCATAAATTGTGTATTATTATTTGCACAAGTGTCCAATGAACCGCAAATACGAGTTGATGATTACTTTGAAAAATTTAATTCACCTTAAATAAGAGCGTTGCTTAAATAAAAATAATATTTTATCTGTATATATATTGACAAATACCGCAAAATGCAGTAAACTAATGTCATAAAAATCCCGAAGAACATCTTCGGGACGAATAGCTTGCCGATTTAATTGTGCGTATAATTCGGTAAGTCTTTGTTGTCAGTCAGCCCCAAAATATAGTCGGTGCTGGTGTGATAATGTTTTGCGAGGCAAATCAAAACAACGGTGGGGATATCACGCTGACCAAGTTCATAATTGCTGTAAACCTGTTGTGAACAATGCAGAATTTTGCTAACTTCTTTTTGCGTGAGGTCGGCATCTTCCCTCAGTTCCCTGATTCTTTTATACACAGAATTCACCTCGCATACAGTATAGCATACCGCAGATTGTTGTATTGCAATATACCGCAAAATGCAGTAAAACAGCAATGGTATTTTGGGTTAATTTTTAAATAATTATTCAGAGGGGAATGGTGTTTAAAATAAAAATATTAATCTTGCATATCAGATAAAACAATAAAATGATGGAGGAAATTATGAGAAAACATTCAAAATTTATTACGATTTTGCTGTCTGCTTTGTTGGCGGTGTGTCTTGTGCAGACAGTATTTGTTCAGGCATTTGCAACCGAAAACTCAGCAACACCTGACGAACCTACAGACGGCTTGTATCCTGTTTCAATGGAAGTTGTTAAAGCACCCGAAAGCGTTACTGTTAATAAAGGTCAAATTACCGACAGCACTTTTTGGAGCAATGTTGTACTTCATATCGTTTACAGCAACGGTGAAGAATATGATGTGAACTGTGATGGCATTGACAGCGAGGGCGGTATTGTTCCGCCGATTGCCGAGATTGACGGTTTTACAGGCTATATATGTGTTGGTTATGTTGATGATTATGACTATCTTGAAGGTGATACTGAAGATTATACTGTCAATATTAATGTAAGTTATCTTTACGCTTATGATTTAGATGTTTCAGCGACATTTTCTGCTGAGATGTTGCATCCTGTTTCAATGGAAGTTGTTAAAGCACCCGAAAGCGTTACTGTTAGTGAAAGCGTTCTTGATAAAAATCGAATTACCGATAGCACTTTCTGGAGCGATGTTGTGTTGCACATTGTTTACAGTGATGGCAGAGAATTTGATGTGAATTGCAACGGCATTGACAGCGAAGACGGTATTGTTCCGCCGATTGCCGAGATTAACGGCTATGCAGGCCATATAACTGCTTATTACGATGTAAAAGATGATCCTGTCGATTTTAGTGTAAGTTATTCTTATGCCTCTTCCGAACTCGTCAGATGGGATAAAAGTAATATTTCAGCGGAATTTTCTGCCAAGAAAAAGTTAGATCCACACTCTATTGCAAGAGTTGAAGTTACAAAGCTCCCCGATAAGGTGTTTACAGCACCGCTTTGGACAGGTAAGCCTGATGATTTTTCGACGACGGAAGGATTTCTTAAATGGAATGAATCTCTTGATACAAACAATGCTATCTCGCACAATTGCGAAGGTATGGAAGTAACAGCATATTACGCAAACGGCGAAAAGTGTGGTACTTTTGCAGTCGATAATTTTACAAAAGCGCCTCTGTATAATTATTCTGTAAATTATTGGTTAAATGATATTGACGAATATGGAAACTATTTATTTTTTCAGGTAAACGATTTAGGTAATTACGAATTTTCGGTACTTTTGGACGGTGATCAAGGAGAAAAAATAGTTTACACCGCAAAATCAGCATCTAATCCTAACCCGTCAATTAAGCCTGTAAGCACAGAGGACACTCCTGCAAAGCCTGAAAAGCCGAGCGGTAACATTTCATCCGCAACAAGTGATGTTGCAACAAATGACAATGCAAACACTAACAACAGCACAAACGGCACAGCCAACAACGGCGTTGTTGCAACAGGCGACTTTGCAACTCCTGCAATTATCACAGTAGTTATGCTTTCGGCAGTTGCAGTTATGTTTGTATTTAAAAGAAAAAGAATGTTTTAATTTTGTGTGATTGTGTGAATTAATTTTATTGCCATACAATTTTTCAAAGCACCTGACATTAATTTGTCGGGTGCTTTTTGTATGATGAATGTTGCGGTTCGCCGCTACAGAATGGCATTATCTTTGCGGTATTTATATAATCGTATTTATCATAAATTCTGTGCCGTTACTCGCGGGCGCCCAATGGGACGCCCCTACAGAATGGTATTATTTTTGTTCCTTTTATAAGGTTTGTATTACCGTAATGTTTGCACTTTTACTTTTTGGCGGTCACAGACCGTTGATACAAAATTAAATTTATAACAAAACTGCACAAAAATTTATGGATAAAGACAGCGTGGGGTATTGCTCATGCTGTCTTTTTGTGTTAAAATTGTAGATAACAAAATGAAATAACGAAGGATTTGTCTATGAAATATTGTTCAAAATGCAAGCGACTGCATAATGATGAAGAAACAGTCTGCAAAAACTGCAAGGCTCAGCTTAAAACAATAACCGATGAAAACACTCCCGTGTATCTGCTCACGGCATCGGGCTTTGAATTGCAGAGAGTTAAAGCCGCACTTGAGGACAGCACCGTTCCGTGTGACGCTACAATAAAAAAATGTATGGAAAACAAGTACAGCAAAAGCATTAAGGCATACACAGGCTATGATGATTTGACCTATGATGTCTATGTTCCGTATTCGGCTTATGAAAAGGCGTTCGACACCTGTGTCGGAATCGGCGCAATCAAGCTTGAGGGCGAAGAAATTCTTGACGAAGATGTTGAATACACCGAGAATGACGGTGAAACGCTTGACGAGCAGTTTGAGAAAATGACGGGTGCAAAGCGTACAACCGTAAGAATTGTCAGCGCATTACTGCTTTTGCTTATAGTTGCAGGCGTTGTATTCGGAACAGATGCAATAATGAATTTTATTAAAGAATTTTTCGGATAATTCGGTATCCGATTTTGAGTTAATATTTAGTTAAAATGAATGAAATTACGGAGGATTTTTTACAATGAAACAGGAAACAAAGTGTTTGCATTCCGGCTATGTGCCTAAGAACGGAGAACCCAGACAGATGCCAATTTATCAAAGCACCACCTTTAAGTATGATTCAAGTGACGCAATGGGCAGACTTTTTGACCTTGAGGACAGCGGATATTTTTATACCCGTCTGCAGAACCCGTCAAATGATATGACTGCCGCAAAAATTGCCGACCTTGAGGGCGGTGTTGCCGCAATGCTCACATCAAGCGGTCAGGCGGCGAACTTCTTTGCACTTTTTAACATCTGCGAAACAGGCAGTCACATTGTTGCATCGTCTGCAATCTACGGCGGTACATATAATCTGCTCGGTGTTACAATGAAGAAAATGGGCATTGATGTTACTTTTGTCGATCAGAATCTTCCCGAAGAAGAGCTTGCAAAGGCATTCAGGCCAAACACAAGGGCAATGTTCGGTGAAACAATAACCAACCCGACCGTGTCTGTTCTTGATATTGAAAAGTTTGCAAGACTTGCTCACTCACACGGTGTTCCGCTTATTGTTGACAACACTTTTGCAACCCCTGTAAACTGTCAGCCGATTAAGTGGGGTGCTGACATTGTTACTCACTCAACCACAAAATATATGGACGGTCACGGTGTTTCTGTCGGCGGTGCAATTGTTGACAGCGGCAACTTTGACTGGCTGAAATATGCCGACAAATATCCGGGACTTACAACTCCCGATGATTCATATCACGGCATTGTCTATGTCGAAAAATTCGGCAAGCTCGGCTACATTACAAAGGCTACTTCTCAGCTTATGCGTGACCTCGGTTCAATCCAGTCACCGCAGAATGCTTTTTATGTTATGAACGGTCTTGAAAGTCTTCATGTGAGAATGGAAAGACATTGCAAAAATGCTCTTGAAATTGCAAAATTCCTCAAAGCTAATGACAAGGTTGCGTGGGTTGATTATCCCGACCTTGAAGATGACAAATATCACGCACTTGCTGAAAAGTATCTTCCGAATGGCTCATGCGGTGTACTTTCTTTTGCGGTTAAGGGCGGAAGAGATTGTGCGGTTAAATTTATGGACAGCTTAAAGCTCTGCGACATTGAAACTCATGTTGCAGACGCAAAGACCTGTATTCTTCATCCCGCAAGCCACACCCACCGTCAGATGACGGATGAACAGCTCATTGAGGCAGGTGTTGCACCCGACCTTATCAGACTTTCGGTAGGTCTTGAAAATGTTGATGATCTTATTGCCGACATCAGTCAGGCTCTTGATAAGATTTAATTTTCTTTAAAAGAAATTATATATAAAATTGCAAAATAAATTTACGGAGGGTTGAATATGTCAGCTTTTGTATCTGCGGTTATTGTTGCGGCAGGCGGTTCTGTGAGAATGGGAATTGCCGACAGCAAGCAGTTTATTCCGCTTTTGTCACGACCTGCAATTGAATACACCCTGAAGGCATTCCAAAAATGCCACCTTATCAAAGAAATTGTAATTGTCTGCCGTGAACAGGATAACGACAGAATCAATAAAATTATCGAGCTTAACGGTTTCAACAAGGTTTCAAAACTTGTCAAGGGCGGTGACAGCCGTGCCGACAGCGTGCGTAACGGAATCAGTGCGTGCAGTGAAAGCGCCAAATACTATGCTATTCATGACGGTGCAAGACCGCTTATTACCGTTGAAGAAATTGAGCGTGTTGTTGAGGCGGCTTTTGATACGGGTGCGGCAACTCTCGGAACTTCCGTAAAAGATACAATCAAGGTTGTTGACGGTTTCAATAATATAGAAAGCACTCCTATCCGTTCACAGCTCCGTGCAGTTCAGACTCCGCAGGTTTTTGAGCGTGATTTGTACCGCTTTGCTCTTGAAAATGCCGGCGATAATCTCATCAACTTTACAGACGATTGTTCGCTGATTGAAAACATGGGCGGCGAGGTTCTTGTTGTAAAGGGCAATGAGGAAAATATTAAACTGACAACCCCGATTGACATTGTGATTGCCGAGAGTATTCTCAAATCAAGACAACAGGGTTGATTGTGCAAAGGAGATTTATATGAGAATCGGTCACGGATATGATGTGCATAAATTTGCCGAGAACAGAAAGCTGATAATCGGCGGTACAGAGATTCCCTTTGAACTCGGACTTCTCGGTCATTCTGATGCCGATGTGCTTGTTCACGCAATTATGGACGCACTTCTCGGTGCGGCGGCTCTCGGTGATATCGGAAAGCTGTTTCCAGATACAGATGAAAAGTATAAGGACGCAGACAGTATTCTTCTTTTGAAAGAGGTGTGCCGTGTGCTTGCCGAGTACAACTACAGAATTGTCAATATCGACTCAACCGTTATTGCTCAACAGCCAAAGCTGAAACCGCATATTGACGAAATGAGAAAAAATATCGCCAATGCCTGCGGAATTGATATTTCGCTCGTCAGCGTTAAGGCTACTACCGAGGAAAAACTCGGATTTACAGGCAGACTTGAGGGCATTTCCGCTCACGCAGTTTGTCTTATTGAGAAGTATTAAAAAGTTACAGCTTCGAAAAATGCACATATTTTATTACATACATTCGACACCTTGTTCATATTAATGAACGAGGTGTTTTTTATGTTAAGAAAGGCATTTGTTTCAATAACATTGTGTGCAGTGTTTTTATTGTTGCCGTTTGTCGGATTAAAAGTGAATGCTCTCAGTGCGGACAGCATATCCGCTCCGTCTGCCGTGCTTATGGAATCGTCAACAGGCAAAATTCTTTTTGAGAAAAATCCACATGAGCAAAGACCGTGTGCGTCCGTAACAAAGGTAATGACGCTTTTGCTCGTCTTTGAGGCTGTTGACAGTGGAAAATTAAGCCTTGACGATGAAATTACTGCATCAGAACACGCCGCAGGAATGGGCGGAAGTGACATTTGGCTTGAAAAAGGCGAAACCATGAGTGCGGATGATATGATAAAGGCAACGGTTGTTGTATCTGCCAACGATGCGGCGGTTGCGCTTGCGGAGCATATCAGCGGAAGTGAGGACGCTTTTGTTGAAAAAATGAACAGCCGTGCCAAAGAGCTCGGAATGAACGACACCGTTTTCAAAAACTGTAACGGACTTGACGAGGAGGGGCATATAACCTCTGCCTATGATGTTGCGCTTATGTCAAGAGAGCTTACAAAGCATGAGAAAATTTTTGACTACACATCAATTTGGCTCGATAATCTTCGTGGCGGTAAAACTCAGATTGTCAACACGAACAAGCTGTTGAAAACCTATAACGGAATTACGGGATTGAAAACAGGCACAACCAACGATGCGGGTTGCTGTATGTCTGCAACCGCAACAAGGGGAGATGTTTCACTGATAAGCGTTGTTCTCGGTTGTAAAACAGGCAAAGAGCGATTTGCAGATGCGGCGGCACTTCTTGATTACGGCTTTGCAAATGTTTCCGTGAAAGAATTAACCCTTCCCGAAGATATGCCGAAAAGCATTGAAGTGAACGGCGGTATGACCGACAGCGTAAAGCTTGAATGTAAGGTTTCTTCAAAAATAGTGGTTGACAAAGGAAACGGTGCTAAAATTACAACCGAAATCGACCTGCCCGACAAGATTGACGCTCCCGTTGAAAAGAATAGGAAGATAGGTACGCTTACATATCTTGTCAATTCAAAAAAGGTGCAGAGTTTTGATATTTGTGCAGGCGATTCTGTTCAAAAAACAAGCTTCGGCGCATTGCTTGAATATGTGTTTGCTTCACTGATTTCGCTTTGATTTTGTCGGAAAATCAAGCGTTTGTGCATTGTTATTAAAAGCAGTACAAAAAACAATGCGGGTTTATTTTAAAAATTCACAAATTGACCTTGCAAAAACGCTCATATTATAGTATAATAAAACAACAAAGATACTTATTGCGATTCTATTTTCGCTATAGGAATTTTGGAGGAATTTATAAATGGCAACAAAGTTAAATGACAAGTATTTAAGTGATTTTATCGGCGAACACGAATATGACGGTGTTGCTGCCGAAGTTAAAGCAGCTCACAAGGTGTTGCATGACGGCAGCGGTCTCGGCAACGACTTTTTGGGTTGGCTCAATCTTCCTACAGATTATGACAAGGAAGAGTTCGCACGCATCAAGAAGTGTGCAGAGAAAATCAAGAAAGATACTGATGTATTCATTGTAATCGGTATCGGCGGTTCTTACCTCGGCGCAAGAGCGGCTATTGAATTTCTTTCATCACAGAACTACAACCTTACCTGCAAGGACACACCGCAGATTTTCTTCACAGGTAACTCAATCAGTTCATCTGCACTTGCAGAAATCATGGAGCTTTGCGAGGGCAAGGATGTTTCCGTAAATATGATTTCCAAGTCAGGTACAACAACTGAGCCTGCCATCGCTTTCCGTGTGTTCCGTGAAATGCTCGAAAAGAAGTACGGTAAAGAGGGCGCAAGAGAGCGTATTTACTGTACAACTGATAAGGCTAAGGGTACACTCAAGGCTCTTGCCGACGAAGAAGGTTACGAAACATTTGTTGTTCCGGACGATGTAGGCGGCCGTTTCTCGGTTCTCACAGCAGTAGGTCTTCTTCCTATCGCAGTTTCGGGTGCTGATATTGACGCTCTTATGCAGGGTGCCGCAACAGCTCAGAAAGAATTTGACAACGATGATTTAAAGACAAACGATTGTTACAAATATGCTGCAATCAGAAATATGCTTTACCGCAAGGGCAAAACTATGGAAGTTATGGTTTCTTATGAGCCGGCTTACACAATGATGTCAGAGTGGTTCAAGCAGCTCTTTGCAGAGAGTGAAGGCAAGGATAACAAGGGTATTTTCCCTGCAAGCGTTATCTTCTCAACAGACCTTCATTCACTCGGTCAGTACATTCAGGACGGCAGACGCACAATGTTTGAAACTGTTGTTCTCTTTGATAAATGTAAAAAAGAAGTTACTCTCGGTACAGACCCGACAAATGTTGACGGTCTTAACTTCCTTTCGGGCAAGACAATGGGATTCGTAAATCAGAAGGCTTTCGAGGGTACAGTTCTCGCTCATAATGACGGCGGTGTACCGAACATTGTTCTTAATGTTCCCGAAATGAACGAATCAGAGCTTGGCTATCTCATCTACTTCTTTGAAAAGGCTTGTGCTATTTCAGGTTATATGCTCGGTGTTAATCCGTTTAACCAGCCGGGTGTTGAAAGCTACAAGAAGAATATGTTCGCTCTTCTCGGCAAGCCGGGCTATGAGGATCAGAAGGCTGCTCTTGAGGCAAGACTCGGATAATTTCTTAATAAAGTATAACAACGGAGGAACTAATTATGGTTACTTTACTTATCGGTAAAAAAGGAACAGGCAAAACTAAAAAGCTCATCTCTCTTGCTAACGAGGCTGTTGCTGCTTCAACAGGCAATGTTGTTGTAATTGAAAAAGGCTCAAAGCTCACATATGATGTTACACATAAGGCAAGACTTATTGATACAGAGCAGTATCTCATCAGCGGTTATGATATGCTTTTCGGTTTTATCAGCGGTATCTGCGCAGGCAACTATGATGTTACTGACATTCTCGTTGACTCAACATTCAAGATTTGCCCGGAGGCTCTTGCAGGCCTTGAAACCTTCACAAAGAAGCTTCAGGATCTTGCCGAAACTGCATCAACTAACATTGTTCTCCTTATTTCTGCTGACGAAAGCGAAATTCCGGAGTCAATCAATGCTGTTTGCAGAAAAGTATAATTGATACTAATTGATACTTAAAAACAAACTTATCCCTCTCGTTTTTCGGGAGGGATTTTTGTATATACAACTGTATAAATTTAGCACCTCAGTCAATAATAGAAACGGAGGTGCTTTTTTATGAGCGATTATTATAACAACAGAAAGAAAAAACGCAGTCGCCGTGAAAAAATCGGATTTTACACGGCTTGCTCAATTTGTCTGATTGCCGTTTGCATGGCGGTGTACTCAACCTACAATACATTATCAGTGCCAAGTGCAAAAACTCCTGCCGCAACTCAAAGCAATGAGGTTAAGGTTAATGAAAATGTCACAGGTGTAACCCAAACCTTGCCCGAGGTTAAGCTTGATGTCGAAGTTCCTACCATTGCGGCAACCGAAGAACCGTCAACAAATCCGACAGAAAGTTCAAAAAACGCTCTTGAAACAATGCTTTCAACAGATTTGAGCCTGAACTATCCGCTTAATTCAAACAATGTTGTTCGTGAGTACAGCGAAAAAAGTGTTTATTTCAAAACTTTGAATGTATGGAAACCGCACACGGGAGTTGATTTCGGCGGTAAACTCGGCGATGATGTAACCGCAATGACGGGCGGAGTGGTTACTAATGTTTGTGAGGATAAAATGCTCGGCAAAATCGTTGAAATTTCAACCGACAATGTCATATGCAGATATTGCGGACTTGGCTCGGTCGATGTAAACAAGGGCGATTCAATTGATGTCGGGAAGAAGGTAGGTACAATCGGCGCAGTCCCCTTTGAGGCTGGGGACGAAAACCATATACACATTGAAGTGAAGATTGATGGCAAGTACGCCGATCCGCTTTCTTTTATAAATAACAATGAATAATTGCGATTTTGACGCATACAATATTAATGCAAGCCCTCGTTTCGTTTTAAGGGGCAACAAAAAAAGCGGATACTTTTGATTGAGTATCCGCCTCTTTTTTGATTTTATGTCAATGATAAAAAATCACGGTAAATAAATTAAAATTCTGTCCGAAAAGCGATTATCTTTCGCTCTCGTGCCATTCTTCGTTACCAAAGATAAAATCATCAAGATCCATAATGACAAATTTCATATAGTACACCTCCTTAATAAAACAATATAGTATATTCAGGAAATGCTCGAATATGAGTGTTATTTTTTATTTGAGTCACAAATATTGATGTAACTTATAATAATGTCAACGGCCTGATCAACTGTAATATTAGTGCTGTTAAGGCACAAATCATAGTTGTCTGCAAGACCCCATTTTTTCCCTGAATAAAAACTATAGTAATTTGCTCTGTTCTTGTCTGCCTTCAAAACTGCCTGTTTGGCTCTGGCAGGGTCAATGTCCTGTCTGTCAACAGCTCTTTTAATTCTCTTATCAAGATCAGCATAAATATATACCTTCACAAGCTTCGGATTATCTTTAAGAACATAGTCGGCGCATCTACCGACTACAACGAAATTTTCCTTTTCTGCAAGCTGCTTGATAATCTTGTGCTGTAAAATATAAAGACGGTCATTAACCGGCAGGTCGCCCACTGAAGAAAAGTTGTTACCGTAATTGTACAGTCCCACAGACAATGAATACAAAAGACTGTTGGTAGCTCTTTCGTCAGCATGCTTGAATACCTCGGGAGATACACCGCTCTCTTTAGCGGCAATAGAAATGAGCTCCTTATCGTAAAACGATATGCCAAGCTTCTCGGCTAGTGCTTTACCAATATCGTGTCCGCCTGAACCATACTGTCTTGTAATGGCGATAATTTTATCAAAACTCATAACTAAACCTCCCGGTATTTGTAATTTGTAAAGTTTTACAGCAGCAACATTAAGTAGCTAAATGTCAAAACTATATCGCTTTACATATACTATAATAACACATTTTTGCGAAAAGTCCAGTCTGTAAAAACAAATTTTACGAAATTTGTACAAAATTAACAAATAAGTCTTATCCCAATTATATAAATGCACAATATAATTGGGAGTGAAATTACATTTAAAGGATAAGAACAAATTTCTTTTTACATATATATGTATATGAAGAGGAATTCAGCGTGTAAAAAGCAGAATAATAGTGAAAAGGCATTAAAAATAAGATAGAATAAAGAATAATATAGAAAAATTGCCGATAATGTAAAAAAGATAAAAAAATTGTCAAAAAGGGGTTTACAAAAGAGGGAAGTGCTGATATAATATCAACTGTTGCGCTGAGAGGCGAGGCAGACAAGAGAAAACACAGACGGTGAAAGAGTGTAGAACGCACGGAAGTGGAGAGTCAACATTCAGGAAGTAATCAAAAGTGTTGCTCGGTTTTGATTTTAAAAGCTGAAAAAACTTTTTAAAAAACTTTTAAAAAGTGCTTGACAAAATCAAAATAACGTAGTATAATAGCTCTTGCACTGCTGAGGTTAGCAACTTCAAATGAAGAAAGCAAACAAGCCTTGAAAGTGCGTAGGAACTTGAAAATTGAACAACGAGATAATAGTAAAGAAACCCGTAATGACTTTGAGGAAAGCTCAAAGAATTACAGTGAGA
>ENA-OPWC01000994-OPWC01000994.1-human-gut-metagenome-genome-assembly--contig:-NODE-994-length-20963-cov-4.870911_pt1 | contig 20963 bp, 18 predicted proteins | sample MGYA00241504_ERZ502000 | MGnify/ENA primary metagenome ERZ502000 (study PRJEB25962, sample SAMEA2042005) | human gut metagenome | biome: human gut; feature: human-associated habitat; material: faeces...
TCTCGGCTGTTATATCCCGAATAATGGATATCTGAAAAAATGGGCAGATCAGGGTGTGCTTTTGTTAAATACAGTACTGACTGTGCGTGCACATCAGGCAAACTCCCATCAGGGACATGGCTGGGAACAGTTTACGGATGCGATCATCCAGGCTGTGAATGCACAGGACAGACCGATTGTATACATGCTGTGGGGAAGACCGGCACAGAGCAAGATTCCGATGCTGACCAATCCAAAGCATCTGATTCTGACAGCACCGCATCCAAGCCCACTGTCTGCGTACCGGGGATTTTTCGGATGCAGGCATTTCAGCAAGGCGAATGAATTTTTGCAGGCGAATGGTGTGGAACCAATTGACTGGCAGATTGAGAATATATAAAAACAGATGGCATTCTGCCATCTGAAAAGACCTCTGAAATGAGGAGTGCCCAGACACCAAAGACGCCTGGGCTATTATGAAAAAATTTATCAAGTATTAAAAACTTATTTCCGTTTCATTTATGAGTTTATTGTAACAGTAATATGTGAATAAAGTATGAACAATTGTTGAATAATTAAAAATTTTTGTGCAAAACTACAGAAATGACCTTGAAAAACTAATAAAATGAAGCTAAAATGACGATGTAATGATAAGAGAGAGGTAATTATGAGGGAGAATGCATAATTACACAACGATATTGTTTTACACGGATGACTGCTGATCAAAGGAGTGAGAAATATGGCAACAATTTCAGGATACGATTCATCTTCCATCGGCGTACTGTTTTCCAGCCTGAATTCAGGAAGGACGAATACAAGTACAATGTTTGGAACATCAGATTTACTTGGCATTAATTATTCTGACTATGCTACGATCCGGAATGGAAGTTACACAAAGCTGATGAAGGCTTATTACAAAAAGGCGGCATCGGATGATTCATCATCTTCGTCTGTGTCTGCTGCTACATCGACTTCCAAAGATTCTTCGAAGACACTTGCAAATATCGAGAGCGCTGCAGATGATTTGAAGAAAGCATCTGAGACACTGAGAACAAACGGAGATAAATCTCTGTTTACAAAGAAACAGACGACAGATAAAGATGGAAAAGTATCTTATGAGTATGATACAGACAAGATTTACAAGGCGGTCAGTGATTTTGTGGACAGCTACAACAAGATGTTAAAAGAGGGTGGGGATTCCAATACCAACAACATCTTAAGAAGTACGAAGTCCATGGTCAATCTGACAAAGGCAAATTCCAACATGCTCAGTATGGTCGGAATCACGATCGGAACCGACAATAAGCTTTCCATTGATGAGACAGCATTTAAGAAAGCCGATATGAACACGGTAAAATCCCTGTTCCATACGACAGGCGGATTTGGTTATCAGACCTCGGTTCAGGCAGGTATGATCGAGAGTTATGCGAAGAGTGAGGCAGAGAAAGCCAATACTTACAATAAGTCAGGCTTGTATACATACAATTATACGACAGGTGAGATCTATAATACCACAACCTAAACGGTTGCAAAATAAATACAGACATGATATGTTATGAGAAGCTCATAAAAATGGGTTTCTCATAATTTTTTTATGGCGGGAAAAGAGGTAAACTATGGCAAAAAAAGTAGTAGTAGGAATGTCGGGAGGCGTGGATTCTTCCGTTGCAGCATATTTGTTAAAGAAGCAAGGGTACGATGTGATCGGTGTAACCATGCAGATCTGGCAGGACGAGGATGAATTTACACAGGAAAAAAATGGTGGCTGCTGTGGACTCAGTGCTGTTGATGATGCACGAAGAGTGGCAGACCGTCTGGAAATTCCGTATTACGTCATGAATTTTAAGCAGGAATTCAAAAAGAATGTCATGGATTATTTTACAGCAGAATATCTGAAGGGAAGGACGCCGAATCCATGTATCGCATGTAACCGCTATGTGAAGTGGGAGGCATTATTAGACCGGAGCCTTGCTATTGGTGCAGATTACATTGCGACCGGACACTACGCAAGAATTGAGCAGCTTCCAAATGGCCGCTATGCAATCAAAAATTCTGTCACAGCCGCAAAAGACCAGACTTATGCGCTTTACAATCTGACACAGGCACAGTTATCGAGAACACTCATGCCGGTCGGAGATTACCATAAGGACGAAATCCGCCAGATTGCAGAAGAAATCGGGCTGATGGTTGCACACAAAAAGGACAGTATGGAGATTTGCTTTATTCCAGATGATGATTATGCAGGATTTATTGATAAAGAGTGTGGAAATCTTGTACCACCACCTGGAAATTTTGTATCCAAAGATGGGAAAATACTTGGCAGACATAAAGGAATCACACATTACACGGTAGGACAGAGAAAAGGTCTTGGAATTGCACTTGGTTACCCGGTGTTTGTGACAGAGATCCGCCCGGAGACAAATGAGGTTGTATTAGGTTCGAATGAGGATGTGTTTACGACAGAACTGTATGCGGATCATGTGAACTTCATGTCGATCCCAGACATTGAAGGCGAAGTGAAGTTAAAGGCAAAAATCCGCTACTCCCACAGTGGAAGTATGTGTAAAGTGACACGTACCGGAGAAGATCAGATTCACTGTGTATTTGAAGAACCGGTACGTGCAGTGACACCGGGACAGGCGGTTGTGCTTTACGATGGCGATTATGTTGCCGGTGGTGGAATCATCATCTGAAATTCTGTACGGAATCTTATGGAAAAATCTTATAAAAATTAAAGGCAGAATTAACAAATGAAGAATACTTTCTGGAAGAGAGAACGAATTGAGATCATGATTGCTCTGGCGTTATTTAATTATGTGTTTCTGGGAGCAGAATATTTATTTGACAATATGATGGCATTTCAGACGGATTCAGGTGGAGTGGTGCTGGCACAGAGTTATGTGCTCGGAAGCAGTACGGTTGGTTTTCTTCTGTTTGGCATACTGGATGGTAAACTGCGGGAAAGAGCAAAGAAGGCAGGCAGTGCTGGTGCCGGAGTCCTCGCGGCTGTATGTCTTTGGGGGATCCAGGTACATCAGAGTTATGGAAGCATACTTGCAGCAGGACTGATTTTATATGTGCTGCTTGGAATAGCCGGAAGTCTGGTACACTACCGGGCAGCGTGCCGCTATGGTATGGAAGAACATCTGGCGGAAACGGTGGGGGTATCGTATGCAACTGGACTTTTTTTACAGTTTCTTGAAAATAATCTGATCCATAATGCAGCGGTGGAAGCAGTGATTTTGACTGTTGCATTCTGGGCACTTCTTTTTCAGGTGGAGAAAAGGAAGGTGGCGGGAAGCCTGATGGAGTGGAACCTATATGAGTCAGATCCCATCAGACATCCGTATGCAGTGGCAGTTACGCTCATTTTCACAGTCGCCCTTATGACCTGTATTTTTGCAACATTAGACAATGCAGTGACATTAGGGCATGCAGGTGGAAGTATGGATATCGGACAGTGGCCAAGACTGATCCTGGCGGTCAGCGGACTTGTGTCAGGCGTGTTGTTTGATTATGGAAAAGGCAGATACAGGAACCTTATCATGTACTGCGTGACGCTGCTTTCCACGGTGTGTATACTTGTGATTGTTTCCGGCGGCTCTTTTTTGCTTGGGCTGATCGTATTTTATCTGTCGGCAGGCTTCTTTGTTGTGTTTTTCTCGACCGGTTTTGTGCGGCTGGCGGGGTATATGAGAGTGCCGCAGTTTTGGGCTGGCATGGGAAGAGCGGTGAACAATCTCTGCGCCATACTCATTGGAAGCTTTTCTGTAGCACTGATCCGGTCCGGCGACAGTACGAAGATCATGATCGCATCGATCGGGTTATTTGTACTGATCAGCATTGCGATTTATATTTACACGGTGATGGGACAGACGGATGTGGAATTGCCTGATCAGGAGCGGAAACAGGAAGAGGAGCAGGACTATTTTTCAGCATTTGCAGATACCTATGCGCTGACAGAACGGGAGCAGGAGGTGTTGAAAATGCTTTTGGCATCGGATGAGGAGGTGCAGGGGATCGCAAATAGGCTTTATATTTCAAGGGCAATGTTATATCGATATATTTCATCGCTCAACAAAAAAACAGATACAAATTCAAGGATTGGCCTGATCCAGTTTTATTATACATGGAAACCGGAAAAAAAGGCTGATCGTGACGATTGAGACATATGTAAACTCCCGGATCGTGTAATTTTATGTTAAGATTTTTCAAGTATATTCCTTTTATGGAGATAGGAGGCTTGAATGAGACATAAGGTGCGTGATCTGGGAGTCTTTTTTTGTCTTGCGGTGATGTTGTTTACTGTAACTTCCTGTGGAAAAGAAGTGAGTGATCAGACGATCGCAGCGACCGAACAGAGTTCTGAAGAAAGACGTGATGCAGAAGCAGTCATGGGGACAGAAACGGTGGAAACTTTTTCGACGGAGAAAGCCGGATGGTTCTGCATGCAGACATTGTGGCGGCGCAGGAAAAATTCTGTGGCGGTTCGCATGGAAAGCCGTGCTCTATTTGTCATGGCAAGGGTGTGATCACGGATGATTGCATTCTCTGTCATGGCGCGAAGAAATGTACGGTATGTGGCGGAAGCGGAAAAATGTAGAGAAGAGACCCCAAATGGGAGAACATAATTACACTAAAAAGTAGTATAGGAGGAAAAGCGGATGAGAAAGGCGTGGAAGAAAGCAGTCAGTGTCCTGTTGACATTGGTACTGATATTCGGTGTCCTGCCGGCGATGAACGTGTCGGCAGAGGGCGAAGGAGGACAAGGCAGCGGTAATTCTGTAGAGATTACATTGGATAATGGGACTTATAATGATACTTACAAAAATAAATATGGTACAATCCAATATTCTACAAATTATCGTGATAACAGTACAAGTGCTGAGTGGAAAGAAATATCGGAGCTGACAGCGTCTGATAATCAGGGAAAGTCTAAATATACCATTCAGGGTGAGAATGTATATATTAAAATTACTTATGCACAAGGTAGCACTTATAAGGCGGCAATTCCAAACGGCGTAGAAGTGAAAGATGGTGTTCCGATTGAAATTACAGGCGGTCATATTGAGTTTACAGACACTTCCGCAGGTGGTGGAAGTCAGGGTGGCAATCCGCCACAGCCAACAGGGGTAAGCTTGCAGTTTGAAGGAAATGCATGGAGTTCGTATCAGAACATGAAATTATATGCAGGACTGGAATTATATGTAAATCCAGATAATACCGGGTTTGTTACGCTTACAGATCTGTTAAATCAAAATAAAGCAACATTTGATAAGAGTGGAATGGTTTGCTTATTGGATGAATCGGTTACATCTGTATCCATATATGCACAGCTGGAAAAGAAGGATGAGTATGAGATACAGTTTTATGGAGCGCAGACCGCAGGAACCAGTGAAGATACTGCTATCACGGTAAATGGTACTCAGCATATCCAGATCGATCGAAAATGCCTGACTGTTACATGGGCGTATGATGATACCTATGGGGAAGATGGCAGGATCGAACATGGAACAGCGGAAATTATTAAAATCAATGGTCAAGATGTGTCGCAAATGACATTTTCTAATTTCGCAAATAATCCGGGAGATAAAAGCGGAGGGCATCTTGCGGTAAAAAGAGATGATGTTGTTACCATTAAGTTGATCCCTGATTATGGTTATCAGTTGTCAGGGGCTTCCATCAATGGAGTTACGTTGGCACCACAGACGGAGGTATCAACCTTCACTTTCAAAATGCCGGATACCAACGTGCATTTTAAAGGAATCTTCACACAGACATCGGATGAAATTAATACATCAGCAACAAAAGTATCTTCTGCTTCTTTTGAAAATGGAGTAAACGCAGCTCCAAGTGGAAATCTGCGTCTTACTGTGATTGACTCGAATGAAGATACAACAAATGCACTTGCACAGGTAGCAAATGCAGTAAGTGCAGAAGCAGTAAACCTGACCTTAGACCAGATTGTCAGCAAGGGAAATGGAAATAGCTGGGAGACTCCAGTCACGCAGTTCAGCCAGCCTGTAAAAATGAAACTAAAAGTGGCTGATTATGACACGGCTGCAGGATATGAGGTTGTAAGGGAGCATAACGGAAACCTCACAAAACTTACAACGTCTGTGTCGGAAGATGGTACGCTGACTTTTGAGACAAATCAGTTCTCAACTTATTTTATTGTGAAAACAGCAAAGAAAGCGGATAATGGTAATGCAAAAACGGAAAACAGTTCCAATACATCTTCCACAACTGCTTCTTCGGCTGCGGGATTTACAGATAATGCGATAACTGCACAGTCAGTAAGCGGAGAGGGAGTCCCTGCAATCAATATCGCAAGTGCAACGGATCAGCTGCTGAATCTTGCAAAGTTAAGTGAAGACGAGAACAAGGCAGTAAAAGCCGGAAACAAGACGCAGTTTGTTTTGAGTGCATCCGGCACGACACCAACAAAAGAAGAGATTGCACTCATTCAGAGTGTTCTTGGAAACAATGTGATCGGACAATACTTAAATCTTAATTTAACATTGAAAATATCAGGAAGAGCGGATCGCCAGATTACGGATTTATCCGCACCAATGTATATAGCAATCACAATTCCGCAGAACCTTGTGAACCATGACAGCAGTATTGAACGCATTTACAGGATCGTCAGAATCCATGATGGTGTGGCAACACTGATCGATGGAACTTACGATGCAGCCACAAATCAGTTTACATTTGCAACAGATGGTTTCTCAACCTATGCCTTGGTATATGAGGATGTGAATATCACTCTGACAGGCAGATCGCCAAAAACAGGAGACAGTTCCATGTGGATGGTATGGACGCTCATTCTCTGTGCAGGATGCGGTGCGCTGTTTGCAGCAGGAAAGAGATACAGGAAAAACAGATAGTAGTGAAGAATCATAGAAAAAGTCTGAAAGAGAAAAAAAGAAAGAGCGGATTACGTTCTTTCTTTTTTTCTTATGTGAAATGACGTTAAAAAACATATTATCACTGCATCAGACGTCTGCAACAAGTTCCACCGGACAATGGTCAGAGCCGTACACTTCCGTATGAATTCCGGCAGACTGCAGCTTTTCGTCAAGACATCTGGAAGTGATAAAATAGTCAATACGCCATCCAGCGTTCTTCTCACGAGCCTTGAACCGGTAAGACCACCAGGAGTAGATGCCCTCTTTATCCGGATAAAAATAGCGGAAAGTATCTGTGAATCCAGAGTTTAACAGAGTGGTCATCTTTGCACGTTCTTCATCGGAAAAACCGGCATTTTTGCGGTTGGTCTTTGGATTTTTCAGATCGATCTCCGTGTGTGCAACATTTAAATCGCCGCAGAGAATGACCGGCTTTTTGCTGTCGAGCTGAAGAAGATAAGCGCGGAAAGCATCTTCCCATTCCATGCGGTAGGGAAGCCGCGCCAGTTCGTTCTGGGAGTTTGGAGTGTAACAGGTGACAAGGTAGAAGCTGTCATATTCGAGGGTGATCACCCGGCCTTCGGTATCGCAGATTGCGGTGCCGATGCCGCGTGTGACCTGAAGAGGTTCGTGTTTTGCAAAGATTGCCGTGCCGGAGTAGCCTTTTTTCTCGGCGTAATTCCAGTACTGGTGGTAGCCCGGCAGATCAAGTGCGATCTGTCCTTCCTGCAGCTTGGATTCCTGGATGCAGAAAAAATCGGCATCTGCGGCATGAAAATAATCGAGAAATCCTTTTTGTACACAGGCGCGCAGCCCGTTAACGTTCCATGAGATAAGTTTCATTTCTGATGTCCTCCTGAGTTGCTTTTATACAAATTATATACATATGGGAAAGAAAGTACAAGTCTTGTTACTGCTTGCAGGGGAACCGGGGAACAATAACCAGGCTTCTGAAAAAAGTACTTGACGCATGGCCTGTGCTATGATAGTATAATACACGGTTCGTTGGTCAAGCGGTTAAGACGCCGCCCTCTCACGGCGGAAACACGGGTTCGATTCCCGTACGGACTGCTGAAGTTCTTACCTGATTGGGTAAGAACTTTTTGTTTTATGAAAGAAATACACAAAATCCCTTGAAATCAGGGAAAAAGAGTGATATGATAACAAAAGTAACATAGAAACTAAGGTTGAGAGAGGGCAGATGTCCTCTCTCAAATTTTTGTGAAAATGTGTTTTATGTCAAAGAAAAGAGGTGGTAATATGTCAAAGGCAAGTACTTATGAGGCAAAGACAGAACAACTGATTCTTCCGATTCTGGAGCGTATGCAGTTTGAACTGGTAGATGTAGAATATGTCAAGGAAGGCAGCACGTATTATCTGCGGGCGTATATTGACAAAGAAGGGGGCATTACAATCAACGATTGTGAGGCGGTGGCACGTGAGATGAATGAACTGCTCGACCGTGAAGATTTTATTCCGGATTCCTATACATTTGAGGTAAGTTCTCCGGGACTTGGCAGACCTTTAAAGAAAGAAAAAGATTATGTCCGAAATATGGGCAAAGAAATTGAGATCCGTACCTACCGTGCAATCGACCGCTGCAAGGAATTCACAGGAATTTTAAAAGCGTATGATGACACATCTGTGACGATTGCAGATGAGAACGACAAAGAGACCACCTTTTTAAAGACAGATATTGCACTGATCCGACAAGCAATTGATTTTTAGGACAATGACTTATAGAGCAGTTTATAGAAAAGTCCGTTTTGCGGAGGTAAACTGCGCAGGAGATATCGCTTATGCGATACCTCATATGTGGAAAACACGATAAATATATATGGAGGATAAAAATCATGAATAATGAGTTATTGGATGCGTTAACGATACTGGAGAAGGAGAAAAACATCAGTAAAGAAACGCTGCTGGAGGCAATTGAAAATTCCCTTTTAACTGCCTGCAAAAATCACTTTGGAAAGGCTGACAACGTAAAAGTTGTGATTGATCCGGATACCTGCGAATATCATTGTTATCAGGAAAAAACAGTGGTAGAGACCGTGGAAGATCCGATTGAGCAGATCTCTTTGCAGAATGCGCAGATGATCAATGGAAAATATACATTGGGCGATATCGTTCAGGTAGAAGTAAAATCCAAGGAATTTGGCCGTATTGCAACACAGAATGCCAAGAACGTGATCTTACAGAAGATTCGTGAAGAAGAACGAAAAGTGATTTACGATGAGTATTTCAGCATGGAAAAAGAAGTCGTAACAGGTGTTGTTCAGCGTTATGTCGGACGCAATGTCAGTATTAATCTTGGAAAGGCAGATGCACTCCTGACCGAAAGTGAGCAGATCAAGGGGGAAACCTTCCAGCCAACCGAACGCATTAAGGTATATATTCTGGAAGTGAAGGCAACCTCAAAGGGACCGAAGATTCTTGTTTCCAGAACACATCCGGAGCTTGTCAAGAGACTTTTTGAGTCAGAGGTTTCCGAAGTGCGGGATGGTATCGTTGAAATTAAAGCAATCTCACGTGAGGCAGGAAGCCGTACAAAAATCGCGGTATGGTCGAACGATCCGGATGTAGATCCGGTTGGCGCATGTGTCGGAATGAACGGAGCACGTGTCAATGCGATCGTTAATGAGCTGCGCGGAGAAAAAATTGATATCATTACATGGGATGAGAATCCTGCAATTTTGATTCAGAATGCATTAAGTCCTGCAAAGGTTATTTCCGTTATTGCGGACGCTGACGAGAAAGCAGCAAAAGTTGTGGTTCCGGATTACCAGTTATCGCTTGCTATTGGTAAGGAAGGACAAAATGCCCGTCTGGCAGCCCGCCTGACTGGATTTAAGATTGATATCAAGAGTGAGACGCAGGCAAGAGAGTCCGGAGATTTCCTTGATTACGAAAATGATTATGAAGACGATGAGTATGATGATAATTATGAGTATGATGAGGAAGGATATTACAAAGATCCGGATGCCACAGAAGAAATTCCTACCGAAGCAGAAGCATCAACAGAAGAAGTGCCGGTAGAAGAAACATCAGCAGATGAGACTTCTTTTGAGGAGTAATTATGGCAAATAAAAAAATTCCATTGCGCAAGTGTGTCGCCTGTAATGAAATGAAGGAAAAAAAAGAAATGATCCGGGTAATTAAGACACCGGAAAATGAGATTATGCTGGATGCCACCGGTCGTAAAAACGGCCGTGGAGCATACATCTGTGCAGATCCTGGGTGTCTTCGCCTGGCAAGAAAAAACAAGGGACTTGAGCGCTCCTTAAAGACTGCAATTCCACAGGAAGTGTATGAGAGTCTGGAAAAGGAGATGAGTACACTTGCATGATAGCGTATTATCCATGCTTTCCATAGCCGCAAAGTCGGGAAATGTTGTAAGCGGTGAGTTTTCTACAGAAAAAGCAGTAAAAACAGGTCATGCATATCTCGTGATTGTCTCTGTGGAGGCATCCGGGAACACAAAAAAGAGTTTTTGTAATATGACGGATTTTTACCATGTGCCATGCTATTGTTACGGAAGTAAGGAAGCACTTGGACGCTGCATCGGAAAAGAATTCCGTGCATCACTTGCCGTGACAGATGAAAATCTGGCGAAGGCCGTAGAAAAGAAGCTCAAAGAGCACACCGTATAAAAATATAAAACTGAATAACGGAGGTAAATTCATTTATGGCAAAAATGAGAGTTCATGAACTCGCGAAAGAGTTAAATATAAAATCACAGGATATTTTAGATAAATTAAAAAATACAAAGTTTGACGGAAAAAGTGCATCCAGCAATATGGAAGATGAAGCACAGGCACTGATCCGCGGAGCTTTTGCAAAAGAGACAAAATCGGCAGCAGATGCAAAAAAACCGGAAGCTGCAAAGACTGGTGCAGGAAAACCAGCGGATGGAAAGGAACGTCCAAAGAAGAAATCCAGCATCACAGCCGTATTTAATGCACAGTACAGCAAACAGTCCAGAAAGCCGGCAAACGGAAATAACAACAACCGTGGAAACGGAAATGGAAACGGTAATAACAGAAGACGGGAGGACAATAAGCGTCCGGCACAGCACAGCATCATTCGTCCGCGTCCGGTCGGGGAGCGTGCTATGCGTCCGATCAGTGAGCGTACGCCTTCGCCGACAGCGGATCTTGAAGTAAGTAAGCCGGCAAACAATAAACCGGCAGAAAACACAAATACCCGCAACAGCCAGGAAAACCGCGGAAACAACAATCATTCCGGTGGCGAGAGAAACAACAGACCGCAGAATGACAGAAACAATGACAGAGGCGGGGAGAGAAATAATAACCGTCATCAGGGAGATAGAAACAATAACAATCGTCCGAACGGAGACAGAAACAACAGCCGTCCACAGAACGACAGAAACAATAACGGCAGAAAGAACCGTTTCAGTAAAGAGCCGGCAGCAGTTGCAGCACCGGAAGAAATCCGCGGAAAGGACTCCCGTGGAAATAATGACCGCCGCAATAACAACAATAATCATCGGAAAGATCATGATAAACTCGGCGGAAAGAAACAGGAAAATTATGTAAACCTTGAGAAGCACGGCGGCAGAAAGAAACCACAGCAGCAGCCGAAGCCGAAGGAAGATGAAAATGTAATCAAGACGATCACACTTCCGGAAAAGATGACAATCCGTGATCTGGCAGACAAGATGAAACTGCAGCCATCTGCTATTGTAAAAAAACTCTTTATGAAGGGTGAAATGGTAACGGTAAATCAGGAAGTAGATTTTGAGACAGCGGAAGAAATCGCACTGGAGTTTAACTTTATCTGCGAGCCGGAGGAGAAGATTGATGTCATCGCGGAACTCTTAAAAGAGGATGAAGAAGATCCGAAGAATCTGGTCCCACGTCCACCGGTTGTCTGTGTTATGGGTCATGTCGATCATGGTAAAACATCCCTGCTGGACGCGATCCGTTCCACACGTGTGACAGACCGCGAGGCCGGTGGTATTACCCAGCATATCGGTGCATCTGTGGTGTCCATCAATGGACAGAAGATCACGTTCCTGGATACTCCTGGTCATGAGGCATTTACCGCAATGCGTATGCGTGGTGCAAATTCTACCGATATTGCAATCCTGGTTGTCGCTGCAGATGATGGTGTTATGCCACAGACCATCGAGGCAATCAACCATGCAAAGGCTGCCGGTGTAGAAATCATCGTTGCTGTCAACAAGATTGATAAGCCGAGTGCAAACATTGAAAAAGTAAAGCAGGAGCTTTCCGAATACGAACTGATTCCGGAAGACTGGGGTGGAAGTACGATTTTCTGTCCGGTTTCTGCACATACTAAGGAAGGTATCGACAATCTTCTGGAAATGATCCTTCTGACTGCAGAAGTGATGGAACTGAAAGCAAATCCAAACCGTAATGCAAGAGGTCTGGTCATTGAGGCACAGCTGGATAAGGGACGTGGTGCGGTAGCAACGGTTCTGGTTCAGAAAGGAACACTTCATGTCGGAGATTCCATTGCCTGTGGAAGCAGCTACGGTAAAGTCCGTGCCATGATCGACGACAAGGGACAGCGCGTGAAGAAGGCAACTCCTTCCACACCGGTAGAGATCCTCGGATTAAACAGTGTACCGGCAGCTGGAGAGACATTTGTTGTCTGCGATTCCGATAAGGAAGCAAAATCATTTGCAGATACTTATATTTCAGAGGAAAAGAACCGCCTGATCGAAGATACCAAGGCAAAGATGTCACTGGATGATCTGTTCTCCCAGATCCAGTCCGGAAATATGAAGGAACTTGATATTATTGTAAAAGCGGATGTACAGGGTTCTGTTGAGGCAGTGAAACAGTCACTTGTGAAACTGTCCAATGAAGAAGTGGTTGTAAAAGTGATCCATGGTGGTGTCGGCGCAATCAACGAATCTGATGTTATTCTTGCTTCCGCATCCAATGCGATCATCATCGGATTTAATGTCCGTCCGGACCCGATTGCAAAAGTTACCGCAGACAATGAGGGTGTAGATATCCGTCTGTACAAGGTTATTTACAATGCGATCGAGGATGTAGAGGCTGCCATGAAGGGTATGCTTGATCCTGTATTTGAGGAGAAAGTTATCGGTCATGCAGAAATCCGTCAGATCTTTAAGGCATCCGGTGTCGGTAATATTGCCGGTTCTTATGTACTTGACGGCGTGATGGAACGTGGATGTAAAGTTCGTATTTCCAGAGAAGGCGAGCAGATCTTCGAAGGAGATTTAGGATCCCTGAAACGTTTCAAGGATGATGTCAAGGAAGTTAAGGCAGGATTTGAGTGTGGTCTTGTATTCGACGGCTTTAATGACATTCAGGAACTTGATCAGGTAGAAGCTTATAAGATGGTAGAAGTACCAAGATAGGATAGAATATGAGAAAAAACAGTATTAAAAATATTCGGATCAATGAGGAAGTGATGCGTGAACTTTCCAATATTATCCGCGGGGAAATCAAAGACCCGCGGATCAATCCGATGACCAGCGTGGTTGCAGTGGAAGTTGCTCCGGATCTGAAAACGGCAAAAGCCTATATCAGTGTGCTGGGGGATGAAAAGTCACAGCAGGATACGATTGCAGGTCTTCGCTCTGCGGAAGGATTTATTCGCAGAAGCCTGGCAAAGTCCGTAAATCTGCGCAACACACCGGAGATCAAATTTGTATTGGATCAGTCGATTGAATATGGAATCCATATGTCAAAAATGATTGATGAAGTGACCAAAGATATAAAGGAGAAACCGGATGAAGAAGCTTGATGAGATTCTTGCAGGGAAAAAATCGGTAGGTCTTGCCGGACATGTACGCCCGGATGGGGATTGTGTGGGCTCCACACTCGGAGTTTACAACTATATCCGGAAATATTATCCGGATGTGGATGTGCGATTGTATCTTGAGCCGATTCCCAATATCTTTAAATTCCTGAATTTTTCATCGGAAATCCGCAGTGACTATGAGGAATCCGTGGTGTTTGATCTGTTTATCGCCATGGACTGCGGAGATGAGAAACGTCTGGGGAATGCTGCACGTTATTTTCAGGAAGCAAAGCATACAGCCTGTATTGACCACCATGTCAGTAACCAGAGTTTTGCAGAGGAAAATTATATTTTCCCGGATGCAAGTTCCACTTGTGAGCTGATCTGTGAACTGTTAGATACGGAGAAGATCACAAAAGAAATCGCGGAATGTCTGTATACCGGAATGGTTACCGATACCGGAGTGTTTCAGTATTCCTGCACGTCTTCCTCCACGATGAATATGGCGGGCATGCTGATGGATAAAGGAATTGATTTCACAAAAATTGTGGATGAAGCTTTTAATCAGAAAACATACAACCAGAATCGTGCCATGGGACAGGCACTGCTTTCCAGCAGACTTCGTCTGGGTGGCAGAGTAGTGACTTCTTTTCTGACGCTCGAAGAGATGCATGCACTCGAAGTTCTTCCGAAACATATGGAAGGAATCGTGGAGCAGATGCGCAATACCAAAGATGTGGAACTTGCAGTATTCCTTTATGAGAATGAGGATCATACGTTTAAAGTAAGTTTTCGTGTAAACGGTGCGTTTGATGCGGCATCGCTTGCGATGCATTTTGGCGGCGGCGGACATGTCAAGGCTGCCGGATGTACCGTGGAAGGACCGGCAGAAGAGGCAATCGAGCGTATTCTTGCCGAGGTTGAGAAGAGATTATAATATGATAAACGGAATTATAAATGTTTATAAAGAGCGGGGCTTTACTTCCTTTGACGTGGTAGCAAAGCTCCGCGGCATTTTACATGAGCGTAAAATCGGACATACCGGAACGCTCGATCCGGAAGCGACCGGAGTACTTCCCGTATGCATCGGAAATGCAACAAAGGTATGTGAACTTCTGACGGATAAGGATAAAGTGTATCGTACGGTGATGCATCTTGGCATTACAACCGATACACAGGATATGACCGGAACGGTGAAAGAAGATCGTTCCAGAGAGGCTGCATTGCTGAAAGAACAGACCGTGGAAACGGCTATTTTGCAGTTCGTTGGAGATTATGAGCAGATTCCGCCAATGTACTCGGCACTCAAAGTCAACGGAAAGAAGTTATGTGATCTGGCCCGCGCCGGAATCGAGGTAGAGCGGAAAGCCCGCACGGTTAAAATTTTTTCCATAGAAATTGAAAAAATCAATCTTCCTTATGTGACGATGCAGGTGCACTGTTCCAAGGGAACTTATATCCGTACGCTGTGTGCGGATATCGGAGAGGTGCTTGGCGTAGGCGCGTGTATGGAATCCCTGGTCCGGACAAGAGTGAGTGTTTTTCCTCTGGAAGAGGCACACACGTTGGCAGAAATTGAAAAGATAAGGGATGAAGGAACGCTGGAAGAACTGATTCTTCCGGTGGACCGCGTGTTTGAGGGAAAGACGAAACTGACGGTTGTACCGGAAGCGTTTCGTTTTCTTCAGAATGGAAACCGTTTAAACGATGGAAATTTTACGGATGTTCCGGAAAAAATTGCGGATGGTGAGCAGGTACTGGTTTATGATCCGATGGGACATTTTTACGCTGTATATCAGTATGAGAGAGAAACAAAGGACTATAAAGTCCGGAAAATGTTTGGTGCATAAATATGATTTGCTGGAATAAGATAGAAGATTTTCATATAGAAGAACCAACGGCATTGTCGCTGGGAAAATTTGACGGAGTACACCGTGGACACGAAGCACTGATTGAACACCTTCTGGAAAAGAAGAAAGAAGGGTTAAAGGCCGTTGTTTTTACGTTTGATATTCCACCGAAAAAACTTACGGAGAATAATAATTACCGTGTCCTTTCGACCAATAAAGAAAAGCAGGAAATTCTCAAAGAGCGTGGAATTGATTACCTGTTGGAATGTCCGTTTACCAAAGAAGTCATGTGCATGGAGCCGGAGGCTTTTGTTGCATGGATTGTAAAAAGTCTGCATGTAAAGAGCATGGTAGTCGGATCGGATTTCCGGTTTGGCCATAACCGGAAAGGGGATCATATTCTGCTGGAAAAATTGTCCGCGACATATGGCTATACCCTTAGGGTGGTAGACAAGATCCAGTATGAGGGACGGGACATCAGCAGTACGTTTGTGCGGGAACAGATCATAAAAGGCAATATGGAAAAGGCAAATGATCTGCTTGGGTATCCGTTTTTTGTAAAGAGTGAAGTGATTCATGGAAGGCAGCTTGGAAGAACGCTCGGAATCCCGACGATCAATATGGAACTTGTGGCCGAAAAACTTCTTCCGCCGAAAGGTGTATATGCAACTGCGGTAGAGATTGGTGGAAAATATTACACAGGTGTGACAAATGTCGGATGCAAACCGACCGTCAATCATTCCAATAAAGTAAATGTGGAGACGCATATATTGGATTTTTCCGGTGATCTGTACGGATATGAACTAAAGGTCAGCTTTTATTCTTTTATACGTCCGGAACAGAGATTCTCGTCTGTAGAGATGTTAAAAGAACAGATGGAAAGAGACATTGAAACGAGCCGCAGTCGTATGATGTCGATAAACGGCGACATGTAAACATATTACATAAATATTACAAAATTATGTTGACATTGTAATTATTTGTTGTTATACTCGTTTTGTTATGAGATTTCATGAGACATGAGGGAGGAATCTGTGAAATGAATCGTATGACAAAAAAGAGAGTTGGAATGGTACTTGCTTTTTCTCTGACACTGACCGGTGCGGCAGCCTATATCGGGATACAGCAGGAAAATACAGATAAAACAGAGGCGGCCGGATCGCTCACAGCCGGTGTTTCCGCATCTTTGAATGCAAGCGAAGTGGAGGCGCTGGATGTGACGGCAGGAGTAACCAGTCAGCTGTATGATAAAACAGATGTTGCGGTGGCTGCGAATGAAAAGCAGATGGTTGCACAGGGAATCGAAGATACGCAGACAAAAGAAGCGGTTTCGGAAAATACCACGGAGGATACCAGCATCTGTGGGTATAAAAATCTTGGAATCGCGCAGGTGCAGGGAAGCTTAAATGTGCGAAAAAAGGCATCCACAGACAGTAAAGTTGTTGGAAAAATGACTGATAAAGATGCCTGTGAGATTGTCTCGGTCAAGGGAGATTGGGCAAAGATCACCTCCGGCAAGGTGGAAGGTTATGTAAAGACAGAGTATCTTCTGACAGGAGATGCTGCAAAAAATGTAGCAAAGAAAGAAATTACAAAAGTTGTTACAGTAAATACCACAACCCTTCGTGTAAGAGAAAAGGCTTCGGAAGATTCTGCAATACTTTCTCTGGTTGGAGAGGGAGAGGATCTTGTTGTGGAAGATACAAAAGACGGCTGGTATAAAGTGGAAGTGGATGATCAGAAAGGATATATTTCCGGAGATTATGTAGAGGTAACAGAAAAACTTCCGACAGCATCGACGGTAAAAGAACTGGAATACGGAGAGGGATACACGGATTCCCGCGTTTCTTTAGTACAGTTTGCATTACAGTTTGTAGGAAACCGTTATGTCTGGGGTGGAACAAGCCTGACAAATGGAATTGATTGTTCCGGATTTACGATGCAGGTATATGCGAGATACGGAGTCGGCCTCCCGCATCATGCGGCAAGTCAGCCGGCATACGGAAAACGAATCAGTGCATCTGAGGCAAAACCGGGAGATCTCTTTTTCTATGGAAGCGGAAGCAGCATCAGCCATGTGGGAATTTATATCGGAAACGGTCAGATTGTGCATGCCAGCAATGCACGTACCGGAATTAAAATTTCCAATGCCTATTACCGGACACCAATCTGTGTCATATCGTATTTAAATTAAAAAACTGTTTACAACGATACGGATTTATGATACAGTAGATTAGTATGGTTTAGCCCATATTCGGTGAATGGACACTCCGACCTTTTGCTGAGTATCGGGTGCAAAAATATTTTAAGGAGGATCATAAAATGATCGCAAAAGAAAAGAAACAGGCAATTATCAATGAGTATGGAAGAACACCAAACGACACTGGTTCACCAGAAGTTCAGGTAGCTGTTCTTACTGCAAGAATTCAGGAGCTTACTGAGCACTTAAAGCAGAATCCAAAGGATCATCATTCCAGAAGAGGTATGCTTAAGATGATCGGTCAGAGACGTGGATTATTATCATACTTAAAGAGCATTGATATTGAAAGATATCGTTCTTTAATTGAGCGTTTAGGACTCAGAAAATAATTGTAAACAAAGAGCGGAGTTTTATATTCCGCTCTTCTTTTTGTTGTATGGCAGAACTTTTTTCCGGGACCACTGAAGAGGACAAAACGCTGTTTTGTATTGTTCAGTAGTTTCGGGGTTTTGACATACCGTATTAAATTTTGAAGGAGAGAATACATGTACAAAAGTTATTCAATGGAACTGGCAGGCAGAACACTGACCGTTGATATCGGAAGAGTATGTGCACAGGCAAATGGTGCCGCATTATTAAAATATGGAGAGACTACCGTATTATCTACGGCTACTGCTTCCGACAAGCCGAGAGATGGCGTTGATTTCTTCCCGCTGAGCGTGGAATTTGAAGAAAAAATGTACTCGGTTGGAAAAATTCCTGGCGGATTTAACAAGCGTGAAGGAAAAGCATCAGAGAACTCTATTCTTACCGCACGTGTCATTGACCGTCCGATGAGACCTCTGTTTCCAAAAGATTACCGCAATGATGTAACCTTAAATAATATGGTTATGTCTGTAGATCCGGAGTGTCGTCCGGAGCTGGTTGCCATGATCGGTGCAGCACTTTCTACTACCATTTCCGATATTCCGTTTGACGGCCCATGTGCCATGACCCAGATGGGAATGAAGAATGGTGAATTTATTGTAAACCCATCCCAGAAAGACTGGGACGAGGGAGATTTAAAGCTTACGGTTGCATCTACAGCAACAAAGGTCATCATGATTGAGGCCGGTGCCAATGAGATTCCGGAAGCAAAGATGATTGAGGCTATTTATAAGTGCCATGATGTCAACCAGACAGTCATTGCATTTATCAATAAGATCCGGGAAGAGGTTGGCAAACCGAAGCATGCGTATACAAGCTGTGCGATTCCGGAAGAAATGTTTGCAGCTATGCGAGAAATCGTCACTCCGGAGCAGATGGAAGAAGCGGTATTTACCGATGAAAAACAGCAGAGAGAAGAGAATATCCGTGAAATCACAGATAAATTTGCAGAGGCTTTTGCAGAGAACGAGGAGTGGCTTGCTGTTCTTGACGAGGCCGTTTACCAGTATCAGAAGAAGACTGTTCGTAAGATGATCTTAAAGGATCATAAGCGTCCAGACGGACGTGCGATCGATCAGATCCGTCCGCTGGCTGCAGAAGTAGATCTGATCCCTCGTGTACATGGTTCTGCCATGTTTACCCGTGGACAGACACAGATCTGCGATGTTGTTACACTTGCACCGCTTTCGGAAGTACAGAAGATTGACGGACTTGATGAGAACGTGACAACCAAGCGTTATATGCATCAGTACAATTTCCCGTCCTATTCTGTTGGAGAGACAAAGCCAAGCAGAGGTCCGGGACGTCGTGAGATCGGACACGGTGCGCTTGCAGAGCGTGCATTACTTCCGGTTCTTCCTTCTGTGGAGGAGTTCCCGTATGCAATCCGTGCAGTTTCCGAGACATTTGAATCCAATGGATCTACTTCCATGGCATCTACCTGTGCGTCCTGTATGTCACTGATGGCTGCAGGTGTTCCGATTAAAAAGATGGTTGCAGGTATTTCCTGTGGTCTTGTGACCGGAGAGACGGATGATGATTATCTGGTACTGACAGATATCCAGGGACTTGAAGATTTCTTCGGAGATATGGATTTCAAGGTAACCGGTACACATGATGGTATCACTGCAATCCAGATGGATATCAAGATCCATGGCCTGACCCGTCCAATCGTAGAAGAAGCCATTGCCCGTACCCGTGAGGCACGCGTCTACATTATGGATGAAGTTATGAGCAAGGCAATTGCAGAGCCACGAAAAGAAGTAAATCAGTGGGCACCGAAGATTGAACAGATCACCATTGATCCGAATAAAATTGGAGATGTTGTGGGACAGAAGGGTAAGACAATCAATGAGATCATTGCCCGTACAGGTGTCAAGATTGATATTACAGATGATGGTGCGGTTTCTGTCTGTGGAACAGACAAGGAGGCAATCGCAAAGGCCATTGATATGATAAAAATCATCACAACCGATTTTAAGGAAGGACAGATCTTTACCGGTACAGTTGTAAGTATCAAAGAGTTTGGTGCTTTTATCGAGTTTGCACCAGGCAAGGAAGGAATGGTTCACATTTCAAAGATTGCCAAGGAACGCATTGAGCATGTCGAGGATGTACTGACGCTTGGAGATGTTGTGAAAGTTGTCTGTCTTGGAAAGGACAAGATGGGAAGAATCAGTTTTTCCATTAAGGACGTTCCGGCAGATCAGAAATAAAATACCGTACAGAATTAAGATCCATGAAAGATGTACTTCAGGGGCCGCACCATGCGGCCCTTTTTTCATACCATGAAAGAAAAAGGCGATGATTCGAAAAGTTCGGAGTTGAAATATGAATCGTGTCAAACAGCTTGTACATGCAGAGAATGTATATCGTATGGGTTACACGGGGAAAAATATCCGGGTGGTGACACTGGACACAGGCGTTTATCTGCATCCGGATCTGCGGCAGAATGTGGTTGGATTTCTGGATTTTGTGGCAATGAAACGAGCCTGTTATGATGACAATGGACACGGAACACATGTTGGCGGAATTTTGTGTGCGAATGGCAGAATGAAAGGAATGGCACCGCAGGCACAGCTGATTGCGCTGAAAGTTCTCGGGAAGGATGGAGGAGGACAGACGGAGCGGGTGATTCGTGGCCTGCAATGGGTGCTTGCACATCATAAAGAACTGGGAATCCGGATTCTGAATTTTTCCGTAGGATTTCTTCCGGGGGCACTCGACCGTGAGCAGAAGCAGATTATGGAACTTTTAGAACAGCTGTGGGATGATGGCGTAACGGTTGTCACAGCGGCCGGAAATAATGGCCCGGGAGCCGGGACAGTCACG
>ENA-OPWC01000999-OPWC01000999.1-human-gut-metagenome-genome-assembly--contig:-NODE-999-length-20925-cov-2.103306_pt1 | contig 20925 bp, 15 predicted proteins | sample MGYA00241504_ERZ502000 | MGnify/ENA primary metagenome ERZ502000 (study PRJEB25962, sample SAMEA2042005) | human gut metagenome | biome: human gut; feature: human-associated habitat; material: faeces...
CTCCCGGCCTGCCGAGTTCGAAATCGAGAGCGACTGGAGCGCGGCCGCCTTCCTGCTGGTGGCGGGGGCCGTCGCGGGTGAAGTGACGATCCGCAACCTCTCGGTACTCTCCCGACAGGCCGACACAGCCGTTATGACTGCCCTCATACGGGCCGGCGCATCCGTCATCGACGAGGGCGACACGATCACCGTCGCACACCGTCCGCTGCAAGCCTTCTCATTCGACGCGACCCAATGTCCGGGGCTTTTCCCGGCCCTGGCTGCCCTGGCCGCTTCAGCCGAAGGAACGAGCGTCATCAAGGGAACCTCCCGGCTGGAGAACAAGGAGGGCAACCGCGCCGAGTCGATCCGCGAGGAGTACGCCAAACTCGGCATCGAGGTCGATCTCGACGAAGAGGATACGATGAAAATCCGGGGCGGACGCATCCGGGGCGGACACGTGCACAGCCACGACGACCATCGCATCGCCATGTCGCTCGCGGTAGCGGCTCTGAACGCCGACACCCCCGTCGTTATCGAAAATCCCGCATGCGTGGCCAAGAGCTTCCCCGACTTCTTCGAACGGCTCGAATCCCTGCGTACTGTGGAATAAACGGACCGACTATGCCGACACGCCGGGAAATCATCGCACGGATCGAAACGCCGCTCACCGCCCTCTACGGCGAGCGCGAAGCGCGGCAAATCGCCCGGATCATTGTAATGGAACTCGGCGGGCTCTGCCTGACCGACCTGGTCGCCGAGCCGGACAAAGAGCTCGGAATCAATGAGCTTGACCGGATCATCGGCGAACTGGCCGCCGGCCGTCCCCTGCAATACGTGCTGGGACACACCGAATTTTACGGGCTCGACTTTCAGGTGCGGGAAGGGGTGCTGATCCCCCGTCCCGAAACCGAAGAGCTGGTCCGCTGGATCGCCGAATCCCCCGCTCCGGACAATCCCGCCGTACTCGACGTCGGCACCGGCAGCGGCTGCATCGCCGTCACACTGGCCCGGCTGATTCCGGGCGCCCGTGTCACAGCTGTCGATATTTCCGAAAAAGCCCTCTCCATCGCCCGCGAAAATGCCCGGAGGCTCGACGCAGAAGTGGATTTCCGACAAGGCGACGCCCTCGGGGAGCTATTCCCCGGACAACGGGAACAGTTCGACCTGATCGTTTCCAATCCCCCCTATATCCCCCGCAGAGAAAAAGCCTCGATGCGCGTGAATGTCACGGGTTACGAACCGGCGGAGGCGCTCTTCGTCGAGGACGACGATCCGCTGATTTTCTACCGGGCCATCGCCCGCAATGCCCGGCGGCTGCTCCGTCCCGGCGGACGGCTCTATTTCGAGATCCACGAGAACTTCGCGGACGAAACGCTCCGGATGCTGACCCGGGAAGGGTTTCCGGATACCGCCGTGCGCCGCGACCTGAACGACAAAAACCGCATGACATGCAGCCTGCAAAGAAGATAAAACGCGACAAAACGCCCGAACAGGCTTATGCGGCCTTAATCCGGCTCTGTGCCCGGAGCGAAAAATCCTCGGGCGATGCCCTGCGGCTGATGCAGCGCTGGGGCGTGGAGCCTTCGGCCCGGCAGGGCGTGCTGCAAAAGCTCCTCGCCGACCGATTCATCGACGACAACCGCTACGCCGAAGCCTTCGTGCGCGACAAAATCCGACTGAGCGGCTGGGGCGCCCGCAAGATCCGCACCTCGCTCCGGCTCAAAGGCATCGCCGCAGCGATCATCGATGAAGCTCTTGCCCGACTGGATCCGGCGAACCAGTCCGAACGGCTGCGGACACAGCTCGAAAAAAAGCTCCGACTGACCCGATACAAAGATACTTACGATTTGAAAACCAAACTGATCCGCTACGGCCTTTCGCTCGGATACGACTACGACGCCGTACTCGATGCCGCCGGCGAATTGATCCAAACAAACGACGAACCATGCGACGACTTCTGATCTCCGCGCTGCTGCTGTGCAGCGCTCCCGTTTCGGCCCAGCACCTCGCCCCGGAAGATTACATCTTTCCCCTGCGAGACGTGGCCGGGCTTTACTCCGCCAACTTCGGCGAAATGCGTCCCAACCACTTCCATTCGGGCATAGACATCAAAACCGACGGCGTAACGGGAAAACCCGTACTCGCCACGGCCGACGGATATATCTCACGCATCGCCGTCACGCCGGGCGGCTATGGACGCGCCATCTACATCACCCATCCCAACGGCACGACTTCCGTATATGGGCACCTCTCGAAGTTCCGCGACGACATCGAAAAATACGTACACGAGGAGCGTTACCGCACCCGGCGAAACAGCATCAATCTCTATCCCCCGGCCGACCGGTTTCCGCTCAAGCAGGGCGAACAGTTCGCCTGGTCGGGAAATACAGGCTCGTCCGCAGGCCCGCACCTGCATTTCGAGATCCGCGACTCCCGCACGCAGCGGACCCTCAACACCATTTCCAGCGGCGTGATCCGCACCCGCGACGACATTCCGCCGCGCCTGGTGAAACTCTACTACGTCGAGGTGGACAGCGTGCGCGGTGTCCCGGTGCACGCCCGGCCCCGCCCCGTCGAGCTGGTCGAAAAAACACCCGGACGCTATGCGCTCAAACAGGAAGGAGCACTCTCCGTCGGCGGCCGAGGGTACTTCATCCTGGAGACGACCGACCGCAAAAACGACGTATCCAACACATTCGGACTCTGGCGCATACGTGAATTTGCAGACGAAGATCCGATCTTCGAACTTCGTATCGACGGCTTCGCCTTCGACCAGACCCGCTACTGCAACGCCGTCACCCACTACCCCATGCAGGTCGCCTCGCGCAACGAAGTGATCCGCCTCACCCGACTCGACGGCTGCATCGACGATTTCTACCCCGTCTTGAAAAACCAGGCCCTGCTGACTCCTTCGGAAGGCCAGAGCCAGCAGATCCGCATCGAAGCCGAAGACGACAGCGGCAACCGTTCGATACTCGAATTCCGGACGATCCGACAGCCTGCGCAGCGGGATTTTCGCGCCGTATGCGATTCGACGGCTCTCATCGTCGATAACCGCCGGCCCTTCTCGCATACAGCGGGAGAGGCATCGGTTCACATCCCCGCCGGCGTCTTCTACGAACCGCTCTTTTTCAGTCAGTCGAGCCGCCCGGCCCAATCCGCCGCCGCACCGTCGGTCGCCGTCCTCTCTCCCCTCTATTCGATCCTCGATTACGACACGCCTCTGCATACGGCGGCTACGGTTACGATCCGGGCATATGTTCCTCAGAACTTACAACCCCACACCACCCTGGGTTTCGTCCGCAAAGGGAAGGTTTCCTATGCCGGAGGAAAATATAAAAACGGCGCCGTCACCCTTTCGACCCGCACATTGGGCGACTTCTGCGTGGTGGCCGACACCGTTCCGCCACGCATCGAGCCCCGCTTCAAAGCCGGAGAGCCGATCAGAACGCGCAGCATCACCTTCCGCCTGCGAGACAACTTCTCCGGCATAGGCAGCTATACGGCCACACTCGACGGGGAGTGGATCCTGCTCGAACGCAATCCGATGCAGGGCACCATTACCCACACCTTCGACGACTCCCGCACCCCGAAAGGCCGGAGCTACACGCTCCAACTGACCGTCACGGACAACTGTGGCAACAAAACCGTCTGGAAACGGACGATAACCCGATAACAATACCGATATTTACATACTTCAGACACTGCCCGCAACATTCAGACGGCCGACCGGAAAATCGGCCAGAGCTTTTTTCAGACAACGCACTGCCGGATTACACGGCTCCGTTCATCTTCGGTCCCTGGCGAATCCTCTCACAAGCCCGGCACACCATGACAACGAAAGATCCGCTAAACAGTTATTGTTTAGCGGATCTTTCATCGTTTTTCTCAAGTGATTCCGGAGCGGTTCGAACGCTCGACCCACAGCTTAGAAGGCTGTTGCTCTATCCAACTGAGCTACGGAACCATCGTTTGCAGCACATAATCGCACAGCGCAGCAAAGGTAATACAAAATCCTCGCTTATGCAAGCAACACGACAAGTTTTACCTCTTATCCAGCAAGGTATCAAATAGTTAATACAACACAACGGAAAAAATAGTTCGCACCCAAAATTCCAGCACTTTTTCCTTTTATCTCCGAACCGTACACCGACAAAACAACATTTCCGCACATCAAAATTTCACACAATTAATATTCTGAAAAACAACACACTACAAACATCCCCCTCTTTACACACAAAAACTTTTCACCCAAATTACAACGAATATAATTTTCGATCCGGCCGTCGGCCGTTGCAGAAAAACTTTGTTTTGTGGAACTTTGCGGTGGCAATACCCCAGAGCGTGTTGTGTATTAGGAAACATTCACTAACTTTGCAGTGCCGTCCCCGACGGATGGCGACATATTGTTTAGTGAAAGTGTTTCGCTAATCCTTATCAAGAAAATTTGGCGATTTTTAGGAAACAAGGATGGCAATACGAACACTCATCACCGTGTATAGCTATATCGGTTCTCGATATACTGGGGTATTGTTTATTTGTTTCCGGGCCACGCCGAATGCCTCTTGATGGATAAACGAACGACTCCACGCTTTTCTTTTTTGTAAATGGGTTGAATCGGCGCCTGTCAGCAAGAAATTCGATTGTATGATAGAAGATCGCTGGAAGTGTCAAAACTGCGGAAATTCCGTGCCGGACGGATTGACTGTATGTCCGAAATGCGGGCTGGTTAAAGGTGGATTCGACGAGTTGCCGAAACATACGGCAGACGGTTTGGAGATAGCTCGGGTCGAACAGAAAGTCAAAGTAGAAATTCCGTTTATTTTGTATCTGGGGACTGTCTGTTCTATTATTTTATTGGCCATTGTAGTTTATATTTATGTGGCAATAAAATTATGAAATCTTTTATCTATAGGTATATTTTATATTTAACCGTCGTTCCTTTCATCTCTTGTAATTCGGATTTGCGTATCGAAGGAACGTATGATTTTGCCGATTCAAATGATCCGATGAAAAGCATCATTATCTCCGAAGCGGATCAAACAGGATTTGTTTCCATCTATTACGTAATGGAATCTCCGTATTCATCAAATGCCGAGCAAATAATTTTCGCACAAGATAGAAGTAAACCTGACAGAACATCCGATGGCGGGTTATTGCTCGAAAGTGAATGGGGACAATTGATCTTTGAAAAACCTCAATCCTTCGTATTTGTTATTTCGTCCGGGACGGAAATAAATTTCGGAAATGCATTCAGCATAACCGCACTATATGGAGAGCAAGCGCCTCGAGTCCCGCAAAACGTTACGTTCCGGGGCGGATAAACTGGCTGGGACGATGATTTCCAACTTTAAGAATACGCTCGAATTGACTCAACGGCGCGAATTGGAAGAGCTGAAACGACGCGAATCGCAACCGATCGTTGTCGAACCTTACCTGTGTAAATTCGAACTCGATCGTTGGGATCAAGTTATATTCACTTTCAAAGCCGACCTCCGGAATGTGTCGCAAAGCACATTTATCGACGCTGAATTTTATGAAGAATATATCGCAGGAGAAGATTGGGTTGGGGAACCTTACATCCGCGACCGATTGGCTGCATGGGTTTCCTTTTACTTTAATAAAGAGTACGTTTTGAGAAGAGACGAGGGGATGTTTTCCAGATACGAATGTATGTTTCCTAATGTTTCTTTCGATAATCCGTGGAAACCGCAAGAAACGAAGTCCTTTGAGGTTGTCATGTCGATTTATGACGACGATGCCGTAACCAAAGGTTTTACTGCATTCGATGTCAAAAGTTGTATCCTTCATTTCAATTTGACGGTCGAAGACCCTGACGGGCGGAAAATTCCGATGAAAATGAAATTCGATCTGGCGGATGTTTGGAAGGATTTTATTGACAAGTAGTTATTGGTTGATGATATTTTATTGAAGAAATTGCTCGTGGATTTTCAGAATATTAACGAGGTATAAGGCCCGGTAAACTGGTAAAAAGAATATCAGTGAAGTATTTATTTTGCTTTGTGCTCGATACGACAGGGGATTAGTGCCGTTCGAGGTGGAAAAGTATATGACCAAATTAAATAGCGATTGACAATGAAAAAACTGTTTTTTGCCAGCCTGTGGGTTTTGGCTTGTTTGACCGCAGCCTGTTCCGATGAAAAAGACGAACCGAACGGCGAGTCCGGATCGGTCGTCGGAGAATGGGTGTTTCAGAAGAACGAGTATTATCGGAATGGAAAAATGATCGACAGTTTTACGGCTGTGGAGGACGAGGATAAGATGATCGCTGTATTTCGGGAAGACGGGACTTTTCGTTATTACGATTTCCCGCCCGAAGAGTATTATGACGGGACTTATTCTTATGATGAAGCGTCGGGAGTGTTGGTGACGGACGACGGGATCGAAAAACAGAGCTGCCGGGCCGAAATAACCGTTTCGGAGATGAAATGGATTTATGATGAAGGCAATGATGAGATGCTTGTCGAATATTATACGCGCAAGTAACGGTTTTTGTTGGTGCGCTTAAAAAAAGAGGCGTTGTTTATTGTTGTTCTCCGATGTAAAAAAGATGCGGGGACCGGATTTATCCGGTCCCCGCATCTTAACATGTCCCTTGCCGATACCAATCGATACGGTATTTTTGTTTTGCACTCGCTTTGCGGAGCCTGGGTAGATTTGTTTTGCGGGAAAGCTATTTCTCTTTCGGTTCGACAACCAGTTCTTTGGCCCGTCGGAGCGCCGCATTGATATTCGGGCAGATGTTTTCCTCGCCCAGCAGGGAGTAGAATCCCGCTTTGTGCAGGACTTCGTGTACTTTGGGATTGACGCCCGAAAGGATGATGCGGGTATTTTCCTGTTGCGATATGCGGCAGAGGTTCGTGAGGTTATGGATGCCCGTCGAGTCGATGAAGGGGACCTTTCGCATACGGATGATCCGCACCTGTGCGTGGTCGCCGAGCTGCACCATCTGTTCCTCGAATTTGTTGGCGATGCCGAAGAAGTAGGGACCGTCGATTTCATATACTTCGACGCCTCGGGGGATGATGAGGTGCTCTTCGTGCGACTCGAGGTCCGACTCCTTACCGGGGTCTATTTCGTTGCGGATGACCGAGATGTCGGTAGTTTCCATCACGCGCCGCATGAAGAGCAGGCAGGCGAGTACCAGTCCGACTTCGATGGCCACCGTCAGGTCGATGATGACCGTCAGCAGGAAGGTGACCAACAGCACCGCGACATCCGAGCGGGGATTCTTCATCAGAGCCCGGAACGTGCGCCATTCGCTCATGTTGTACGATACCACTACCAGCACGCCTGCCAAGCAGGCCATCGGGATATATTGCGCCAGCGGCATCAGGAACAGGAAGATCAGCAGCAGTACGATGGCATGGATGACGCCTGCGACCGGCGTGCGCCGTTGTTGATATTGGTCATCGTGCGGGCGATGGCTCCGGTGGCGGGAATGCCGCCGAACAGAGGCGTCACCACGTTGGCGATGCCTTGGGCCACGAGCTCCTGGTTGGAGTTGTGCTTGTCCCCCGTCACGCCGTCGGCGACCGTTGCTGACAGCAGCGATTCGATGGCGCCCAGTACGGCGATGGTGATGGCTGCGGGCAGCAGTCCTTTCATCCCTTCCCATGAGAGGGCGGGGATGACCGCGTCGGGCAGTTGGGAGTTGATCGTGAATCGGTCGCCGATAGTTTCGACGGAGTCGATTCCGGCGTAGCGTTTCAGCAGATAGACGGCCAGCGTCATAACGACGATAGCGATCAGCGAACCGGGTATCTTTTTCGAGAAGCGGGGCGTGAGGGCGATGATGGCGACGCTGATAACGCCTACGGCCGTTGCCCAGAGGTCGATCGTCCCGAAATTCTGGAAATAGATCATCCACTTCCCGGCGAAGTCGCCCGGCATTTCGGGGGTCGTGAGGCCGAACAGATCCTTGATCTGCGTGGTGAAGATCGTCACGGCGATACCGCTGGTGAAACCGACGACGATCGGGTAGGGAATGAATTTGATGATCGTCCCCAGGCGGAAGAGTCCCAGCAGGATCAGGAATACGCCCGCCATGATCGTGGCGACGGTCAGTCCCTCGATGCCGTACTGTTGGATGATGCCATAGACGATCACGATGAATGCACCTGTGGGGCCGCCGATCTGTACGCGACTGCCGCCGAGCGCCGATGTGAGGAAGCCGGCGATGATGGCCGTGATGATGCCTTTTTCCGGTGAAACGCCCGATGCGATGCCGAAGGCGATCGCCAGCGGCAGGGCCACGATGCCGACGATGATGCCGGCCATGAGGTCGGCGGTGAATTTCTCCCGGGAGTAGTGCTTCAGGGATGTGAGAAGTGCGGGTCTGAATTCGATCATCTCCGAATTTTTATTTTAAGGTTAATTTTAAGGTTGAAAAATGGTGGCGCAAAGGTAGTGAAAATGAGGGGAGGATAAAACAAACGGCTTCGTTTTTTATACCGCATGTATTCTGTTCATTGCGGAAATAAAAGACTATTATTCATATTTTCATCGTGTTACGTCTTTTTAGATTGAATTGGGAGCAGATCGATTCGTGTGTCTGCGCCGTATAAAAAGCCGGGGCGGACGATTTCCGTTTAAGAGTCTGTTTTGAATTTTATAAATGAGTTAGACATTGGCCGAGAGAAAATGTTTCGGCTTTTTTGAACCTCTTTTCGGCATCTTCTTTCAGCAGGTGCTGAAAATAGTCCGCTATTTACGCAACTTCCTCAAAATAATCTACTCGAAAACAGCTCTCAAATAATCTCGACGTAAAATTCGAGCAGGTTCTAAAAATCGAGATAGGGGAAAATGAACACCTTCCGGCATGCAATGCCGGAAGGTGTCATACGGATTTTGTACTTTTATCGAACGTTATTTTTTCAGTTTCGCCAACTGTTCTTTCAGGCTGAAACGGTCGAATTCGTCGATAAGGTTCGTCATCAGCTCTTTCACGCTCTCGATCTTTTCGGCTCGCCAGGCATTGACGCCGGCGAAAGCGTATCCTGCCGACAGGTTGCCTTTGAAGGCGTTGTAGAGGGCCATGATGATGCAGTAGGGGCTGTGGGTTACGTCGCAGGTCTTGATACAGTTGAACGGACAGCTTTTGGGCTGTTTCAACCCTTGTTTCACCCGTTCCAGGAAAGAGTTGTGGATGGCCCGCCCCGGCATACCCACCGGACTTTGGATGATCTCTATGTCCTGTTGAGAGGCTTCGATGTAACTCCGCTTGAATTCCGTCGAGGCGTCGCACTCCTCCGTGGTGACGAAGCGCGTGCCCATCTGGACACCGTCGGCGCCCAGCTCCATGATGCGATAAATGTCTTCGCCCGTGTAGATGCCGCCTGCTGCGATGACCGGGATGTGCGTGTCGTGTGCCGTGCCGAAACGACGGACTTCCGAAACGATTTCGGGCAGCAGCCGCTCCAGCGAGAAGTGTTCGTCGGTGATCTGTTCCGGCTTGTAGCCCAGGTGTCCGCCGGCCTTGGGTCCCTCGACCACGATCGCGTCGGGAACGTATTTGTAGTTGGCGAGCCATTTCTCGCAGATGAGCTTGGCGGCTCGGGCCGACGAAACGATCGGAGCCAACTTCGTCTTGCTGCCTTTGGTCAGGAACGATGGCAGGTTGAGGGGCATACCGGCCCCCGAGAAGATGATGTCGGCCTTCTCTGCGATGGCCGTTCTGACCATGTCTGCGAAGTTGGACATGGCCACCATGACATTGACGCCGATGATACCTTTGGTCTTTTCACGGGCTTTGCGCAGCTCTTCGCGCAGGCCCCAGATGCTTGCCGTATTGTAGTCTTTGGAGTGTTCCCGGTAGATGACGCCCAGTCCGGCCGAGGAGATCACTCCCACACCGCCTTGGTTGGCTACGGCCGATGCGAGTCCCGAGAGGGAGATGCCTACGCCCATACCGCCCTGAATGATGGGAAGACGGGCCAGCAGATCGCCGATTTTCAATGTTTTCATAGTTAAAGTTGCTTTGAATTTATATTTTTCCTTTCTCTCCGTACGTCGTGCCCGCCGATCGTGCCGTATCGTTTGTCGATTCGGTTTTTTCGTAAGTTTCTCCTTGAGCGGATGTTTCGATCGGTTTCAGGTTTTCCCGAAAGGCGGCTCTGTGCGGGGAGAGTGGAGCTTTTTGTAAGTTTTGGATCCCGGGTGCCCGTAAAAATATTGTATGTAGGGTCGGGACAGTTTGTATTTCTGTTATTGTTCCGCTGTCGGTGCGACGGTCAGTTCGAGCTCCTCGAGCCGTGCCACGGGTGCGATGTCCAGGGTTGCGATATTGCCGTTCATGTAGCGGTAGTATCCTGCCAGGGCGATCATCGCGGCGTTGTCGGTCGTGAACTTGAATTCGGGCAGGAAGGTGCGCCATCCCCGTTTCCTTCCCTCCTCCGTGATGCCGTTGCGGAGCCCTGAATTGGCCGATACGCCGCCTGCGATGGCGATGTCGCGGATCCCGGACTCCTTGGAGGCTTTTACGAGCTTGTCGAGCAGAATTTCCACGATGGTCGTCTGCAGCGAGGCGCAGAGGTCGGCTTTGTTTTTCTCGATGAAATTCGGATCTTCGGCCATTTCGTCCCGCAACGTATAGAGGAACGAGGTTTTGAGTCCCGAAAACGAGTAGTCGAAACCTTCGATGCGGGGTTTGGCGAAGCGGAACGCGTGCGGATCGCCCTCCTTGGCCAGTTTGTCGATCACCGGCCCGCCCGGATAACCGAGTCCCATCACTTTGGCACACTTGTCGAACGCTTCTCCTGCGGCGTCGTCGATCGTCGTGCCGACGATCTGCATGTCGAGCGGACCGTCCACTTTTACGATTTGGGTATGTCCTCCGCTGACCAGCAGGCAGAGGAACGGAAAGTCGGGGTGCGGAAGCTGTCGGTCGGGCAGGTCCAGAAAGTGGGAGAGGATGTGCCCCTGCAGATGATTGACCTCCACCAGCGGAATGTCGTGGGAGATCGAGAGTCCTTTGGCGAACGATACGCCCACCAGAAGCGATCCCAGCAGACCGGGGCCGCGCGTGAAAGCGATCGCGTCGATCTTGTCGATCGTCACGCCGGCCTCTTTCAGGGCCGTATCGACTACCGGGACGATATTTTGCTGGTGGGCCCGGGATGCTAGTTCCGGGATCACGCCGCCGTATTTTTGGTGCACGGCCTGCGAAGCGATTACGTTCGAGAGGAGTGTCCGGTCGCGGATGACTGCGGCCGAAGTGTCGTCGCAGGAAGATTCTATGCCTAAAATGGTAATGTCCATGTGATTTTTGTGTGGCAAAAACTTTACAAAGATAGTGAAAGCCGAGAGAAAATGGGAACAAGTTCCCATTTTTCCGAGGTACATCCTATCCAAGACTATGTCAAAGATACGAATAAGCCGAGCGCAAAAGCAAATTTATTTGTGTTTTGCCGAGGCGGAATTATCCGAATAAAAATCAAAGATACGGAATAAAATCCGAAATGATTCGCCGATGTCCGTATTTATTTCGGGCGGCAGCCGATACCGGGTCGCTGTTCGGGCTTCGGAAAAGCTCCGAAATGCGATTGGCAACAGGTTTGCGGTTCTGTATTGTACCGGGCGCGGATTTTTACCGGTCGTTGCGGGAGGGCTTCGCGGCAAGTTCTTCGAACGGTGATTTTTAACGATAAATATCCGGTCTGCCGGATGTTAAATCCCGAAATTTGCTTAAATTTGCAATTTATTAAAAACGGTTTTGTCGGATAATGCGCAGGATAGTGAACATACTGGCCAAGATGGTGTCGGCGATCGTGCTGGCGCTGATCTTTCTGCCTCTGTTGGTCGCCTTGTTGTTCGAGATTCCTGCCGTTCAGAATTTCGTCGCTCGGGAGGCGACGGAAATAATCTCCCGCAAGCTCGGCACCCGCATCAGTATCGACCGGGTGGATATAGGCTTGTTTTACCGCGTTTCGCTCGACGGATTCTATGTCGAGGATTTCCAACGGGATACGTTGCTTTATGCCGGCCGTCTGGATGCCCGGATCAAGAGCCTCGGCCTGTTCGGGGGAGGGCTCGTTTTCAGCCGGGCCGAATTGTCGGACGCCCGTTTTTGCCTGCGCGAAACTCCCGACGGGGAGATGAACATCAAGCAGGTGGTCGATAAACTCTCCAAAAAGGACAAGGCCCGGGCGGAGGGAAAATTCAGGCTGGAGATCGAGCGTCTGGAAACGGATGGGCTAGATTTCTGCATGGAACGGCTGGAGCACCGCAATCCGTCGTACGGAGTGGATTTCGCCGATATGCACCTGATCGACATCCGGGCCGAACTGAAGAATTTCACCATCGACGGTCCGGTGATCCATACCGACATCGGGCGTTTGGCGATGCGCGAGCGCAGCGGATTTGTCGTCGAAGACCTGGCGGGCTGCCTTTGCATCGCCAACGGCTGTATCGATATCCGGGAGGGACACATTCGGACGGCGAAGTCGAATATCGAGTTGCCTTCGCTTTCATTGATTGGATTGGACTGGGCCCTTTACAAAAATTTCGTCGAGGAGGTGGACATCACGGCGCAGGTCGTCAATACGACGCTGTCGTCCGACGACATCGCCTATTTCTCGCCCAAAATGAAGGATTGGCACCTGACGCTGACCGACGTGAACGCTGATGTGAGCGGCCCTGTGGCCGATATGTCGGGATCGCTGCGCTCGGTCCGCACGGGAGCCGACACGAAACTGTCGGTCGATTTTGCGGCGCAGGGACTGCCCGATGTCGGAAAGGGGCATTTTAAGGCCGACATTTCCGAACTGACGACTTCGGCGGCGGATGTCGATCGGCTGGCGGCTGCCCTCACAGGCAAGAATTTGCCCGACGAGGTGCTGCGTATTGCAAAAAATGCGGGCAAAATCGGTCTTACCGGCAAATTCGACGGAACGCTCACGGCCTTTGCTGCGGATGCTGCGCTGGCGACCGAGATCGGCGGTGCGACCTGCCTGTTGCAGGTGAGCTCGCTGCGCGACGGCTGTCGCGGTGTGCTGGGCGATGTGAAAACGTCCAGTCTGCAACTGGGCGAGTTGCTGGAAAACGATCTGCTCGGTCCCCTCTCTCTGAATGTGCATGTAAACGGCGAACTCAGCTCGGAACACTCCGACGCCGAAGTGTCGGGCGAGATCCTGCGATTGGGGATCAACGGATATGATTACGATTCGCTCCGTATGAAGGGGCACCTGGTGAACCGGGAGTTCAACGGATTGATCGAAGCCCGGGACAGGAATCTGCGGTTCGATTTTAGAGGGCTGCTCGACCTGAACGATGAGCAGAGGCCCCGCTACGATTTTGCGCTGGACCTTGAGGAGGCGAACCTGGCGGCTCTGGGGGTGAATCGCCGCGATTCGGTGTCGGTGCTTGCCGCCCGGATTGCTGCGCGTGCCGTCGGCCGTACGCTCGACGACCTGAACGGAATAATCTTCGTCCGTGATGTATCCTATCGTTATAACGACCGCGAGCTTGCGGCCGACAGCGTTGTGATCGTGGGTCGGAACAGCTTGTCGGACAAGTTTATTCGTCTGCGTTCCGATTTTGTCGATGCCGACTACGAGGGGAAAACCTCCTACAAGGAGGTGTTCGCCTACCTGCAACAGCGTTTCCGAGATTATGTCCCGACGCTTGACGGCGGTCCCGGCTGGCAGGCGCAGCATCCCGATACGGTAGAGTTGGCTGACGGATATTCCCAACTTACGGTCAATGTCCGGAAGATCAATCCGCTGGTCAATGCCGTTTCTCCCGGGTTACAGATCGCGGACGGATCGCGGTTGCTGTTGCGGATCAACCCGGCGAACGACAAACTTTCGTTCGAAGCGGCCTCGGATTACATCGAGCGGGGCCGGATGCTGGTGACACGTCTGAATCTGGATGCCCATAACCGGGGCGACTCGCTCGTTTTCGCGGCTTCGACCGAGGACCTTTATCTGAACAGTTTTCACATGAGCCGTGTCGGAATGAGCGGAGGGGCCAAGGATAACAAGCTGGAGCTGATTACCGATTTCGCGGATACTATCGGCGATGTTTCCGGACGGATCGGATTCCGTTCGGAATTTGCCCGGGGACGAGGTCCTGCGGGCCGGCAGATCGATCTGCGGCTGACGCCGTCGTACATCAGCCGGGGAGAGAAGACTTGGAATATCTATACGGACGGTATTACGGCAGATACTTCCCGGATACGAATCGACCGTTTTCGAATGGTCAATGCCGGGCAGCAACTGCTGCTCGACGGCGTCGTATCGCGTCGTTTGCAGGATTCGGTGCAATTGACGCTGCATAATTTCGAGTTGGCGCCCTTCTCGCAGTTCACCTCGTCGATGGGCTACCGTGTGGACGGTCGTACCAACGGTTCGGCGACGATGAAAGCGGTGCTCGGGGCCGGCGAGGTGCAGGCCGATATCGTTGTGGACAGCATTTCGATCAACGATCTCGCCGTTCCGTCGATCTGGCTGCGGTCCCGATGGGATTTCATACAGAACCGCGCGGGTATTCTGGTGCAGCAGCGGGAAAATCTCGATACTCTCGTTCGTGGTTTTTACGCCCCTTCGCAAAAGCGTTATTACGCCCGGGCTACCCTCGACGCAGTCGAACTTTCGGCGCTCGATCCCCTGCTGAAGGGGGTGGTCGAGCGGACCGGCGGCAATGCCGATGTCGATATCGCCCTGCGCGGCAGCGGTAAGGAGGCGAACCTTTCCGGGCAGATCGCCGTGCGCGATTTCACCACGACGGTGGATTTTACGCAGGTGACCTACACGATGCCCCGGACCGTGATCGAGGTTAAAAACAATCATTTGATTGCCGAAGGCGTGCCGCTGTACGATCCGGAGAAGAACGAGGGCCTTTTCTCGATCGACCTCAATCTGGAACATTTGTCCAATATCTCCTATTCGGTGAAAGTGCTGCCGAAAGAGTTGATGGTGCTCAATACCACTTCGAAGGATAACGACCTGTTCTACGGCCGGATTTTCGCTTCGGGTTCGGCGACGATCGCGGGCAGCAAGGGCGGTGTGAAAATGGACATCGTGGCTACCACCGAAGGCGATTCCGAATTTTATATGCCTCTGTCGGGACAGTCGAATGCGAAAACGGCCGATTTCGTTACGTTCGTCACCCCTGAACAGATCGATACGACCGACTATCTGGTGCGCAAGAAGCTGCTCTTCCAGCAGCAGGGGCGTAAAAAGGAAGCCGCAGGCAGCACGATGGATATTACGATGGCTCTCAATGTGCAGGACAATACCGCTTTCCAACTGGTGATCGACCCGACGGTCGGCAGTGCCCTGAAAGGTCGTGGCAACGGTATGCTCAACCTGCATATCAATCCGGGTAACGGTATCTTCAATATGTACGGCGACTATACGCTCATCGAAGGCAGTTTTCTTTTCTCATTGCAGAATATCATTACTAAAAAATTCATCATCGAGAGCGGTTCGATGATTCAGTGGACGGGCGAGCCTGTCGATGCGCGGCTCGACATCAATGCCGTCTATAAGCTCAAAACGTCGTTGCAGCCTCTGTTGAACACTGTAACCGCCTCTTCGGACGACGACCAGAGCGGTTCCCGGATTTCGGACCGTTCGGTGCCGGTTGATTGTAAGATCCATATCGGCGGTCGTTTGAGCAACCCGCAGTTGGATTTCAGCGTGGTCGTGCCCGTTACAGATATAGAAACGCAGGCTGCGGTGGCCAGCGTGCTCAATACGCAGGAAGCCCAGGCGCAGCAGTTCATTTCGCTGGTCGCACTGGGTACTTTCAGCAATTCCGGCAGTGCCAATATCGGTGCTTCTTCCGGTGTGGCAACGGGTCTGGAGATGCTTACCAACCAGCTTACCAACTGGTTTTCGACAGATGATTACCGGATCATCCTGAACTACCGGGCAGGCTCCGAAATGACCGGTGACGAGGTGGATTTCGGCTTCTCCACCAATTTGATCAACAACCGTCTGCTGGTCGAGGTCGAAGGCAACTACATCATCGACAACAAACAGGCCGTAAGCAACAATGTTTCCAACTTCATGGGCGAAGCGCATGTGACGTGGCTGATCGACAAGTCGGGCAACCTGCGTCTGAAGGCGTTCACGCAGACCATCGATCGTTTCGACGAGAACCAGGGCCTGCAGGAAACCGGTATCGGGATCTCCTATAAGGAGGATTTCAATAATTTCAAGGATCTGAAACAGCGTATTCGGGACCGCTTCACCAACAAGAAACGTCAGAAAAAGCGTCAGGCCCGCCGCGAGGAGCAGGCCCGGCGTGCGGCGGAAGAGGCCCAACGGCAGGAATTGCTTCTGCCGGAAGATCCGCCGGAGCCTGAATACGACTTGGAGCGGGATTGATACGGAAAAAGTAAAACTCGAATAAAATAAATTTAATTCACTCAAAAAGATTATGATTAGTTTGTTGCAGACCGCAGATGCGGTCGTTGTCGCGGAGCAGACCCGCATGGGACTTTGGCAGTTGTTTATGAGCGGCGGATGGCTGATGTGGGTTTTGTTGATTCTGGGAGGACTCACGATCTTTATCTTCGTGGAGCGCTTCATGGCGATCCGTAAGGCGTCGGAGTTCGATATGAATTTCATGAACCGCATCCGAGATTATATTTTGGACGGCAAGGTCGCTGCTGCGGTCGATCTTTGCCGCAAGACCAATACGCCGATCGCCCGTATGATCGAAAAGGGTATCGGCCGGATCGGTCGTCCGATGAGTGACGTGCAGTCGGCCATCGAGAACGTGGCGAACCTCGAAGTGTCGAAGCTCGAAACCAACCTGCCGATCCTGGCGACCATCGCCGGCGGCGCCCCGATGATCGGTTTTCTCGGTACGGTGGTCGGCATGGTGCAGACTTTTATGGATATGGCCGCTGCGGGCGGTACGGTCGATATGTCGCTCCTTTCGAGCGGTATGTACGTGGCGATGATCACGACGGTCGGCGGTCTGCTGGTCGGTATTCCGGCCTACTTCGGTTATAACTACCTGGTGGCCCGCATCGAGAAGCTCGTTTTCCGGATGGAGGCCAACTCGATCGCCTTTATGGATATTCTGAATCAACCCGTTCAAAAGTAATCTGTTATGGCAATCAAACGCGGATCCAAGGTCGATAAGTCGTTTTCGTCGGCTTCGATGACCGATCTGATCTTCCTGTTGCTGCTGTTCATGCTGATCGCTACGACGCTCATCAACCCCAATGCCATCAAGCTGATTCTGCCGAAAAGTTCGAATCAGTTGAAGGACAAGGCGATGACGACGATTTCGATCCAGGATACGGGACATGGATACAGGTATTATGTCGAGACGGAAAACGTCGGCTCGCGCGAGGGCGTGGAGAAAGCCCTCAAGTCCCGGCTGGCGGGACAGGAGAACCCTACCGTTTCGCTGCATTGCGACAAGTCGGTGGCTTTCGACGAAGTGGTGGCCATGATGCGCATGGCCAAGGCCAACAATTTTACGCTCATCGCGGCTACCTCGCCCGAATAGAGTGAAACCCGGGGAATGCCGCCCTGCGGTGTTTTCCTTGTGAGAATTGACCGATGTATTATTACGATCCGAATAACGATAAATCGAACGCGCGTCGTTGGGCGAGCCTCGCAGCTTTGCTTTATGCGCTGTCGATCGCGGCGGCTTTCCTGTTCGTGTCGTTCGATATGGGGCGGGACGAGCTGCTTCCCGGCGAAGGGTTGCTGATCGATTTCGGGACGACCGAAACCGGTCTGGGCGACCGGGACCTGTCGGCTACCGATGTGCAGGCACCGCCGCAGCCGGCGGCGTCGCGGCAGCAGGTCGAGTACGTGACCAGCGAGCGGGAGGAGATCGCCGTGCAGACACCGCAGCCGGAGAAGAAACCCCGCGAGCGGGAGACTCCGGGACAAACTCCGCAGCGCAGCGACGCGCAGCAGCCTGCCGAACAACCCCGCACGGTAAACCGTCGGGCGCTCTTCCCGGGCCGCACGGCGGGGAGCACTTCCACGTCGGAGGGGCCTGCTGCGGGCGAGGGTAACGCCGGGGACCTTTCGGGGGCGCCGGAAGGCAGTCACGACGGCACGGGCCAGAGCGATTCGGGCATTGCCTACGACCTTTCGGGGCGCTCGGTGGTGGGAAAGCTGCCCAAGCCTTCCTATCCGGGCAATGAGTCCGGCAAGGTCGTCGTCGATGTGACTGTCGATGCTTCCGGTCGGGTGACATACGCCTCCTATCGGGCGCAGGGATCGACGACCAACAGCAAGCGGCTGGTCGATGCGGCGGTCGAAGCGGCCCGCAAAGCTCGGTTTTCATCCAGCGAGAGTTTGATGCAGACCGGAACGATTACCTATGTCTTTACGTTGGAATAGATTGGAATGCGCTGCCAATCCGGTTTGCCGTGCGACGTTGCACCGCATCGACTGAAGGCGCGATAACAGCAGCGGACGATGGCTGCGAAAACGACACGAATGATACGTACGATATTATTGATTGCGGCTTCGTGCCTTGCATGGCTCGGGGCCGGCGCCCAGCAATACGAGGGAGCGCACCTGAAATTCGAGAGTTCGTTCCATAATTTCGGGAGCGTACCCCGTTGGGGCGGCGATCTGGTTTGGGAGTTCGAATATACGAACGACGGCTCTGCTCCGTTAGTAATAGTAAGGGCGCAGACTACCTGCTCGTGCCTGAAGGTGAGCCACTCCAAGCGCCCTCTCGCACCGGGCGAAACTGCTGTGATCCGTGTGGTCTATGAACCGCATAAGAACGAACCGGGCACTTTCAGCAAGGTGATCCAGATCTATTCCAATTCGGTTTCGGGGCGGGAGCTGATTACCGTTTGCGGGAACTCTCTGGATACCGAATGATCCGGTGCCGGAAAGGGGTACGTCCCGGAAGCGATCGATAGAAGGGGCGCTTTGATAGGGGCGGTTTCGAGAAGATGTCAAAATGGGATCGGATGTTCGCGTGAACACCGTAAAATAGTTCGACGTATGCCGTTTTGACGATAACCGCCCGGTTTGTAATTCCGATTGCGTCGAACCTGTATTGCTTATGGAACTGTTATTTACGAACTGTACGATTCTGCCCATGACGGCAGAGAAGGAGCCCCGGACTTTCACGGGGGCGGTCGGCGTGGCGGATCGCCGTCTGGCGCTGGTCAGCGACGATCCCCGGCGGATCGAAGCGTTCCGGCGGGAGCATCCCGGGGTGCGGGAGATCGACGGCACGGGCAAGGTGCTCATGCCGGGACTGATCAATACCCACTGCCACGTGGCGATGACCCTCCAGCGGGGCTATGCCGACGACATCGCCCTGATGAAGTGGCTGCACGAATATATCTGGCCTTTCGAGGCACAGCAAACCCCGGACGAAATCGTACTGGGAGCCGAAATGGGTATTGTCGAAATGTTGCTGGGCGGCGTCACGACGTTCGTCGATATGTACTGGCACGAAAACCGTATCGCCGAGGCCGTGCGGCGGCTCGGCATCCGGGCCATGCTCGGAGCGAGCTACTTGGATACGAGTTGGGAGGCTTTTGCCGACGATGTGGAGCGGATGATCGCCACCACGGGCGACTGCGACCGCATCCGGTTGGCCGTGGCGCCCCATTCGCCCTATACCTGTTCGCCGGAGTCGTTGCAGCGGGGCAAGGAGCTGGCACGCCGCCACGGACTCTGGTTCATGACCCATATTTCCGAAACCGAAGACGAGGTGCGTATCGTGCGGGAGCGTTACGGTACTACTTCTGTCCGGCATCTCGATACCCTCGGTATTCTCGACGACCGGACGATCGGTGCGCATTGCGTTCACGTCGATGACGGGGATATCCGCATCCTGCGGGAGCGCGGAGTGGCCGTGTCGCACAACCCCCAGAGCAACATGAAAATTTCGAGCGGTATCGCCCCGATCGCCCGGATGCATAGCGAAGGGGTGCTTTGCACGATTGGCACGGACGGTACCTGTTCGAACAACGACCTGGATATGTGGGACGAGATGCGTACCGCATCGTTCTTGCAGAAAGTAGCGACGATGGATCCCTGCGTGCTGCCTGCCTATGAAATTCTGAAAATGGCGACCGTCAATGCGGCCCGTGCGATCGGTCATGCCGGCGAGTTGGGCGTTATTAAGGAGGGTGCGCTGGCGGATTTCATTCTGATCGATGCGGTGAAGCCGCACCTTATGCCGGTATATAATATGGTGGCGAACCTGATCTACTGCGGCAAGGCTGCCGACGTGGATACCGTCGTGGTGAACGGCGAGATCGTCGTCGAGGGCCGCCGGATCGAGGGCGTCGATCTGTCGAACCTTTGCTTCCAGGTGCAGCATACGGCCGAGGACATTGCCCGCCGTACGGCCGCAGCGAAAAAGTAGGCTTTCAAGGTTGCCCGCAACTGAATGAAAGGGCTGTTCGATAACTTCCCGAAATTGAAAATCACCCCTGCCGGAGTTTATTCCGACGGGGGTGAAAACGTTAAAATAGGACTTGTCAGACAATCCCTCTGTTTCCCGGTATTTCGTCCGTTTATTCGAGCAGCAGCTCTTCCAGGTCGGGAATTGCGGGGAGGATGTAATCGGCTCCGGCCGCTTCCAGTTCCGCCCGGTCGCCGTAGCCGTAGAGAACTCCGGCGGAGTCGATGCCGACGGTTTTTGCACCGAGAATGTCGTATTTGCGGTCGCCGATCATTAAGGCGGTTCCGCGATCGGTGATGTTGCTCCCGGCCAGCACGTGAGCGATCACATCGGCCTTCGTCGGCAGCGAGCCGTCCAGTCCTGTGCCGCCGACGAAGGAGAAATAGGGGGCGATGCCGAAGTGGTCGAGGATCCGCTCGGCGAATACCCGGGGCTTCGACGTGGCGACGCAGAGCGTATATCCGCTGCTTGTGAGCGTGTCGAGCAGCTCGTCCATCCCGTCGTAGAGCCGGTTTTCGAAGATGCCTTTTTCGGTGAAATACTCCCGTGATACGGCTA
>ENA-OPWC01001001-OPWC01001001.1-human-gut-metagenome-genome-assembly--contig:-NODE-1001-length-20899-cov-4.698474_pt1 | contig 20899 bp, 10 predicted proteins | sample MGYA00241504_ERZ502000 | MGnify/ENA primary metagenome ERZ502000 (study PRJEB25962, sample SAMEA2042005) | human gut metagenome | biome: human gut; feature: human-associated habitat; material: faeces...
GCCCTTTCAGGGCACCCCAATAAATATATAATTGTAAGGCTTTCAGCCTAACTGCAAAATTCCCATTTAACCGATAAATTCTCATTTACCGGCGTAGCGCCGGAGCAAGGTTTCCATTCGGTATTCCCTGAAAGAGATACAGTTCCACCCTTTAGGGTATGTCTAAAACGATAACATGCCGAATGGGAACCTTGTTGGGGCGCTACGCCCCTAAATTCCCATTTAACAAACAATCATTTACAATGAGTTCAATATTTGATTTGCCCGGTTCACGGTTACTGCTGCCGGGGTTTCTGGCATACTACCCAAGTTGAACGGAGCAAGCATTTTCTCTATTTTCTTTAATCCGGCTTTATTTCCCTTTTTCTCAAATTCCTGACGGAGGATATTTATCTTCTCGTGCGCCTGAATTCCTTCAATCAAGCGTTCGAAACGGATACAGCTACGGGCTCCCGGATATACAAGATACGTATCTCCACCTGCCCAACTGCGGAAACGGGAATCGAGCAGCGGTTCCAATGGCCAGCTGTTGTATGCCCAACGCAAATAACCGTCCAGGTGTTTCTTAGAAGAATAATAACTTATCCAGACAGCTTCTGCAGGATCGGAGAAAGTAAATGTATTGGGATGGGCTTCCGTACAGCAGGTGTAATAGTTGGTACGTTTGTTCTCTGCCGCACGGCGGAGACGTACTTCTTCGGGGAAGTTCTGTCCGATTACGATACAGTAATCATATAGATCGGGCTCAATCTCCGCATGGTAATTTCCTGCCAACGAAACTTTAAAATCCGGATCTGCTTTACGAATCACCTTCAAGGTCTTCTGCATCACTTCCATCGGACGTTCATCCATTGCAATAGCGCAGATATCGAACCATCCTTTTTCTTTCAGGTGCTTGGAGAAAGACGAAAGCATTGCTACCCACATTTCTTCGTAAGCCTCCTCGCCCGGTGCTGTTTTCACAAATTTCAGCGAGTTGGTTGCCTGGTCGTAATACTGGAATGACAACTCCCAGGGAACCATTGAATAACAGTTGATCTGTTTGTCAATGCCCACACTCATCATAAATTCTACCCAACGGTCGAAAATGGTATAGTCGAAAGACCATGTGCCGTCCGCCCGTTTTATCCAGGTAACCATTGTATCAAAATAATCTTCCGTCTGACCGTTCCAGGGTTTGTGCATCAAAGTAGCCGTGATAATCTTTTGTCCGGCGTCTGCCAGCATTTTCATCAAAGGACGCATCGCGTCTAAATGCTCCTGACTCCATAGAGGAACCTGATAGTAACGTGCCACTGCATAGGGATTTTGCCACAAATCCAGGTGGTAAGCCCACTCCGAAGGCGCCGGAAGTTCGCGGGAAGAAACCGTAATTTCCAGATTCAGGCGTTGCAACAGACGAGAGCCGTCGTTGATTAGCAACTCCCCTTTATACGTTCCGGGAACAGCCGATTGAGGAATCCAACATTGCACCCAGACAGGTTGAACTGTGCGGGCAGGCAAAGCCATTGCTTTCAGACTGGTATCAATAGGGTCGGCCACCAATAATGAATCATAATCCACCGCTTTCCGATGTCCGCAGGCACCTCTGCCGTCTTTGTTCAATTCGTCCGTCATCACATAACGAACAAAACCGCCGGTGAATGCATCTTGGGGAAGAACGTTTCCTTTCTTGTCTTTGAAATCACCAAAGCTGAAATTCAGGTCTTTCAGTTCTACACCTGTCCATACAACCACTTGCGCGTTCACACGTTCACCACGCCAGCCTTTCAAAGCAACCGTTTGCTGGTTCTTCAACCGGGGAAGCCCGTGTTTTGCGTACCGGACGTCTGTTGTACCCCAAGACACTTGTGTTGTTGTCACTGCCGCCCATTCTTTATCAGACGGCGCAGCAGGGTCGGGCAATTCCTGATAAGTCTGTAAAGGGAACTTCGGTTGTCCTGTCGGAACACCACATTGAGTGACTCCTTGCTGGGCAAAAACTGCGCCTACGCTAAAGAGACAAGTCAGGGAAAAAATAGTAAGTCGTTTCATGGTTAGTTAATTAAATGATTAAAGGTTTTTATTAGGGGGAAAATATTCAATCACATAGGGTCTACATCATAGTAGACAATCAAAGATTTATAGCGTTCATCTTCCAACATCTCCCGTTGGATGCGCAACAGCAACTCCCGTGCACGTCCCATCGGAGCATTCTGCTCAATCTTGACGACAATCTTTTTGATAAACAACGTTTGGATACGGGCAACAGGAGGTTTATCCGGCCCCAACACCCGATTACCAAATACCGCCCGCAGCTTATCCGCCATCACTGCCGCCATCTGTTCCAACAACGCTTCATTATGATTTTTTAGATAAACATATACCAACCGGTAATAAGGAGGATAATGGAACATCTGCCGTTCCGCCAACTGCCCGCCTACCATGTCTTCATAATCATTGGCAATGACCTGATGAATGATAGGATGCTCGATGCTCTTGGTTTGCAGCACCACCCTACCCCGCTTGTTCTTACGTCCGGCACGTCCCGCTACTTGCGCCATCAACTGGAAAGCCCGTTCATAGGAACGGAAATCCGGATAATTCAGCATCGTATCGGCATTCAGTATACCTACAATACTGACATGATCGAAATCCAATCCTTTGGAAACCATTTGCGTGCCGATCAATATATCCGTCTTTCCCTGTTCGAAATCTGCAATAATCTTTTCATAAGCAGAGCGGGTGCGTGTGGTATCCAAGTCCATTCGTGCCACTGCCGCTTCGGGAAAAAGGATTTTAATGTCATCTTCAATCTTTTCCGTACCAAAGCCACGGTTCACCAGTTCCGTACCTTCGCAGGCAGGACAGGATTTCGGCAGTTGGTAGGTATAACCGCAATAATGACAGGTTAGCTGATTGATTCCTTTATGATAGGTAAGGCTCACGTCGCAATTCTTACACTTGGGCACCCAACCGCAGGTACGACACTCCACCATCGGAGCAAACCCACGACGGTTCTGAAAGAGAATCACTTGTTCTTCCTGTTCCAAAGCCTCTTTCATGTATTGTATCAAGAGCGGTGAGAATTGTCCCACCATCCTCTTTTTGCGATGCAATTCCTTTATATCTACCGGAATAATCTCCGGCAATTGAATTTCTTTATATCGTTCTTTTAGTTGTACAAAACCATATTTCCCCTCCCCTGCATTCTGCCACGACTCAATAGAAGGAGTAGCCGTCCCCAACAAAGTTTTAGCTCCGTACATGGCAGCCAGTACAATCGCTGCGCTACGGGCATGATAACGGGGAGCGGGATCTTGTTGCTTATACGTATTTTCGTGCTCTTCGTCCACAATCACCAATCCCAGATTTCGGAAAGGAAGAAACACGGAAGAGCGAACACCCAGGATAATATCGTACCCGTTCTCTCCCAGTTGTTTCCGCCAGATTTCAACCCGTTCGGCATCGGGGAATTTAGAATGGTAGATCCCCAGGCGAGCACCGAAGACCCGTTGCAGACGCTCTGTAATTTGAGTAGTCAAGGCAATCTCCGGCAACAAATATAAGACTTGCTTTCCCTGACGAATCGTTTCTTCGATCAGATGGATATACACTTCCGTCTTCCCACTGGACGTTACTCCATGAAGCAGACACACGTTTTTCTCCTGGAAAGACTGAACGATTTCATCATGTGCCCGTTGCTGAAACTCGTTCAAAGCGTTCAGCTCGACTACCTCTTTCTCCTGTTTATTCAACCGTCCGATTTCGTGATAGTAGATTTCGAAAATCTTCTTATCTACCAGTCCGTTCAGTACCGAAGGGGCCACATTAGCCCGTTGCAACAATTCTTTCTTGGAGACTTCTTTCGGAGTTCCGGTTCCTAAAATACCTGAATACTCTACATACTTCATGAGCAACGCCAGTTGCTTCGGAGCACGAGACAGAATATCAAACAGAATATGGAGTTGCTTTTCATCTGCCGTACCCGCAAGCCGCACCCGTGCCTCTGTCTTAGGCTTATAAGTGCGTTTCAATTCTTCCTTTACAAAAATGGCTTCTTTATCGAGCAGAGACTTGATGGCGGTAAGAATATTTTTTATGCCGCTGTCTTTCTCCAGTTTAGTGACGGACTGCTGCGCATCTACGGCAAGTAAATCCAAAATGCGTTGTTCCCGTTCCGGCAATGGCGCATCCGCCTCAAAATCGGGATTATATTCAACAATCGTTTCACTCTCCAGCTTCAGGCCGGAAGGAAGTGCCGCTTTATACACATCTCCCTGTGTACAGAGATAGTAATTGGCTATCCATTCCCAAAATTTGAACTGAACGGGTAGTAAAATGGGAGAAGCATCCAGCAATGCAGATATATCTTTCACTTCGTACTCCGTTGGAGCACAATAATGAACGTTAAGGACGATAGCCGTATAAAACTTCTTTCGCCCGAAAGGAACTACCACACGGCAGCCTATCTTCACATCTTCCGCACATTCGTCCGGCAAAGAGTAAGTGAAACTCTTCGGAAGCGGAAGCGGTAATATGACATCTACATATTTTTTCATTGCAGGTACAAAAATACAATAAAAAAATGGGGAATGAAAAAGAAGGAAGAGAGAACACTCAAAAGAAAAACGTTTCTTAGGACAGGAATGGGCGAAAACTGTTTCGGGAGTGTAACAGGATAGCCCCGAACAAAAAAGAGTTCCCACTGAGCAGAAACTCTTTTTTATATACAATGAAAAATGACAGGCTGATTAAAAAATGTAGGCTACAGACACCTGCCAAGTCTTGGTTTTATAAGAGCCGCCAGTATCAATATCAGCAGTATCCCCCAATGGGATATTGTAATTAGCCCCTACCTGCAAATGATTCAGCAACTTCAAACCTGCTCCTACATTAATACCTACTTCAGCTTTCTTCTTATCGATCCCTGTTTTCTTTTCAAAATCGAAATAAAAATCAGGACCTGCTGCTAGATAAATACCTGCCAGGTTTCCCAACCCGATAGTATATTTCAGATTTACAGGAATATCAATGCCGTTCTGTTTAACGGTTATATCTCCATCTTCATCAGAGACCTTGATACCTCTTTGAGCGAAAAGCAAAGAAGCATCCACTCCCAATCCTACAATTGGAATAGTAAACTCGGCCATCGGCCCAATAAAGAAACCGGTGAAATTATCCTTTTTAAAATTATCACCTACATTAGAGAGACTTGCCTTTGACAAGTTCAAACCTCCTTTTACACCAAAGTGTATTTGCGCCTGGACAGGCATCACCATGCCGAAACATACGGCAATCATTAAAGCACCAAAAATCTTTTTCATAAATTCACGTGTTTATAATTCGGGAACAAAGATATACATCTTAAATTAAAGAAACACAAATTATCGTTTTTTTGTTCACTTGTAAACAGCGGCAATCAAGGGTAATTTCTGTTTCACACTGAAAGACCAGGGTTTCCAACACATGAAACTATCATTATGAAAATAAATCATTCAACGCTTCGCTCATACTGGGATGAGTAAAGATGAAGTCACGCAGAAAAGTATAATCCAGCCCTGCCTTCATGGCAATGGCAACCGTATTGATAACTTCACCGGAATCGGGTGCAAAAAGCATACAACCTAATATCTTTCCCGTGTTCTTATCAATGATAGCTTTCAGTAATCCGTCCATCTCCCCTAATGTTTTCGCTCTCGGTATAGCCATAGCGGGCAGCTTCTTCACTATAATATCCAAGTTCTGCTTGCAGGCTTCCTCTTCATTTAGCCCGATACGCGCCAATGGCGGATCGATAAAAACAGAGTAGCTAACAGGATTACGGTCATTTGTCTTTCGTTCCTTATCTCCGAATAAATCCTCACGGACAATCCGGTAATCATCCAATGAGATATAAGTGAACTGCAAACCACCTTTCACATCACCTACGGCACGTATATTGGGATTGGTTGTTTTCAAATATTCATCGACAATGATAGCACCACGCACATCTACTTCTACTCCAGCCGCTTCCAGATTAAGACCTCCCGTGTTAGGTCTGCGACCTGTCGCCAGCAATACGGCTTCGGCGTCAAGTTCGAATACCCCGTTAGTCTGCAAATCAGTGAAGGCGACGATTGCCTTGTCTTCCTCATGCTTCACCGACTGCACCTTTGCATTCATCCGGAAAACAATGCCTTTTTTCTCCAATGTTTCTTTTACGCTTGCCGCAATATCGCGGTCTTCACGGGCAATCAGTTCGGGATAGCTTTCGAGCACAGTCACTTGCGAACCGAACGAAGCATACATGGACGCAAACTCCAGCCCGATATAACCGCCGCCGACAATGACCAGACGGCGGGGAAGGTTTGTCAGTTCCATGATTGAAGTACTGGTATAGACAAAAGGATTGTCCGTCACTCCGTCAATGGGTGGAATGACCGTTTCCGCTCCTGTATTGATAATGATTTGTTTGGATGTCAGCAGGATTTCTTCCGTAGCCGTGCGGACTGCAACCGTATCGGAAGAAACAAACGAGCCTGTACCTGTATAAACAGTCACATTGGGATTGTCCGCCAAGTTATGATAGTTCTTGTTTCGTAATGCACCGGTTACCGTTTCTTTCACGGCAATCGCCTGCCGGTAAAAATCACTTTTCTCCTCAAAGGCGGTCTCTTTCCTGCCCCAAGCTATTTTTGCCTGATGTACTAACGTCTTTGTCGGGATACATCCGATATTAATACATGTGCCACCATACATTTTTTCGGAACGTTCGATAATAGCTACCTTCTGTCCGCGTTTTGCAAACTCTGCAGCAAGGGTCTTCCCGCCTTTGCCGAAACCAATGATTATAACATCAAATACATTCATATTCCTATCTTTTTATAAGTTTAAAATCAGCTTTTTCAGTTTGTTTCATTTCATATTGCAAAGGTCGCTTCTTTCGAGGTAACGGACAATAACGATTTTGCCGAATAAGTTAGCAATTATTCCTATAACATCATAACATTAAAGCTATTAATAAAAAAAAGAATTTCTATCTTTGCATCAGCACTCAAAAAAACGTACTACTATGTTCTTTCTGCAAAAATCACTTTGTTTTATCATCTGCCTGCTCTGGTTCAGTTTAGGATTTGCCGGAATCAACAATCCGTTAATCATCAACTTCAGCAAAACACAATATGGCGCAGCCAACAAAAACTGGTCTATCAGTGAAGACGAGCATGGAATACTCTATTTTGGCAATGACATCGGACTGCTCGAATTTGACGGTATCGAATGGAAATTGAACAAGCTCCCCAAAGCAGAAGTAGTGCGTTCTGTATATGCTGTTTCAAACAACGAAATCTATACCGGCGGTTACGAAGAGTTCGGTAAATGGAGTCGGCAGCCCGACGGGGAACTGACTTATACCTCACTCAGCAAAGAACTGCCGACAGACAATTGGCAGAATGATGATATATGGAGAATCCTACCGCAAGGGGAATCCATCTATTTTCAATCATTCAGCGGCATCTTCCGCCACCACCTGCCGACAGGAAAAACAGAGAAAATAACCAAACAGGAGAATTTTCATTTCCTGATGCAAGTCGGCAGTGAGTTATGGATACAGGAAACACATAAGGGGCTGCTCCGTCTGCAAGAAGGTCGTTTCACCCTTATCCCACACAGCGAACTATTCCTGGGCAAAGAAGTGAAAGCCGTGCTTCCCTATGCGGAAAACCAACGGCTGATAGTCACTTCGAACAGCGGCTTATTCATATATGATGGAGATACGTTCAGATTACTGAGTGACGCACCGGAATGGATTAATTCAAACATCAATTGCGCTATTCAAAAGGAGAACGGTCACTATCTGCTCGGCACGATTCTCAACGGAGTATATATGATAGACAGACAAGGGAAGATTATCAAGCATATCAACTCTGACGCCTACATGCAAAACAATACGATCCTGTTTCTTCACGAAGATAAGTATCATAACACCTGGCTGGCACTCGACAACGGGATTACCTGCATCCAGATACTTCCCGAACTCAGTTGCTACACCGATCCTACGGGCAAGACCGGTGCCGTATATGCAGCCGCACTTTTTGCCGGCAAACTATTTATCGGTACCAACCAGGGACTCTTCTATATCAGCCAAAGCGATCTGAACAATATCAACGCATTGCCTGGCGACTTGCAAACAATAGAGAACATTAAAGAGCAAATCTGGGATTTAAAGATTATAGACGGAAAGTTATATTGCGGTTCCAACAGCGGGTTAAAAGTGATTGACGAACAACTGACAGTTACTACTCCCATCAATGCACAAGGGGGAGTGTTTACCATTCTTGCCAAAGAGCATTATCTACTGTTAGGCACATACGCATCCCTGAAAATCGTAGATACTCGCACACAACGAATCATTCTTGACGACATTCGCCAGCCTATCGTCAACATCCAGATAGACCATCTCGACAATGTATGGTTGGAGCACATGAACAAAGGAGTTTACCGTTGCCAGCTTTCCGAGGACATGACAAAAATAAAAACTTCGGAATACTACGGCGAAGACCGGGAACTACCCTACAAGCTCCACCTTTTCAAAATCGGCGGAAGAGTTGTCATGCTGGGCGGAAATTCCTTTTACACTTATAATGACATAGGCGGCAAAGTAGAACTGTACGAACCGTTGAAACATTGCCTGAGCAACCTGACGGAAATAAAAAATGTATCCGACATAGACAAAAACCATTTTTATGTAATGGGAGATAATGTAATCTACCGCATTGCCCACGACGGTTCGCAAAACCATATAGAAGATAAAATAGACATCAACTATAACGGCATGTCCATGGTCAATCATTTCGAGCGGATTATCGCCCTCACGGATTCAACCAGCCTCATCTGTCTGGACAACGGCTTTCTGCTCTGCCCCAACAATCAGCAGCAAAATGTCATTTCGCTGTCCACTCCTTATATCAAATCCTTTTCCGCCTTGTCCAAAACGGGAGAAGCACTTCATAAGGAAAGTGAACATGAGGCTATCAAGATTCCATTTACCAATAATACGATAGAAATCAGATTCGCAACGGATGACGTACTGGCACACAATGTATCTTTCCAATATAAACTGGAAGGAATCAGCGAATGGTCGGAACCGGAAAGAATCAACAAAGTGACCTACGAACGTCTCCCAAAAGGAACCTATACCTTTTTATTACGTTCGATAGATAATCTGGGGAATTGCTCTCCCACACTGGAATATACGTTCACCATCCTTTCTCCGTGGTATCAGACTATCTGGGCAATACTGGGCTACTTCATCATCGCATTGCTCGTGTTGCGGATAGTCTGGATACTCATCCTGCGCCGTTACCGGAACCGGCATCTGATAAAAATCCGCCTTCGCGAAGCGAAAAGGCTAAGCCGGATGAACCAGCAACTGCAAAACCAAATCAAGGAGAAGGATGCCGAACTGCTTTCGCAGACTTCTTTCGTCATCCAGCGCAACGAGCTTATCACGCAGATGAAAGATGAAATAGAAGAGTTCTATCGCACACATAACAACAAAGCGCTCGCACCGCTCTTCCATAAAATCAATATGCTTTTCAACAACAACCTCGACACCGAGGAAGACTGGAAAATGTTTCTTATCAAGTTTGAAGAAAAACATACCGGATTTTTCAAACAATTAAAAACGCTTTATCCGCAACTGACTGCCAACGATTTGAAATTATGTGCCTGCCTGAAGTTGAATCTGGATTCAAAAGCTATCGCGGCCCTAATGAATATTTCCGTACGTGCAGTGGAAAACAGCCGTTACCGGTTGAGAAAGAAAATTAATATCCCGCCCAATGAGAATCTCAACAATTTCTTCTTGAAGTTATAAATTCGTTATATTACTCATTTAATGCATATTAGAATTGAATGAGAGGTAATAATGAGGTCGCTTAAATGTTAAAAATCAAAGCGATGTATCCGTAGTGAGCCTGTTTTTAGCAAGTATAAATTCAGACTTTCTACATTTGCCATTGTCAAAACGGACGAATCGGGAAGCGTACGAGCCCAACAAAGTTTTGACAGGATTTTAATGTTAAACTAAAACTAATAATAGAATGAAAGACCAACTTACCCATTCATTTTGTAAGGACATCTCTCTATTAAAGAAAGGACTTCTATTAGGATTTTTCTTATTGGCAGTCACCACTCTATCCGCACAGATACGGGAGATAAAAGGTATCGTCACATCAGAAACAAGCGAACCACTGCCCGGAGTAGCCGTGCAAATAGATGCTTCCGGCACCGGAACCGTCACCAACATAGACGGTCAGTACAGCATCTCTGCCCGGAAAGGCGATAAAATTACTTTCTCCTTTATCGGAATGACGTCACAAACTATCGTAGTAGACAATCGTACTACTATCAATGTCGTCATGAAAGAAGAAGCTTTTGCATTGGAAGAAGCTGTCGTTATCGGCTATGGCAGCGCGAAGAAAAGAGACTTGACCGGTTCTATCGAAACAGTCAAAGCGGCTGATATAGCCACCAAGCCTGCCAGCAATCCCTTGGCTTCCATCCAGGGAAAAATTGCGGGTGTTCAAATCGTCAATACCGGCAGGGCGGGTCAAGACCCGGAAATCAGAATCCGCGGAACAAACTCTATCAACGGATATACTCCCTTATATGTAGTAGACGGACTTTTCACGGATAACATCAACTACCTGAATCCTGCTGACATCGAATCTATGGAGATTCTGAAAGACCCGTCTTCACTGGCTATCTTCGGCGTACGGGGTGCAAACGGCGTAATTATCATCACGACCAAACGCGCCAAAGAAGGACAGACTACCGTCAGCATCAACGCTTCGGTAGGTTTCAAACATATCGGCGACCGTGTGGAACTTACCAATGCCTCCCAATTTAAGGAATTATACAACGAACAACGTAATAACCAGGGATTAGACCCGTTCGACTATACCAACTGGGCAGCCGACACCGACTGGCAGAACGAAATCTTCCAAACGGGCTTCCTGACCAACAACAATATCAGCATCACCGGTTCTACGGATAAAAGCAAGTTTTACATGGGACTTGGCTACACCATGGAAGAAGGTTCTATCAAGAGCGAGAAACTGAACAAGCTGACTATCAATCTGCACAGTGAATACGAAATGACTAAGTTCCTGCGTTTCGGCTTCCAGATTAACGGTGTACGTATGCTTCCGCCGGACGCTAAAGGCGTGAGCGCAGCCATCAAGGCAGCTCCCATCGCACCGGTAGCCAATGAAGAAACCGGACTTCTGCAACTCTTGCCGGACTTCCAGCAGGCACAGGTATCGAACCCGATGATTGACGTGAAGTACAGAGGACAGCATAACAAGGCCATCAACTACCGCATGGCGGGAAATATCTACGGGGAAGTGGACTTACTGAAAAACCTGACTTTCCGTGCCACATTCGCTATGGATTACAGTTCCGACCAGTCACGCCTCTACTCTCCTATCATCTACTTGTACAATGTAGATAAAGGAGAAAAAGAAAATGTAGGCGAACGTGAAGGCATCACACAGAAAAAATTGACAAACATGGCTGCACAGTCCGACTATGTACTGACTTATACCGGAAAATTCGGCGGACACGGCATTACACTGACAGGTGGTATGACAACCAACTACAACGAATATTCCTCACTGGATGCCGGCAGAAGCCAGAAACTGGGCGACGGCATCAGCATTGGCGAGAATGACGACAAATGGTGGATTACCACTATCGGCGACCAGTCCACTGCTACAAACGGCGGTTCACAGTACAAACGCTTTACCATGTCTTACCTGATCAGGGCACTGTACAACTACCAAAGCCGCTACCTGTTCAACGCTTCTTATCGTCGCGACGGTTCATCCGTATTCAAGCGTACCGGAAACACATGGGATAATTTCTACTCTTTCGGCGCCGGATGGGTAATCTCGGAAGAGAATTTTATGAAGCACCAGTCTGTCATCGACTATCTGAAACTGAAAGGTTCATGGGGCGTGTTAGGCAGCCAGAATACAGGCGGCTATAACTATCCGGCTTATCCTACAATCGTCAACTCCGGCTCTGCCGTATTCGGTGACAACATCGTCGAAGGAAAAGGACTCGCTTACCTGGCGTCGCAGACATTAGGCTGGGAACGCAACTATTCATGGGAAGCCGGTTTCGAAATGAATCTTCTGAAACAACGCCTGCGCCTGTCTCCCGTTTATTATAACAAAACGACCAAGGATTTGCTGACTTCCGTTCCCGGTATTTCGGGCTCTACTCCCGGATTGGAAAATATCGGGGAAATCCAAAACAGAGGATGGGAACTGACCGCTTCCTGGAATGACCGCATCGGCGAGGACTGGAGTTATGGAGTCAGCGCCAACCTGACCACGATAGACAATAAGGTAAAATCACTGGTAAACAAGGATTATGCCATCGTATCCGGTCCATCAAGAGTATCCCAGGGGTATCCCATCGGTTACTTCTACGGCTACCAGGTGGAAGGTGTATATCAGAATAAGGCAGATATTCAGAGCTCTCCTAAAAATACATTGAGTACCGTAGCACCGGGTGACCTGAAGTTCAAGGACGTAGACGGGAATGGTGAGATTAATGACAAAGACCGTACTATGATTGGTAATCCGACCCCCGATTTCACCTATGGCCTGACTATCAGTGCCGGATACAAAGGATTCGATTTCAGTATGGACATGATGGGGGTATATGGTAATGAGATTTACCGTAACTGGGAGTCGGACGAATTTTCCCAAAACAACTATTCGCTCCGCCGCATGAACCGCTGGAACGGTGAGGGCACTTCCAACTGGGAACCTATCCTTGACCCATCGAGAAGTATCAACCGCCAGAATTCAAGTTACTTCATCGAAGACGGCAGTTTCTTCCGTATCCGTAATATCGAACTGGGATATACGTTTAACCCGGGCTTATTGAAAAAGATTTATCTGAAATCGCTCAGGTTATATGCCAACGTACAGAACTTGAAAACATGGTCGAAATGCAGCGGATACACTCCCGAAATCGGTGGTAGCGCTACTTCCTTCGGGGTAGACAACGGCACTTATCCGATGCCGACCGTTTATACCTTCGGTTTGAATCTTACTTTCTAATTTCATTTCTAAAGTTATATGACTATGAATAAAAAAAGAATTCTATATATAGTAGCTGCCTGCACTTTGTCATTCGCCCAAATGGGATGCAGCGATTTACTGGACCAGGCTCCGCAAGGAGAACTTATCGACACCGACCTCGTCGGTGGTACGTACGAGAGCGAAATATTCGGAATGTACGCTGCCATGCGCGACTATGCCCTGACATCGGGAACAACCGCACTTGCCATCCACAGCTTCCGTTCGGAAGACGCGGAAAAAGGCAGTACATCGACAGACGGAGCGGGTGCCGCCAAGATGTATGACGAGTTCAATTATGACGCAAGTGACGGTATGTTGCAAGGTTACTGGAGCGCCAACTACAGCCTTATCCACAAAGTGAATACACTGCTCGAATCAATGAAAGCGGGCAATCTGACGGATGGTAATCTCGTCAATAAGGCGGAAGCACTCTTCTTCCGGGCTTATTGCTACTTCAATCTGGTGCGTGCATTCGGTGAAGTTCCCTTGATTGACTTTAAGATTAACCAGTCATCGGATGCCAATATCCCCAAGTCGTCCGTCAACGATATATACGCACTGATAGACCGGGACTTGACAGAAGCGGAAAAGTATCTGCCCCGCACGTGGGAAAGCAAATACATCGGTCGCCTGACTTGGGGAGCCGCCCGTTCCCTGCACGCTCGGACGTATATGATGCGCAACGACTGGTCTAACCTCTGGACTGCCGCAACAGATGTCATCAACTCCGGAATATACAATCTGAATACGCCTTTCAACGATATATTCCGCGAATCTGGTGAGAATTGCAGTGAGTCTATTTTCGAACTGCAATGTACCGCCACCTCTTCTTTGCCCGAAAGTGAAGATATAGGTAGTAAATTCGCATTGGTGCAGGGCGTCAGAGGCTCCGGTGAATGGAATATGGGATGGGGTTGGAATACACCGACCGAGACATTGGCGAATGCCTTTGAAGCCGGTGATCCCCGCAAAGATGAAACGCTCCTGTATTTCATAAAGGTAGGAGAATCTCCTTCGTTAATTCCTGCCAATCAACCTTATAATGAGAAGCCGGTTGCCACAAATGATGTGATTGCCAAGTATTTCAATAAAAAGGCTTATACGAACCCTACTTATCGCGCTAAATATACCAAGTTCGGTTTCTGGTTCAATATCCGCCTTATCCGCTATGCTGATGTAGTGTTGATGGCAGCAGAAGCAGCCATCGAACAGAACAACACGAAGGCTGCCAAAGATTATCTGGAGATGGTACGCAGCCGTGCCAGAGGTAAGAATATCAATATCCTGCCCAAAGTCACGACAGACGACCAGGTGAAACTGCGGAACGCTATCCGTCAAGAACGAAGAGCGGAACTCGCTATGGAATTCGACCGTTTCTACGACTTGGTACGCTGGGGAATTGCAGAAGATGTATTAGGCAGTTTCGGTTATCAAAAGAAGCATGCATTATTGCCGCTCCCGCAAGAAGAAATAGACAAGTCTAACGGCGTATTGAAACAAAATCCAGATTACCTATAATATATTAAACGACTATTGATATGAAAAAATATATATATTCATCCATCGCTTTGTTTCTCCTCGGATTCATGGTTCAGTCCTGTTTCCAGGATATGGACCACCCGGGTTTCGATTATCCGGAAGAACTGCCGGAAAAGCCTTATAACCCGATGAAGTTGGGATTGGCTTTCGAGGATAATTTAGAGGACAACAGTATCTATAACTTCGGCATTACCGCCAACGGCACTCCCCACTTTGCGGAAGGTATTAACGGTAAAGCGTATCAAGGTGCGACAGATACTTATATGGTAGTCGAAACTCCGGAAGCAATGAAAGACAGTATTGAGAATTTAGGTAGTTTCACTGTCTCTTTTTGGATGAAAGCTACCAAATGCAATAAAGCGACCGGTATCTTCGGGATATCCAATACCAAACAGTTCTGGGGTAATTTGGATATCTATCTTGAAAGTCATTCGGAAAACGATACGCAAGCCTTTTTCAAAGTTCATCTGCGCAACGGCAATGCCGAACGAACTGAAGAGTGCAGGATAGATGATGTGTTTATCAATGACTGGGTACATCTTTCTTTCAAATATGATGAGACAACTTCCAAACTGACTGTTTATAAAAATGCAGAAGAGATTCTTTCAAAAGCTCTTTCTGAAGGCGAAGCTCAAAATATAATTTCCGGAAAGCTCAAATTCAGCGATGTGGGGAAACTGGTTATCGGAACATTGCAGTTTCAAACAGTACCTAGTTTGACGGAAGGCGCTACTGCCCAAGATTGGGGCGCACACTACCTCGGCGCACTCGACCAGTTCCACTTTTACAACAAAGCTCTCAAAAGGAGCGAGATACGAAATCTATATGTAACTAAAGACTAAGTATGCCATGAAAAAATATTTATCATTCACTCATATTCTATTTATTATCATCGCATTACTAACCTCTTGCAGTGACGATAATGAAACAATAACCACCGATTTCCGATTAACAACTATCAGTATCGGTGAACAACAGAACTTATCGGCTTTTACGAATGTTGACCCGGAAAGTTCCATCGTACTTCAATTCTCGGATGCAGTAGATGAATCGACCGTCGCAAAGAATATCCGTTTCATCGAATTGGACGGTGAAGATGAGTTTGAACTAAAAGTTAATTATCAGATGGATGCTGATAATAAGAAACTGACCGTCACTCCGGTAAATGCACTCAGTAACTATTCGGATTATAAGTTTGTTGTGTATCCGGGAATAAAATCAGCAGTCGGCGAACCCATCTTTACAGGAAAAGTGTATAGTATAAAAACAGGAATGGAAGATTCCGACAAGTTTGACCGTATTGATGACGAAGAGTTGTTGACGCTGGTTCAGAGACAAACATTCAGTTATTTCTGGGATTTCGGACATCCTGATTGTGGTATGGCGCGTGAAAGAAGCACTTCAACAAATACAGTAGCAACCGGTGGAACAGGCTTTGGCGTTATGTCAATCATCGTGGCGGCAGAAAGAAACTTTATCAGCAGGGAAGCGGCATTGGAACGTATTCAGAAAATTGTAGACTTCTTGGGCAGATGCGAAAGTTATCATGGAGCTTATTCACACTGGATATATGGAGATAGCGGTTTCATACAACCGTTTAGTGATATTGACGACGGAGTGGACTTATTAGAGACATCTCTCCTTTTTCAGGGATTATTGACCGCCAGGGCTTATTTTAAGAACGGCAATGAAGCAGAACAGAAGCTCTGTGCAGACATTACCAAATTATGGGAAGCCATAGATTGGAACTGGTTCCGCAAAGAAAGCTCGGAAAATGTGCTCTACTGGCATTGGAGCCGCAATCATGGCTGGGAGATGGACTTGAAAATCAGCGGTTGGAACGAAGGTTTGATAGCCTATGTGCTCGCAGCTTCTTCACCGACAAAGGCTATTGATAAGGTTGTTTACGACGAAGGATGGGCGAACAACGGCGGAATGAAAAACGGAAAAGTTTATTATGACTATGTTTTGCCGCTGGGTACGGATAACGGCGGTCCTCTTTTCCTTTCCCAATATTCTTTCTTGGGAATTAACCCGAAAGGCCTGACGGACGCATATGCCAATTATGAGGAACAAACCCGGAACCATGCATTAATTAACTACAATTATTGTGTTGACAATCCGAGAGACTATGCCGGTTATGGCGAGAACTGTTGGGGATTGACCGCCAGTGACGGTGATAACGGATACAGTGCCCATTCTCCGAACAATGATAATGGTGTAATCGCCCCTACCGCCGCCTTGACTTCCTTCCCTTTCACACCGGAAGAATCAATGAAAGCCCTGCATTTCTTCTATTACAAACTAGGAGATAAGATTTGGGGGAAATATGGTTTCGTTGACGCATTCAATCTGGGCAAGCAATGGTTCGACAAAGAATTCATCGCTATCAATCAAGGTCCGGTTATCTGCATGATTGAAAACTACCGGAGCGGACTGTTATGGAACCTCTTCATGTCCGACCCGGATATTCAGAACGGAATGAAGAAGTTAGGATTTAGCAGCCCGGACTTAAAATAAACAATTCAATAGGTAAAAAACAGATATGAACAGAATCCTCACTATTCTAGTATGCTTGACCGCTACTTGCTGCATCCACGCACAGGGCGGAAAGAATGAAAAGATGGACCGATTTATCGACCAACTCATAAGCAAAATGACATTGGAAGAGAAAATCGGGCAACTGAATCTTCCCAGTGCCGGAGACATCACTACCGGTCAGGCAACCAGCAGCAACATCGCCGACAAAATCCGTAAGGGACAAGTCGGCGGCTTGTTCAACATCAAAGGAGTGACTAAAATACGCGACGTACAACGTATTGCCGTAGAAGAAAGCCGCTTAAAGATTCCATTGCTATTCGGCATGGACGTGATTCACGGATACGAGACTGTATTCCCCATTCCTTTAGGATTGGCAGCCACCTGGAATATGGAAGCTATCGAGCAGTCGGCACGCATAGCCGCCATTGAAGCAAGTGCGGACGGCATCTGCTGGACATTCAGCCCGATGGTGGACATCAGCCAGGATGCCCGTTGGGGACGTGTCTCCGAAGGGAATGGAGAAGACCCTTTCCTGGGTGGTGAAATAGCGAAAGCGATGGTACGGGGATATCAGGGAGACAACTCATACACCTCAAATAACCATATCATGGCTTGTGCGAAACATTATGCCCTGTATGGTGCCGGTTTCGCCGGAAGAGATTACAACACGGTAGATATGAGCCGCATCCGTATGTTCAACGAATATATGTATCCGTATAAGGCGGCGATAGAAGCCGGTGTGGGAAGTGTCATGGCATCTTTCAACGAAGTGGACGGCGTGCCTGCTACTGCCAACAAGTGGCTGATGACAGACATATTACGCAAGCAATGGAAATTTGACGGTTTTGTTGTGACGGACTATACCGGTATCAGCGAAATGGTGCCGCATGGTATCGGTGACTTGCCGACAGTATCGGCACGTGCCCTCAAAGCGGGAATTGACATGGACATGGTGAGCGAAGGATTTTTGACTACGTTATCCCAGTCACTGAAAGAGAATAAAGTCAATGTGGAAGAGATAGACCAAGCCTGCCGCCGGATACTGGAAGCTAAATACAAACTCGGTCTTTTTGATAACCCATATAAGTTTTGTGACCCCGACCGTCCGGCTAAAGAGATTTATACCCGTGAAAGCAGAGAGATTGCCCGCAAGATTGCCGCTGAAAGTTTTGTATTACTGAAGAACCAGCAGGAAGTACTTCCCTTAAAGAAATCCGGGAAAATCGCCGTTATCGGTCCGCTCGCCGATACCCGTTCCAATATGCCGGGTACCTGGAGCGTAGCCGTGGATTTGAACAAACCGATGACTCTGGTGGAAGGAATCCGGGAAGTAGCTGGGAAAGACGCACGCGTACTCTATGCAAAAGGCAGTAATCTGACTGCCGATCCTGAGTTGGAAAAAAGAGCTACGATGTTCGGCAGAGAATTGGGCAGAGACAACCGTACGGATAAGGAATTGCTGAATGAGGCATTGAAAGTGGCACGCCAATCAGATGTTATTGTGGCGGCTTTAGGCGAATCTTCCGAGATGAGCGGTGAATCGAGCAGCCGTACCGACCTCAATATACCCGATGTCCAAAAAGAACTATTGGCAGAACTGGCAAAGACAGGCAAGCCGGTGGTACTCGTTGTTTTCACCGGACGCCCGTTAACGCTGACTTGGGAAGAGAAACATATTCCGGCTATTCTGAATGTATGGTTTGGCGGTACGGAAGCGGCTCCGGCTATTGCTGACGTGTTATTCGGAGATGTAAATCCGAGCGGTAAACTAACTATGAGCTTTCCGCAAAATGTAGGACAGTCTCCTTTATTCTACAACCATAAGAATACAGGACGCCCCCTGGAAGAAGGAAAATGGTTTGAGAAATTCCGTAGTAACTATCTTGATGTAAGCAATGACCCTCTCTATCCTTTCGGCTTCGGACTCAGCTACACGCAGTTCGAATACAGTAATCTGCAACTGAGCCATTCACAGCTTCGGACAGATGGAGAATTGACAGCCACCGTTACACTTACAAACACAGGGAAACGAGACGGACAGGAAACCGTACAACTATATATCCGTGATGTAGTAGGAAGTGTCACGCGACCGGTGAAGGAACTGAAAGGATTCCAAAAAGTATTCCTGAAAGCCGGAGAATCAAAGAATATTTCTTTCAAAATCACACCGGAGCTTTTGAAGTTCTACAACTACGACCTCGATTATGTTTATGAGCCGGGAGAGTTCCAAGTCATGGTCGGCGGCAACAGCCGGGATACGAAGATGGCAACATTCACGCTACTGGAAGAGGAGAAAATCTCGGAAGAAGCATTGCTGGATAGCGTACAAAGACGCACTTTCGATTATTTCTGGAATGGAGCGGAACCGGTGAGCGGAATGGCAAGAGAACGGTTGAATGTGGATAGCAACTATCCACTGAACGACCGGCATATTATTACTTCAGGCGGCAGCGGCTTCGGCATTATGGCCATTATTGCCGGAATAGAACGGAATTACGTCACCCGTGCAGAAGGATTTGCACGAATGGAAAAAATAGTCTCTTTCTTAGAACGGGCCGACAAGTTTCACGGAGCTTTCCCGCATTGGTGGGATGGAGAGACAGGAAAAATAAAACCGTTCAGTCCTAAAGATGACGGTGGGGATTTGGTAGAGACAGCTTTCCTCGTACAAGGTCTACTAACAGCACACCAATACTATGCAAATGGCAACAAAGAAGAACGGGAACTTGCCGCACGCATGGATAAGCTGTGGAGAGACGTGGACTGGAACTGGTATAGGAATAAGGAGAATGTACTTTTCTGGCATTGGAGTCCGGAACATCAATGGGATATGAATTTCCGTGTACGTGGATTCAATGAATGTTTGATTATGTATATTTTGGCTGCCGCTTCACCTACACACGGAGTTCCGGCAAAGGTTTACCACGAAGGCTGGGCGGAAAACGGCGCAATCGTTAAGCCGCATACAGCCGAGAACCTGCCGATGAACCTAAGATATCAGACCGGCAACATCGGGCCTCTTTTCTGGGCTCATTATTCTTTTCTGGGACTTGACCCAAACGGGCTGAAAGACCAATATGCCAACTACTTCGATGAAATGAAGAACTATACGCTAGCTAATCGCGCTTATTGCATCCGCAATCCCAAGAATTACAAAGGATATGGTGAAAATTGTTGGGGACTGACCGCCAGCTACTCTGTCAAAGGGTATGCCGCACATGCTCCCAATGAGAAAGAAGACCACGGAGTCATTAGTCCGACCGCCGCTCTTTCTTCCATTGTTTACACACCGGAAGAATCTATAGACGTAATGAAGTACCTGTATCAGAAGAAGGACAAAACATGGGGTGACTACGGTTTCTACGATGCCTTCAGTGAAACGGAGAATTGGTATCCGCAACAGTATCTTGCCATCGATCAGGGACCTATTGCCATAATGATTGAAAACTATCGTTCACAACTGCTTTGGAACTTGTTCATGCAGCATCCTGACATACAAAAAGGATTGCGCAAATTAGGATTCACCAGTCCACATCTTGATAAAAAGAAATAAATAAAATTGATTCTATTTCCACTTGCTAAAATCACATGAGTTCGATATAAGAATAAATATATTTCACTTATAATTAGAAACATAGCGATAAAAGTATTAAATTTATAGTGCTGAATTATAACATTTAAACGATTACCACTATGTT
>ENA-OPWC01001011-OPWC01001011.1-human-gut-metagenome-genome-assembly--contig:-NODE-1011-length-20775-cov-1.986824_pt1 | contig 20775 bp, 18 predicted proteins | sample MGYA00241504_ERZ502000 | MGnify/ENA primary metagenome ERZ502000 (study PRJEB25962, sample SAMEA2042005) | human gut metagenome | biome: human gut; feature: human-associated habitat; material: faeces...
TGAAACTATCAATTTTACTGGCGGGGAGCATTTTAACCTCGGCGATTGTCGGCAATGTTTATGCCCAGACCTGCGGCGCTCAGCCATCGTGCTCCTCTCTCGGGTATACTTATACCGGAAGTACCTCTGACTGTCTCAGTCCCGCTCTCAAGTGCCCCTTTAACACTTCCTATTTTAACTGTGTCAAGAAAGCTGATGCGGTTAAGAATATGGTTTTAGACTGGAGTAAAAAGAAATCTTTTAATCCGACTTCTTCAACTTATTATGTAAGCAGTTACGGCATCGTTATCGGTAAGGTTCAAGATATTACTAATAAAGGAGGTTGGATTTCGGTTAACGGAATTAGTATTTCGACTACGGGTACTAAAGCTGCATGGGCGGATGTATATACTCAAGTTGCTCCTGGTGACAGTATCTCTGCATATGGAACAAATCCTGAATTTTATTTCGTTCCTTATAAAAATATTTAATCTAAAGAACCCCGCATTATGCGGGGTTCTTATTACTCTTCATTTTCAGGCGTTTTATCCAAGGCTTCCTGAAGCTGTTCGATTTCGGTATCGTCCAGTTCTACCGCCGGAACAGTGTAGCTTTCATTAAACCAATTGCCCAAGTCAATGTCGGCACAACGTTTGGAACAAAAAGGTTTATATTTGTTTTCCGGCGCGATTTTATGGCAAATCGGACATTTGTAGGTTTTGACAACGTTACTCATTTCATAACCCGTCCGGTTCCCTGACAACTGTCGCATTCAACACTCAAAACATCCTGTAATGTGGGACGGCGGCGGACGCGGACAATTTCAACATTTCCGGCTTTGCTTAACCCCAAGAGGCGTCCTTTGTTGCTGTCTTTGGCCAATTCGGCTTCCAGTGTTTCGATTACCGGTTTCAGAAATTTATATTCGGAAGATCCGGCGAAATCGATGATTATTTTACCAGACAGATTGCGAAGGCGAATTTGACGGGCAATTTCAACGGCGGCTTCCTGATTTAAAGCAGAGAGAGAGCCCCTGCCGTTATCGCTGCCGCTGTCAACGTCAATGCAGACACAGGCTTTGGTCTCTTCAATGCTGAGACGTCCGCCCGACGGCAGTTTAACGGTTTTCAAAAGCGCTTCGGCGATAGCATCTTCCAGCCCCAGTGCAACAAAAGGATCATTCATATATTCAACTTCAAACTGAGCGGCAAACTTTTCCCGCAATTCGTTTTCAAGATTATGGTTATTAACGATAACCTTTTGCAGCCCGGAGAGATAACGGTTAATTTCCTCATACAGCGGCGCCGTTTTGGCATAAAGCAATGCCGGTGCTTTGGCGGTACGCGCTTTCATGCGGACTTCGTCATAAGTATTGCGGAGTTTTTCCATTTCCGCGGCAATTTTTTCAAAAGGAACCTCAACCGACGCCGTGCGCAGAATCCACCCTTCCTGCCCGGTGGTGTGCTCCAAGACCTTATCTTTATATTCGGCAAGTTTATCTTTGTCTTCAATGCGGGGAGAAGCTTCTACCGTCAAACGGTACGGACAGTAAACGATATAGTCGCCGACAAACTGAATGGCACGGACGACCCGGGCTCCCTTTTCGGCGCGTTTTTCCTGCGCAACCTGAACGACAATGCTCTGCCCTTCGGTATAGTTGACTTCTTTCACTCCGAATTCCTCGGCATTCAAAAAGGCATCGCGCCCGTCATCAATATCTACAAAAAAACCGACTTTGTCATGAGCCAGTTCGATTTTGCGGGTTATCTTGCCGAGATAGACATTGCCTTCGGCGGCTGAATTCTCATTGCCGAAAGCCAGTTCCTTCAACCCGCCGTCTTCCAGCAACGCCAGGCTGAAAGAAGCGTTTTTCTTTTCATAAACAATCGTATCAATACTCATTTTACACCTGCACCATTCAACAAATTTTTAGTTTCAAACAGCGGCAGTCCGACAACACCGGAATAAGAACCGATAATTTTTTTGACATAGCCGGCCAATTCGCCCTCAATTTTATAGCCACAGCAACCGACCCATTCTTTGCCGTCAACATAAGCCTGAATTTCTGCGGGGGTCAGCTTTTTCATCAATACTCTGGTCGGCACACAGCGCAAAGCGCGACGCCCGTCGGAGCCGATGACGCAAACCGCACTGATGACACGGTGCGCTTTGCCTGACAGTTGTTTCATCACTTCGGTTTGTTCTTCCGGCGTACGGGATTTGTGAATCACTTTGTTGCCGTTCGGCGCCTCGCGCAGGGCGGAGGTGGCCATAACCAGCAGCTGGGTGATTTCGTATTCCTCGGCCAGCCGCATGCACTGGGACACGGCTTCCAGAATCGCCTCGATGCCGGACTTCTTGATTGAGCCGTCGTCCTTTAAATACTTCATCAGGCGCACTGTGGATTTGGTGCTGGCCTCGGGGTCAGGGCGAGCGCCGGGGGCGGCGTCGACGATAAGCATGTGGATAGTGTTCGAACCGATATCAAGCACACCAAGTCGCGTGGTATGCGAACGCAGATTGACCATGATTCCTATTCCTGACCTTACCTAACCCGTGATGGCCGAACAACGGGCCGACCATCGCAATCAGCCAGCCGTGCGCCACCATGGCGAGTCGTTCGGCCGGCAACCAACACCGTGAGGCCAGCCGAACATCACACAAACTCGACTACTGTACAACAATCACACCGGCTGCCGCGCCGTTCACAGCGATTCGACGAACGTTCCGAGACGTTCCAGCCCCTCGGTCAGGGCCTCACGTGAGGCGGCATAGCTCAGGCGCACATGCGTATCCGCCGTGGCCGCGCCGAAGTCGCGGCCAGGAGTCAGAGCCACATGGGCTTCATCCAGCGCGCGTTCGCAGAACGTCCAGGCATCCAGACCAGTGCGGGAGATGTCGAAGTAGGCGTAGAACGCGCCATTCGGCTCCACCTCAACCGGCAAACCGATGCGCTTGAGCCCGTCAATCACAATGCGGCGACGGGCCAGCAATTCCTGACGACGAGCTTCGCATTCCGCCAAGCTTTCCGGCGTGAAGCAGGCGAGCGCCGCATGTTGCGTGGGCGTGTGGGCGCACAGGTAGTAGTTGGTGGCCAGATCGTCAACCGCTTCCAGCACAGTGGGCTCGTCCGGCAGAATCGCCCAGCCGAGGCGCCAGCCGGTCATGCCGAAGAACTTGGAGAAGCTGTTGCATACGATGGCATCGGGGTCGCAGGCCAGCACGGATTTGACTTCGGTACCGTCCGGCTCCCGGTCAGCCAAGTCGAGGTAGGTTTCGTCCACGATGCGCCATGCGCCGCGGCTGGCGGCCAACTTGCACACCTCGTCCAATACGTTGAAGTCGATGGTGGTGCCGGTGGGGTTGGACGGCGACGTGATCATTACGGCCTTGGTCTTGCTCGTCCAGTACTGGCTGCACAGGTCGGCGGTCAGGTGGAAGCGGGTGGCGGCCGAGGTCGGCACATCGATGACCCGGCCTTCAAACGACCGCACAAGTTCGCGGTTGCATGGGTAGGAGGGGTCGGCCACAATCACATCGTCACCGGGGTCCACGGTCAGCGCGGTGGCCAACAGCAGGGCGGCCGAACCGCCGGCGGTCACGCAGATACGCTTGGGGTCGATGTCAAGGTCATGACGCTCGCGGTAGAAGTCGGCGATGGCCTGACGCAGTTCAGGTAGGCCCATGGCGGCGGTGTACGGCCCGGCCGTCGTACTGTTCGCGCATGGCGTCGCGTACGGCGGGCGGCGCGCCGAAATCGGGCTCGCCAAGGCTTAATTTGATGACGCTGGTACCTTGGGCGATCATCTTGTCTGCTTGTTCGCCGAATACCATGGCACGGAAGGGATTGGCCTCACGCGCTCGGCGGGACATGACTGGAGACGCGGCCGGAGATTGGGGCTGCTGCGCTGCTTCGTTTTCCATATTTCGGTTCTATCCGCCTCACGGGACAAGGTTTCTTCTTCTATAATCACTGTAGGTCGATTGAGTGTACCAACCCGCATTCAAGGAGGAATAATGAGTCGATTCAATGGCAAGCGCGCCGAGTTCGAGGCCAGCGGCGAAAAAATCAACGTCGCGATTCTGGGTGCGGGCCGCATAGCTCACACCATGGCCGGCACCCTGACCCAGATGGCTGAAGATTCACTGTATTCCTCATGGATTCACCCGTATGCGGTAGCGGCCCGTGATATTACGCGCGCGCAGGCTTTTGCCGACCAATGGCATTTTGACAAGGCTTATGGATCGTATGAGGAGTTGGTGGCGGACCCGGATGTGGATCTGGTGTATATCGCCACCCCGCACAGTCTGCACGCCGAACAGGCGATCCTGTGTATGAAAGCCGGCAAGAACGTGCTGGTGGAGAAGTCGTTCACCGCGAACGCCGGGCAGGCACGTGAGGCGCTGGCCGTGGCCGAGGAAACCGGCATGCTGTGCACGGAGGCCATCTGGACGCGCTACATGCCCAGCCGCAAGCTCATCAACGAAGTTATCGAGTCCGGCGAGATCGGCGAGGTGAAAGCGGCGAGCGCCAACCTGTGCTATCCGGTGTCCGGCAAGGCACGTATGACCGATCCGGCCTGTGCCGGTGGCGCGCTGCTCGATGTGGGCGTGTATCCGCTGAACTTCCTGGATATGGCGATCGGTGCCGACCATGGCCGCACGCTGGATCATTTCGATACGTCGATGGTGCCCGCCGAAACCGGTGTGGATGCGCAGAATTCCACCACGTTGTATTACAGCGACGGCACGATGGCCGTGTCCACCAGTTCGATGCTGGTTTCCTCCGACCGCGGCGGCTATGTGTGGGGCACCGAGGGTTATCTGGTGGTCACCAATATCAACAATCCCGAGTCCATCGACATCTATGACAACGCCCACAAGCCCGTGCGCAGCATTGCGGTGCCGCCGCAGTTGACCGGTTATGAGTATGAGGTGGCCGATGCGGCCAACGCGCTGCTGGACGGCAAGATCGAATGCGAGGCGATGCCGCACGCCGACACCATCCGCATCATGGAGCTGATGGATGCGATTCGTGACCGTTGGGGCCTGAAGTTCCCGTTTGAATCCTGATTTCAGCTCCCCTCCAGAGGGGAGCTGAAATTATTCCGCTGAATCTGCATCTCCTTCAACAATCTGCTCATACAGCCGTACGAGGCGTTCGTCGCGCACGGCTTTCGTTAATTCGCACTCCCATACGGTAATTACACGCCAGCCAGCGGCCTCCAGTTCGGCTCGCTGCGCGATGTCTCGATTGTGATTGCGCAGTAGTTTCGCCTGCCAGAATTCCACGTTCGATTTCGGCATCGAATGTTTGGAACATCCTTCATGCATGTGCCAGAAACAGCCGTTGACAAACACGATGGCGTGGTATTTCGGCAGTACTACATCCGGGTGTCCGGGGTAACGCTTGTCGTTCTTGCGGAATCGCAACCCCTTGCGAAACAGGTAGCTGCGTACCAGTACCTCAATTTTGGTGTCTTTGCCACGAATATGCGACATCGTGTACGAACGGGTACCCCGCTCATACTTCTCCACTGGCTGTTTCTTGCGATTCACGCACTCCAGACTACCGTGACGTTGCGGCGAGAATGAGAGCCTGAACGAACGATCACCCATCTTGCCCGTCCGTGTCTCTTATCGCGGGCAACAATCATCTGCCGGTCGAGACTGCCCGATTAGACTGAGTTCAATGGATGACATGACGATTCGTAGGGCCACGGCGGCCGATATTCCCCAGATCGACGAACTGCTGCGGCAGGTGCTCGAAGTGCATCATGCCGGCCGACCGGATCTGTTCAAAGGCGGTGTCAAGAAATACACGGACGAGGAATTGAAGGCGATTCTGGCCAACGATCAGACCCCTGTGTTCGTGGCGGTTGCGCCATCTGCCAATGACGGCAATGACGCCGAACATAACGCCGACTCCCCCGCCACCGACCAAGTGCTTGGCTACGCATTCTGCGTGTTCCAGCAGCACCTCAACAGCAATATCCTGACCGATATCAAAACCCTGTACATCGATGATCTATGCGTTGACGAGCGGTCCCGCGGCCACCATGTAGGCTCCACCTTGTATCGCTACGTGCTCGACTTCGCCCGTCAATCCGGCTGCCACAACGTAACGCTCAACGTCTGGGCCTGCAACCCCAAAGCCCAAGCCTTCTACGAACGCATGGGACTCACTCCATATTACATCGGCATGGAGCAGGTGCTGTAGCGCCGCCGTTTCAGCAGCACGATGATGGCGATGATCGCAGCGAGGCTGCATAGGGCCACGCCATATACAAAGCCCGGAGTTCCGAAATTCATGAGGCAGATTGTGATGTTACCGGTAGTGGTTACCGAAAACACGACGATAAGCGCGACGATACGAATCATATCCAGCAGTCCAGCTGCTTGAGCCAACAGACGCTCCGGTACCACCAATTTGGCCGCCGTGCACAGCAAAGTCGCCTGAACGGCGAGCAGAATCGCCCATTCCCAGAACATGGACGGTTCTTTAAGCAACGTGGTCTCCGGAAACATAGACACCACCTCATTGATAAACCACGGCGCCACAACAATCTCCACATATGCGAGCCCAATACAACACACGACAAGCACCACGGCAATGGCATAGCGCCAAGCGACGTCTGTTTTGCGAGATTTACGAGAAATGAATGCGATACCAGCGTTCATGGCTATGCTCCTTAATCCAATATCAATATCAATGGATGAACCTGCACTGCACCGTATGCCACCATCATAATATATCGAATATCGATATAAAAATATCGAAAAACACTTTCACCATTCACCTACACATCCGCAAACCCATGAATACACATGTTCTTAATCGGGATGGGGAGTGCACAAAGAAGCTCTGTCACCCCAGCAGATTGAGGAGATCGTCCTTGGTGAGGGTGGCGATGGAGGCGGGGGCTTCGGTGAGGGCGCTGGCGCCGGTGCCGGCTTCGTCGGCAAGCAAGGAAGCGTCGGTGAACTGGCGGGCGAGCTCGCTCTTAGTATGCTGAAGCTCCAAGATACGTTCTTCGATGGTGTCCTTGGCCACCACCTGATACACGTTGACGTCTTCGGTCTGGCCGATACGATGTGCTCGGTCGGTGGCCTGATCCTGTGCGGCGGCGTTCCACCATGGGTCGGCGTGGATGACCACGCTGGCACCGGTCAGGTTCAGTCCGGTGTTGCCGGCCTTCAGGGAAATCAGGAAGGCAGGCGTATCGTCCGCATTGAACTGGTCGACGAGTTCGAGACGCTTCTTCTTGGGCGTGGAGCCGGTGATGGTGTAGTAGCGCAGGCCTTGCGCGTCGAAACGTTCGGCGATCAGATCAAGGAAGCTGGTGAACTGGGAGAAGATCAGCGCCTTCTTGCCTTCGTTCACACAGGTTTCCACCAGTTCGGTGATGGCGGCAAGCTTGGCCGATTGATCCTTGGCATCGGCGTACAGCAGCCTCGGATCGCAGCAGATCTGGCGCAACTTGGTCAACTCGGCGAGGATGCGAATCTTCGACGTGTTGAAATCGGCTTCTTCGCTGTGTTCGAGCTGCATTCTGAGCCGCTGCTCGTGAGCCGCATACAGTTTGCGCTGTTCGCCGGCAAGCCGCACGGTCAGCGTGGTCTCTAGCTTGTCCGGCAAATCGGTCAACACCTGGGACTTCAGCCTGCGCTTGATGAACACGCCCACCAACGACTGCAATTGGCGAGATACCCGAGCGGCCTCAGGATTGACTTGTGCGGCGGCCCGACCTTCAGCCGTGCTGCCATCCGCGGCCCGGGCATTGGAGATGGGCAACTCATAACGCTCATGGAATCGCTTATATGAGCCGAGCAGCCCCGGCATCAGGAAGTCGAAAATGCTCCATAGTTCGGAGAGTCGGTTTTCGATCGGCGTGCCAGTCAAGGCGAAACGATGGTCGGCGGCCACGGCCTTGACCGCTTTGGCTATTTTCGTGGTGTGATTCTTGATGTACTGGGCTTCATCCAATGCCATGACATTGAAACGTTGCTCATTGGCGGTGTAATCATCGACATCTCGGCGCAGCAGGTCGTATGAGGTGATGAGCACGGTGGGTTCATCCGCCCGGAACGCACGGCCGATGGCGGTACGGCGCTCGGCTTTGGTACCGGCCACCACCACGGCATTGAAGCTCGGGGCGAACTTGGTGAATTCGGCACCCCAGTTGTACACCAAGGACGCCGGGCACACGATCAGCGATGGGCCAAGGCTGCCGTCGCCCATCTCGCCGGTATTCCGCTGATATCGAGACAGGAGCAACGCGATAAGCTGCACGGATTTACCCAAGCCCATCTCATCGGCCAGAATGCCGCCAAAACCCTTGTCGCACAACGTGTTCAGCCATTGAAAGCCTTCGACCTGATAAGGGCGCAGAATATGCTTGAGACTACCCGGCACTTCATACGACTTAGGGTCGATGATCTTGAGATCGTCGATGTATTCGGTGAACGAAGCGTCCTTGACTACATCGGAGCCGTCATCCGGCAGCTCACCATCCAGTAGGAATGCTCGACCGCCCGGCAACTCGATCAGTCCGGAGTTGAGCTGCTGCTCGCTCAGATCGAGGTCGCTGGCCAATCGGTCCAACGTGCTGAGATTCGCGCCGCTGAGTTTGACAAGCGTGCCGTCCTTCAACTGATGGAATCGTTGACGCCGACGGTACGAAGATAGCAAGGCACCCACTTCGTCCGGCGGCACTTCATCAGCGAGGGGTGATATCTCCACCAAGTTGCCTTTGATGGACAATCCGACTTTGACGCTTGGTGGCTTGGGCGCGATCAGCCGGTCAAAAGCCGGTGTGGTGAAGACCTCCCCCACTTCCTTTAGTGCCGGCAATCCCTCGTCAAAGAGACGAACGATCTGCGTGGTGTCATCGCGATCGATAGTGGCCGCATCAGACACGAATTTTTTGGTGGCCTTTCGCGCGGCCGGCGTTCGGAACCCATTCACCGTCTGATGAGCGGCGGCCGCAACGCGCTTGCGCTGGTCAGGCATGGTAAAGAATTCACGCACTACATCAATCGCAAGATGCTCAGCGTCGAAATCACGCCCAATCACGCCCCGAGACAAGGGGATGGAACGCTCGCCCTCAGCATGCACCGTCGGGCCATCGGGTAGCAACGGGACAATGGCATCGCCGTAGCGTGCCTTGACCTCGCATTGCACACCATGCTCATCACGATCCAGATAAAACTGGAGGCTGCATTCCGTAGGACTTAATTCAGCCAGCTCGCGAGGAATCTCACTGGCCTCCAACAGTCCGGCACCAACCAGCTGAGGCAATAGCGTGCGTGCGAATAGGGCGATGTCATCGCCGGCAATGACCTGTCCCTCGCCATCGGGTTCAAACAGGTCTCCCAATAGTCCTCGCAACGGAATCAATCGTTTCGGGCAACGGACGAATCGGCATCCTGCTGCGCTTTTACGCTGAGAGCCCGCCACCATGGCGGATACCGCACCGGCCGGATTAGTGGAGGCGAGCAACAGCCATACATTCTTGCCGCCGTCAATCACGGTTTCCACCGCTGGCACTCCGGTAAGCAGGTATCCGGCATCCGGACCATACGTATTGAAATCACGCCGCGCAATGCGCATGAGAAAATCTGGCTCGCCACCATCAACTGGCACCGATGCAGGCTGCCCGGAGAACCATGGGTTCAGCACGAGCTGTACGCCTCTGCCCTCACGTACGGACAGCAACCGGGCCACTTCCGGTGCTGAAAGCGTCAGATGACGGTCGATGGCGATATGCCCGTAATACCTGTCCTGCTGCTCGGCCGCACGACGCACGGCCATCGCATCATCAAGGACGTCCAGCAGTGGGCGCGAATCATCATCGAGCATATCCGGCGTATGAATAAAGGCAAGCTTCTGCCCATAATCCGCATAGTCGCCGTTCGCCATGGCAAGCACAAATTGCGGAATCGATTTCAGCACATAGCTGGACCCATTGGAAGCCGAGCCGATCTTGAACTCCACACTCCACACGCCGTCGATGAAACTCAATATCGGGACAAGCTGCACCTGCCCCAAGCCCACAGTCTCGCTGTCACCCTGATACCCGCCGCCTCGGGTGCCGGCACGAGAGCCGTATCCGCTTTTTGTACGCCGAGCATTTGCACCGTTTTCCCCTTGCGCGGCATCAAACCGACGCATAACCGCATTGCGACGACGAATTCTGGCTTGAGCATCTTGCCTATCGGCGTGCTCCATATAGTCAATCAGCGTCCGAGACGGTCGTGCGGCCCCGGCACGGTAGCCTTCAAAACGCTGCGGATCATCGCAGAATATGAAGGCGAGCGCAATCATGTGCTTACACATGCCATAGCCACGGCCGTAAGCCGGACATGAGCACTTGCCACCGACGGCTTCTCCCGTATCGAGGTCGAATTGCACGCTGGTACGATACCTACTCGATGGGCTGGTGGTGCCACGTAGAATACCGTCAAGCTCGGCATACCCGGTTCGATGATTTTCGCTGTATACCGGATTGATAACCATGGTGGCCGCTTTGCGCGCAATGCTACGGGCACGAGCGAGCACGGCATTCGACGATGACGATTCCACATCGTTGCGTAACGCAAGGATAGGGACGGCATGGGCTTCGGCACGCTTCGCAGACCCGGCGAAATGGCCTTCGTCCTCATCGTCGAACCATACGGAACGTCCTTGCCTGAAACGATAGGGCATCACCGCATCGGCGGCGGACAAACTGTCCGTTCCGCCAAACGTTACGTCTCTGCTGCCGGCCGCGCCTGAGCTACCAAGTATTCCACCCGTCTCACCAGAAATGCCGCCTACTCCGCCGTTTTTACCGGCATAGATGCCCCTGCCCCCATTAGTGTCATCAGTGTCATCTATGTCATACCGACCGTCGTCGTAATCGGCATCTTCGTCGTCTCCCCTTTTCCAAGGATTGCGACGACGCAACGCATGGCCCCAGGAAACGCCGGAATCATCATCCTCATAAGGCAGGAGGCCATCGTCATCCGCATTATCGGGAACATGGCCAAACACACCATACCCTTTGCTCATGGGCGAGCCTCCTTTCCAGCGAATGTATTTCAACCCAACGTTTCCATCCTAGACGAAGCGCGCGGTAGCCTTAATGTATGGATGCAGACAAGCCGGCGCAACGCAAATCCTATGCAGGGAACACCACCCTCGAAATCTTCGAGGTGCTGTGGCGTCACAGCTACTTTGGGCATGGCCTGACCGTGCGGCAAATACTCGATGAACTTGCCCGTAAACACCAGCTGGAAGATCCAAGCGAACTGCCGACCGAGAAGACCATACGAAACCAGCTCAAAAAGCTTACCGCCACGGAATTTCTCGGCAGACATATCGGGCATCTCGCCGAAAGCGACCTTGCCGGCATCGAATGCAAGAATCCACAACCCGGCTGGTATCTTGATGCATTCCTGTCCACTGCCGAAATGCGACTGCTACTAGACAGTCTTACCCTATCTCGCATCAGCCTCGACACCATGGACGACCTCATCGGTAAAATCCGCGAGCTCGCAGGCGCCGCCGGGCAGGCAGTAGGCTACCTGGACCATGTGGCCACCTACACGCATATCAACGGTGAGTTCCTATCCACTATCGACCAGCTGAATCAAGCCATCGAAGAAGGCCACGGCGTAACCTTCCAATACCGTGATTACGGACCGGATGGCACCTTGATACCGCATAAAAGCCGTACGGGTGCAGGCCGAATTACCTACACCGCCGACCCTTACCAGATGGTGTACAAGAACGGACGCTATTACCTCATCTGCCACCTGCATGGCGAAGACAACCTCCGCATTTTCGTGGTCAACCGAATCGCCAACGTCAGCGCCAAAGGCAGGAACGGCACAGTGCCACTGGAAAAACCAGCACCAGCTGATTTTGACGCAGTGAACTTCATGCGCCACCGTCCATACCCCGTAGCCGATGCCCCGATTCGCATCCGCATGGCCGTACGAGACGAATCCATGCTCAACAACGTGTTCGAATGGTTCGACGACCCTCAAATCAAACATTCACCGGACGGCACACAGTTCGAAGTCATCGTCGATGCTCCCGAACGCGCTGTGTTCTGGTGGGCATTGCAGTATTCCTGGGATGGCCGCGTAGTGATTCTTGAGCCCGATTCGCTCAAGCGCAAACTCTATGATGCCGGGCGTCGCATGGCCACAGCCTATGCTCCCGAATGATGCAACATCACATCGCACACCTCCTTGTCGAGTTGTTCACCAGCGAATTTCACCGGAGAACCTATCATCCCATCGCCAATCACACTCGGTAATTTTTTACCGGGAAATACGATTTCAAGCCATTTCGCGGGCATCGTCCCTCACCTAGGCGCACATAAGGCTAAGGTGGGAATCATTAATCGCATCGCGCGTCCACAAGCGTGCACTAGCGCGTACAACAATAAGGAGCAACTATGAGCGAAGAGCGTACCGCATGGGGCTGGGGTCTGGCCAGCGTAGACGCCGCCGGCACCACCCTGGACGTCTGGTACCCCGAACTGAATCTCGGTGAGGCACCGGCCGAGTCCGATCGCCCGAACCACAATTTCGGTACTTTGGCTCACGATGAGGCCGACGCCCGTGGCATTCGCCGCGTGCCGGTATTCGTCGTCAGCCAGTTGGACGAGCCGATCAGTAATGCCGCGGACGCTTACCTGAAGCTCCATTTGATGAGCATGCGCATGGCCAAGCCGAACACGCTGAACCTCGACGGCATCTTCGCCCAGCTCGCCAATGTGGTGTGGACCAACTACGGCCCCTTCGCCGTTGAAGACTTCACGCTGCGCAAGGCCGACGTCGAACGCGCCTCCACCGAAGCCGCTCTCGCTTTCGCCTCCCAGGCCGGACTGCCTGCCGCAGCTCCTGCCGCCACTGTCAACGTGTTCGGTGTGGATAAGTTCCCGCGCATGATCGATTACGTAGTGCCCACCGGCGTGCGCCTCGGCGACGCCGACCGCGTGCGCCTCGGCGCTTACTTGTCTTCCGGCACCACCGTGATGCACGCCGGATTCGTGAACTTCAATGCCGGCACGCTCGGCGTCTCCATGGTCGAAGGCCGTGTTTCGCAAGGCGTGGTCGTGGGTGACGGTTCCGACATCGGCGGCGGTGCCTCCATCATGGGCACCTTGTCCGGTGGCGGCAAGCTGCGCAATTCCATCGGCGAGCACTCGCTGCTCGGCGCCAACGCCGGTATCGGCATCTCTCTGGGCGATAACTGCACCGTCGAAGCCGGTCTGTACATCACCGCCGGCACTAAGATCACCATCTGGGACAAGGCCAAGGCCGCCGCTGGCGAACCGCTGGAAGTGGTCAAGGGTGCTGAGCTCTCCGGCAAAGACAACATTCTGTTTATCCGCAACTCGGTGAACGGCCGCATCGAAGCCCGCTACCGCAAGGTGGGAATTGAGCTCAACGCCAAGCTGCACAAGAACTGAAATTGAAATAATGGAGCGTTATCTTCGTTGCCCCTCGGTCGACGTACCTTCGTACGCCTTCCCTCGGTGCGCCTCGATACCGCACACATTATTTCAATTTCAGAACTAGCCCTGCTAGTTCTTATGCAGCCGTCGCAGCATAGCTGGTTTGCGCTGTACATATAGAAAGCGCCTCACTGGAATCTCCAGCGAAGCGCTTTCTCAAACCAACAATCACCGCTCGTCCATCGGCACGAAATCGCGCTCGACCGGACCGGTGTAGACCTGGCGTGGGCGGCCGATCTTGGTATTCGGGTCGGCCAACATCTCACGGTACTGCGCAATCCAACCGGGAATGCGGCCCAGCGCGAACAGCGTGGTGAACATGGCCGGATCGAAGCCGATCGCCCGATAAATCAAGCCCGTGTAGAAGTCGACGTTCGGATACAGGTTGCGCGATACGAAATATTCGTCATTCAGCGCAATATCTTCAAGCTCGGTGGCCACGGCGAACAGCGCGCGCTCGTCAGACGGCAGCTTCTGCGTATCTTCGCGCTCCATGATCTTTTCCAGATACTTCCTGGCAATCGCCGCGCGCGGATCATACGACTTGTATACACGGTGGCCAAGGCCGGAAATCTTCTGGCCATTCTCCTTGGCATCACGCACGAACTCGGCCACAGACTTGCCGGAATCACGAATCGCCTTCAATTGGCGCAGTACGGCCTCATTCGCACCACCATGCAACGGACCGGACAGCGCATTGACGCCAGCGGCCACCGCCGAATACAGGTTAGCGTGGGCGGAACCGGCGATACGCACCACCGAGGTCGAGCAGTTCTGCTCATGGTCGGCATGAATAATCAACAAACGACCCAAAGCATGCACATACAGCGGGTCGGATTCAAACGGCTCGTACGGCACAGCGAAGCACATGCGCAGGAAGTCGTCCACATAGCCGCGCGCGTAATCGGGGTACAGCATCGGCTCATCGCGACGACGGCGGAAGATGTACGACACAATCGTACGGGCCTTGGCCATGATGATCTTGGCGGCCTCATCAAGCTGGTCGTTGTCAGAAATATCGGTGGTGTCCGGGTAGAACGTGGCCAGCGCATTGATGGCGGAGGCAAGCACGCTCATCGGGTGAGCGGAGCGCGGGAACGAACCCATGAAGGTACGGAAGTCTTCGCCAACCATCGTCTTGTGATTGATGTCCGCACAGAACTGCTCATACTCAGCCCTGCTCGGCAGCTCGCCGTGGCGCAGCAGCCACGCCACCTCCAGAAAATCGGAGTTCTCGCACAGTTGCTCGATGGGGTAACCGCAGTAGCGCAAAATCGAATGCTTGCCGTCGATGTAGGTGATTTTCGATTCGCACTGCGCGGTGGTGAGGAATCCGGGATCAAGCGTTACCCAGCCATCGTTGCGCAGTTTGGAAACGACGATGCCATCCGGCCCTGCACTAGCCTTAACCACGGGCAGGTTGAACTTGTTCGAATCGACATCAAGTTGTGCCGTTGCCATTCGCGCACCTTCCTCTTCATGAACCACTTACCCCAAACATTAACGTTCACGCGTTCGCGAACACTAGTGTTCGGTACTCTATGTCTTCTGTGTTACCGCTGGCGAATGCCGGTCGATACACGAAAGCCGAAGTGCGCTCATGCTATCAAAGCAAACGCACTTCGGCTTGTTACGTCTCGAATTCGCGGGAAAACCGCGAACAGACGGACGGCTAATGAGACGCTGATCGCCCATCACAGGCCAATCAGGCACCTACCATACGCCAAACGCCGATCAGAGGTTGGTGCGATCGGTGAAGACGATCGGGCCGTTCTCGGTGATGGCGATGGTGTGCTCGGAGTGGGCGCCGCGCGAGCCGTCGGAGGCACGCAGGGTCCAGCCGTCCTTCGGATCCTGGAAGATCTCGTCGGTGGTCTTGAGGAACCACGGTTCGATGGCGATGACCAGGCCCGGACGCAGCTTGTAGCCGTGGTGCGCGCGGCCATCGTTCGGCACATGCGGATCGCCGTGCATGATGTGGCCCACGCCGTGACCGCCGAACTCGAGGTTGATCGGGTAGCCGTATTCGCGCGCGACGTCGCCGATGGTGTTGGAGATGTCGCCGAGACGGTTGCCGGGCTTGGCCACGTCGATGGCGGCGGCGAGCGCTTCCTCAGTGCACTTGATGATGCGCAGGTCTTCGGGGTCCGGGTCTTTGCCGACCACGAAGCTGACGGCGGAATCGGCCACCCAGCCGTCCACAGAGATGGCGAGATCGAGGGAGACGAGGTCGCCGTCCTTCAGGCTGTAGTCGTACGGCACGCCGTGCAGCACGGCGTCGTTGACGGAGGTGCAGATGTAGTGGGCGAACGGGCCGGTGCCGAAGTCAGGAGCGTAGTCAACATAGCAGGATTCGGCGCCCTTGCGGTCCACGATCTTCTTGTGGACGAACTCGTCGATTTCGAGCAGGTTGGTACCAACTTTGGTGGTCTCCTGCAGTTCCTTCAGAATGCCGCCGACAAAACGACCAGCCGGCTTCATTTCCTCGATTTCACGAGGGGTTTTCAGTTCGATCATGAGATTCTTTCTACCTTGTTGAGACTTGTTCTCAACTCTAGACCAGCCCGAGGTCAACCGCCAGAAGCCTACCTGAAATCCACTCGCAGCCCATTAATAGCCAAGGCCGAGAAAAAGCGCCCGGCAGCACATAGCCTGCACGGGCGCTTTGGATTGATTGTCTGGGGACTGGTTGCATGAAGCGTGAGATTACTTGCGACGCTTGCCGAAAGTGAACGCGCGAATCACTGAAGTAATCCCCATCACCACCATGGCGCATCCGCCGAAGATAATCATGAATACGGCGGAGCTCAGCGGGCTCATCAGCACCACGAAGCCGGCGATAATCGAGATGATGGCATAGGCGATGGCCCAGCCGGAATGCGGGATACGCCACGATTCAACCAGCGACAGCACGCCTTCCATAATCCATCCGAAACCGACCATCAAAGTAATGAGTAATGCCAGCGTCTGACCGGTCATGCCGTAGTTGCGCACAACCACCACGCCGCCAAAGGTCAGCAGAATGCCGACGAACACGTCCAGCACACGCCAGCCGCCCGGCAGACCCGGCTCCACGAGAGCGCTGACGATGCGCACCACGCCGGAAATCACGAAATACACGCCGAGCAACAATGCGGCCAAAGCCAGCGTCTTGTTCGGCACCAGCAACAGCGCAGCGCCCAAGGCGATGGCGGCCACGCCCACCACGCCGTAAATGATGCGAATCTTGGTCTTGGCTTTTTCCGGCAGCCATTCCTCGATCAGGCGGAATGGACTGAAATTGCCGACATACCAGTTGGTCTGCTGCCAGCCGGGTTGACTTTGATCGCCCCATGGACCATTCGGCTGCCCGTCCGCTTGGCTATTCGATTGGCCGTCCGCCTGATACCGCCGGCCCCCATGCCGGCTGGCCGTTCGGGTCATAGTTCGGATTGTAGGCGTACGGGCCGTAGTACGGGTTCTGGTTCGGTTCGCCTTGTGGCTGGCCGTTCTGCGCATGCTGATTCTGAGTGTCTTGCGCTCCCGGCGCACCTTGCGGAGGATATTGGCCGCCATGATTGCTGTCATACGCACCATACTGCGGTTGGCCCGGTTGACCCGCCGGATTCGGCTGGTTCGGCTGGCTCTGGTTGGGCTGGCCCGTCTGGCCATTCCACTGGTCCTCGTTCGGATTGCTCATCGTAACTCCTTAGCTCAAGGTCCATGTTCAGATTCCACATACTATGATAGACAAGTTGTCTAATTTGAACCATCACCACAATTAGGCAATCTGTCTAGTTCACTGACAGCGCAATGCCCATAACGCAATATCTGCACCATCAACGCTTCTCCCCCGCCGCGATTAGGCTTAGGGCCATGACCAACGAAACCGAAACGCTGACGTCGGGCATCGACCCGGCATCGTTCTCCTCCGTCATCAAGCCGACCAACGACCTGTTCCGCTACGTGAATGGCCCATGGATCGACACCTACCGATTGCCCGACGATCGTTCGCGCTACGGCTCCTTCGACAAGCTTGCCGAAGACGCCGAAAACCAAGTACGCGACATCCTCGACGCCGACGACTGCCCGGCTGTCAAGTCTGAGGCCCTGTACCGCTCATTCCTCAACACCGACGCCATAGAGGCCGCCGGGCTTGACCCAATCCGCGACGAGCTTGACCTCATCGATTCCGCCATCGACAAGGCCGCACTCACGCGCGTGCTCGGCACGATCAACCCAGCCGGCGGCCCCGATCTGTTCGGCTTGGCCGTTTACGGCGACCCGGGCGACCCGGACCGCAACATCGCCCACCTTGAGCAGGCCGGCCTTTGTCTGCCGGATGAAGCCTACTATCGCGAGGATCACTACGCTCCCGTGCGCGAAGCATACGTGGCGATGGTCGCCACCCAGCTGGTGAACGCCGGATACGCGCCCGCCGCCGAGTCCAACGGTGGCGATGAGCTGCCGTCCAACACCGGCGATGACGAGAGCAACGCTCCCGCCACGGTTCCCAGCGAAGCCGCGCTCGGCATGGCCCGCCACTTCCTTGCCGTGGAAACCAAGATCGCCGCCAACCATTGGGACAATGTGGCCACGCGCGACTCGGTGAAGACCTACAACCCCACCGATTACGCCGATCTGGCCGCCACGCTGAAAAACTTCGATCTCGGTTCTTGGATCGACGCTTGGCAGACCGCTTATGACGCCACCGAAGCCGCCAAGGCTCAGCCGATTGATTTCAAGTCTGTGTTCGCGCGCGTCATTGTGCACGAGCCGAGCTTCCTCACTGGTCTTGATGCGTTCTGGGCCGAGGCCGATCTGGCCGACCTTAAGCTGTGGGCCCGTGTTCACATGATTCTGGGCTTCGCCTCCTCCCTGTCTCGCGACTTCGACACCACCAACTTTGACTTCTACGGCAAGGTGCTCTCCGGTGCCAAGAAGCAGCGCGATCGTTGGAAGCGCGCGGTGAGCCTGGTCAACGGCATTTGTGGTGAAGATGTGGGCCGCGAATACGTGCGCCTGCACTTCCCCGAAAGCTCGAAGCGCCGCATGGAAGAGCTGGTCGCCAATCTGATTGACGCCTACCGCGTGTCCATCACCAATTCCGATTGGCTGGGCGAGGACACCAAGGCCAAGGCTCTGGAGAAGATCTCCAAGTTCACGCCGAAGATCGGCTACACCAACCACTGGCGCGATTATTCGGCGCTGAGTGTTTCCGCGGATGCGCTGCCCGCCGAGAACGCCAAGGCCGCGAACCTGTACGAGACCGGCTATCAGCTGGCCAAGGTCGGCAAGTCGGTCGACAAGGACGAATGGCTGATGAATCCGCAGACGGTGAACGCCTACTACGAGCCGAGCATGAACGTCATCGTGTTCCCGGCCGCGATTCTGCAGCCCCCGTTCTTCGACCCGAAGGCCGAGGATGCGGCGAATTATGGCGGTATCGGCGCAGTGATCGGACACGAGATCGGCCATGGCTTCGACGATCAGGGTTCGCAGTATGACGGCGACGGCAAGCTCAACAACTGGTGGACCGACGAGGATCGCAAGAACTTCGAGGCCCGCACCGGCGCATTGATCGCCCAGTACAACAGCTTTGTGCCGCTGCAGCTGGCAGAGAAGTACGCTGACGAGTCTGATAAGGCGCCGCACGTGAACGGCGCGCTGACCATCGGCGAGAACATCGGCGACCTGAGTGGCGTGAACATTGCGCTCAAAGCATATGCGTTCGCTCTTGACGAGGTGGCAGGCCGTGAGAAGAACGGTTCCATGGAGTCCATTGAAGCTTCGCTGTCTGAAGCGCCGGAAATCGATGGTTTCACCGGTTTGCAGCGTTTCTTCCTCAGCTACGCGTCCATCTGGCGCACCAAGAATCGTGACGAGCTGGCGGAGCAGTATCTGCAGATCGACCCGCACTCCCCCGCCGAATGCCGCACGAACGGCATCGCACGCAACGTGGATCTGTTCTACAAGGCGTTCGACGTGAAGCCGGAGGACGGCATGTGGCTCGATCCCGATCAGCGCGTGCGCATCTGGTAACAAACCACATCATCGGCTGGCAATCGGAGCCAAGCATGCAAGGCATCGGTGCCGCCTAATATATGTCGCCGTCGAATTCCCCGGTATCTCCCGAGAATTCGGCGGCTTCGTCATCTTCGGGAACCACGATTTCGACCGGCGCCACACTGCCCTGCCTGACGAACGGATCGGCTCCCACACGCGGTTCCGTTCCTTTCGCTTCCGGCTGGTGCTGGTCATTCGGCTTGACGAACTTACGCAACGTGGTGACTCCCCGGTTAAGGTCGTGCCCTGCGGCGCTGGCTTCCAGCACTATGCGTGACTGCGGTTTGCCGTTCTGATCGGCCCACGTTTCCGTGGCGAGCGCGCCCATCACGATAACCGGCTCGCCTTTCTTCAGAGATTGGCAGATGTTCTCGGATAGGTTCCGGTACGCTTTCACCGTGATCCATGTGGTGGGAAGATCCTTCCATTGCTGTGTGCGATTGTCGAAATACCGTCTGGTGCTCGCCATTCTGAACGAACTGGCATGGGGCATGCCATCCTTGTTGAATTGCGTGGGATTGGCGCCCACATATCCGGTGATGGTGATGAGAGCTTGCTGTTGTGCCATGATCGGCCCTTTCTGTCGCATTGGTAATAAAGGGGCCGCGGAAAGCACCGATGAAGGTGCGAAAGCAACGCGCAGTCGGAGAAATGGGTTGCGAGAGAGGGGTTCTGCACGCCTTTCCGCTTCCTTGCGTTTCCGCGGTAGAACCACTATCCCTGATTCGACCATACTGGCACAAGCGCAACCGGCAAATGTGGATAAAGGACGCCGTTTCGGGCGAGTCGTGGATAGTCGGTGGATAAATCTCACTTATCCACCGCAAGGCACTGCCGATATATGCATGGTTTTTCGTTTGTTTTCCCCATAAATGTTTTCCTCACAATCATGCTTCCTCCTACCTGTTTCCAGATAAAAAACGGAAGATTATGGCATATCCATAATCTTCCGTTTATATGGTGAAATAATCAGAAAAAATACGATTATTACTTCAGCAGCGCGGCGACACGATCGGCGATCATCTGGGCTGCGTCGGCGACAGGCACGGCTTCGGCGTTCTCGCCATTGCGGTCACGCACTTCAATGGTGCCATTGTTGACAGTGTCGCGGCCTGCGACGGCGATCAGCGGCACGCCGATAAGCTCGGCATCCTTGAACTTGACGCCCGGGGAAACCTTCTTACGGTCATCGAAGATCACTTCGATGCCCTTGGCTTCCAGATCGGCGATCAGTTGC
>ENA-OPWC01001013-OPWC01001013.1-human-gut-metagenome-genome-assembly--contig:-NODE-1013-length-20688-cov-2.714874_pt1 | contig 20688 bp, 20 predicted proteins | sample MGYA00241504_ERZ502000 | MGnify/ENA primary metagenome ERZ502000 (study PRJEB25962, sample SAMEA2042005) | human gut metagenome | biome: human gut; feature: human-associated habitat; material: faeces...
GATGTGGAGATTTTCCCTGTCGTCAATGCAATGTTTGAGCTGATCGCAGGCAAGAGCCCTTATCGATCTCCGACAGATATGGGCGTCAACATGGCAGGCAACTGCATTATCGATGACGATGTCTGCCGTGAAGCGTCGCTGAATGAGATCGTGCGCCGGTATTTCAAGTGCCTCTGCGACCAGAAGGCCAGCGGTGTTGTCAAGCCGGAGCGTTTTAAGCTCGAGCTGCTCATGAACCAGGCGGGCATTGCCCTGGGTGAGCGTGAGGTCGAAAAGCGTGCCCATGCCATGTCCGAAGCCACTGACGGTCAGCCTGCCGCTGCGATTGAACTGGCCGACGGCACGATTGTCACAGGCAAGACCGGCCCGCTGCTGGGTGCGGCATCCTCGGCCTTGCTGAACGCTCTGAAAAAGCTGGCCGGCATCGACCAGGAAGAAGACCTCGTCTCCTGCCGCGCCATTGAGCCCATCCAGACCGAGAGTGCCTACAGCCTTGGCATGAACCGCTGGCAGACCATGCGCTACATCATTCTGCCGCAGGCCATGTCCACCAGTATGCCGGCTTTCATGGCAAATGTGATCTTCCTGCTCAAGGAGACCAGCGTGTTCAGCGCCATCAGCCTGATGGACCTGATGTTCACGGCAAAGGACCTCATCGGCATGTACTCCAAAACCATCGAATGTCTGTTCCTGCTGGTGGTGTTCTACCTTATCATTCTGCTGCCGGTGTCCATTGTGGGCAGCCTGATCGAAAGGAGGCTGCGCTATGCTGGATTTGGGTCTTGATGTCCTGCTCAAGGGCAAAAACATGGCCCGCCTGCTGGGCGGCCTTGGCGTTGCACTCAAGATCAGCGCCGTCTCGGTGATCATCAGCCTGCCGCTGGGCATCCTGCTGGGCGTGCTGATGAGCGGCAAAAACCCCGTTGTAAAAGCCATCCTGCGGGTTTATCTCGAAATCATCCGCATTATGCCGCAGATGGTGCTGCTGTTCCTCGTTTACTTCGGCACCACCCGTGCCTTTGGGTGGAACCTTTCCGGCGAGATGGCATCGATCATCGTGTTCGTGCTGTGGGGCACTGCCGAAATGAGCGACCTTGTGCGCGGTGCGCTGATCGCCATTCCGAAGCACCAGTATGAGAGCGCCGAGGCCCTTGGCATGAGCCGTGCGCAGACCTACTGGTACATCATCATTCCGCAGACGGTGCGCCGCCTGATCCCGCTGTCCATCAACCTGATCACCCGCATGATCAATTCCACCAGCCTTGTGCTGATGATCGGTGTGGTGGAAGTGATCAAGGTAGCACAGCAGATCATCGAGGCCAACCGCACCGCCAGCCCCAACGCAGCGTTTGGCATTTATCTCACGGTTTTCGTGTTATATTTCTTCGTATGCTGGCCCATCAGTCTGCTGGCATCCTATCTCGAAAAGAAATGGAAGTGACCGTACATGGCAGAACCTATTTTGACTGTTGAACATCTGATCAAGGCCTATGGCGAGACCCCCGTGCTGGATGATATCAGCTTTGCTGTCAAGCCCGGCGAGGTCATCGTGGTGGTCGGCCCTGCGGGCTGCGGCAAAAGCACCCTGCTGCGCTGTCTGAATGGTCTGGAGCCCACCCAGAGCGGCCGGGTGCGGCTGGGCAATGAGACCGTTGCCTACGGCGGTAAAAATCTGACTCAGCTGCGCCAGCGCATCGGCATGGTGTTCCAGAGCTACGAGCTGTTCCCGCACATGACGGTGCTGGACAATGTGCTTCTGGCACCCACCAAGGTGCAGAAGCGCCCCAAAGCGGAAGTGCAGCAGGAGGCCGAAGCTCTGCTGGACCGTGTGGGCCTGCTTGCCAAGAAAAACAGCTACCCGCGGGAGCTTTCCGGCGGCCAGAAGCAGCGCGTTGCCATCGTGCGCGCACTGTGTATGCACCCGGAGATCCTTCTGTTTGACGAAGTGACCGCTGCCCTTGATCCGGAAATGGTGCGCGAGGTGCTGGACGTTATGCTGGACCTTGCCAAGCAGGGCAAGACCATGATCATCGTCACCCACGAAATGCAGTTTGCCCGCGCCATTGCCAACCGCGTCATCTTTCTGGATGGCGGCAAGATCGTGGAAGAAGCTGCACCGGCCGAGTTCTTTGACCGGCCCAAGACCGAGCGCGCGCAACGCTTCCTGCGCACCTTCACGTTTGATGCTGTGAAATGAGTCACAGATCAAGATAAAGGCTGCGGGTGTTCCGCAGCCAAATGGGAAAGATTTTGTAAAGGAGTAATCATTATGAAACAGTCTAAGATCTCTCGTCGTTCCTTCCTGCTGGGTCTGGGCGCCGTGTCCGCTGCTGCCGTTCTGACCGCATGCGGCGGCTCTTCTTCTGCTTCCACTGCAGCATCCGGCAGCGCAGCATCTGGCAGCAGCGTGGTCTACCGCACGCTGGATCAGATCAAGGAGTCCGGTACCATCAACATCGGCGTGTTCTCCGATAAGAACCCGTTCGGCTACGTGGACGAGAACGGCGAATATCAGGGCTATGATGTCTACTTTGCACGCCGTCTGGGCGAGGATCTGGGCGTAGAGATCAACTTCGTTTCCACCGAGGCAGCCAACCGTATCGAGTATCTGCAGACCGGTAAGGTAGACGTGATCCTGGCTAACTTCACCGTAACTCCCGAGAGAGCAGAGGAAGTGGATTTCGCTGCTCCTTATATGAATGTAGCACTTGGCGTAGTATCCAAGGATGACAATGTAATCACCACTCTGGATAACTGGAATGCAGATGATTCTATTATTGTGATCTCCGGAACCACCGCAGAGACCTATCTGATTGCTAATTATCCGGACATTCCTTTACAGAAGTTCGATTCCTATGCAACCGCTAAGGAAGCTTTTGAAAACGGTACTTCCGTAGCATGGGCAAACGACAACACTGAGGTCATCGCATTTGCTCTGCAGAATGAAGGCTATACCGTAGGTATTCCTTCCCTGGGCAGCGCTGATACCATCGCTCCCGCAGTATCTAAGGGCAATACTACTCTGCTTGACTGGATCAACGATGAGATCGCAAGCCTTGGTGAAGAGAACTTCTTCCATGCAGATTACGAGGCAACTCTGGCAGATACCTATGGTCTGGATTACGAGGACAGCCTGGTAGTAGAAGGCGGCAAGGTAACCGCACAATAAGTACGGATCGGAATAGAATGATAGAGAGGGGACTGCGGGGCACGTATGTTGCCGCCGCAGTCTTTTCTTGCATCTGGCTACTTCTTTTGTTATAATCTAAAAAATTGTGTGTAACTATTCTGAATAGTTACGATTGTTGAAAAACTTCCTGAAAGGAAAGAAATACATGAACTGGGAATTTATAGGAAAATATCTGCCTATGTATGAAAAGGCAGCGTTGCTCACCGTGAAGATCGGTGTCATCGGAATCCTGTTTGCAATTCTGCTGGGACTGGTATGTGCGGCGATACAATATTATAAAGTACCGGTGCTTCGGTGGATCGTAGCGGTCTACGTGGAACTGAGCCGTAATACACCGCTTCTGGTACAGCTGTTTTTTATTTATTACGGATTTCCGAAGATTGGGATCCGGATGTCAGCAGAGGTCTGCGGTGTGGTAGGACTGGCATTTTTAGGTGGCAGTTATATGGCGGAGGCATTCCGCAGCGGTCTGGAGGCCGTGGAACCGATCCAGAATGAAAGTGCCATCAGCCTGGGAATGAACTCCGGACAGGTACTAAGATATGTGATCCTGCCACAGGCCATGTCTACCAGTATCCCGGCATTTGTGGCGAATATTATTTTCCTGTTGAAGGAGACCAGTGTATTCAGTGCCATCAGTCTGATGGATCTGATGTTTACGGCAAAGGATCTGATCGGCCTGTATTATAAGACTACCGAGAGCCTTTTCCTTCTGGTGGTATTTTATCTGTTGATCCTGCTGCCGGTATCGATCGTGGGATCTCTGGTGGAGAGGAGGATGCGTTATGCCGGATTTGGGGATTGATGTATTATTCAAAGGCACGAACATGCTCCGTCTGCTGCAGGGATTATGGGTAGCCATGAAGATCAGTATCGTATCTATTCTGATCAGTATGCCGTTAGGTATTCTGGTGGGAGCGTTGATGACGGTGAAGAACCGGTTCGTCAAAGCTATCTTCCGGGTCTATCTGGAATTCATCCGTATCATGCCGCAGCTGGTGCTTTTATTTATCGTATATTTCGGATCTACCAGAGCACTGGGCTGGAATCTGTCCGGAGAGGTGGCATCCGTCATCGTCTTCGTCCTGTGGGGCACCGCAGAGATGGGAGATCTGGTGCGTGGAGCGCTGATCAGTATTCCGAAGCATCAGTACGAAAGCAGTGAAGCACTGGGATTCAGTAAAATACAGACGTATCTGTATATCATTATTCCGCAGACTGTGCGGAGACTGATTCCGCTGTCCATCAACCTGATCACCCGTATGATCAAGACCACCAGCCTGGTGCTCATGATCGGCGTGGTGGAAATGCTGAAGGTGGCACAGCAGATCATTGAGGCCAATCGTATGAGCAGTCCCAATGCTGCGTTCGGAGTATTCCTTGTGGTATTTGTTCTGTATTTCTTCGCCTGCTGGCCCTTCAGTGTTCTGGCCAGAGTGCTGGAGAAAAAGTGGAATTAGAAATGGAACCGGAGTCGGAATGAGAATGGAGTGAAAACATGGCAGAGACATTGTTGAAGATAGAAAATCTGACAAAAGAATATGAAGGCCAGAAGATCCTGGACGGCATCAATCTGGAAGTAAAACAGGGAGATGTTCTGGTAGTGGTAGGTCCCAGCGGCTGTGGTAAGAGTACGCTGCTTCGGTGTATTAATGCACTGGAACCTATTCAGGGCGGTACGATAAAGCTGCAGGGCATGGATATCCGCAAGGGCAGTAAAAATATCACCACCCTGCGTCAGAAGATCGGTATGGTATTCCAGAGCTATGAACTGTTCCCGCATCTGACGGTACTGGACAATATTACGCTGGCACCGGTCAAGGTACAGAAGCGCGATAAGGCAGAGGCACAGAAGGAGGCCATGGAGCTTCTGGCGCGCGTGGGACTGGCAGATAAGGCAAAGAGTTATCCCAGACAGTTGTCCGGTGGACAGAAGCAGCGTGTAGCCATCGTCCGGGCATTGTGCATGCATCCGGAGATCCTGCTGTTCGATGAAGTGACTGCGGCACTGGATCCGGAGATGGTAAGAGAAGTGCTGGATGTTATGCTGGATCTGGCAAAACAGGGCAAGACCATGCTCATTGTCACCCATGAGATGCAGTTTGCAAAGGCGGTAGCGGACAAAGTTATTTTCATCGACCAGGGTAAGATCGTGGAGGAGGCCGCTCCCGATAAATTTTTCGAACATCCGGAGACAGAGAGAGCAAAACAGTTCCTGAATGTATTCACCTTCGAACATGTGGAACATCATACAAAACAGGCATAGGAATCGCATAAATACAGGAAAAAGATAATGAAGAGAGTTTTCATTATCTTTTTTTTGTGCTATACTCATTATGGATTTTTGCGTTTTATTTCAAATGATTTACAATATGTGACCAAAGGAGAATGGGAAAGGTGAAGAAAAAACCTTATATCAGATATGTGATTCTGGGGATTCTGGCTACATTGATGGTGGGTTGTATCATCCGTATTGCCATGCCCAACCGGGAATGGAACTATACCGGAAGCTATACTTTTGCGGAAGGGGAATCTTATACAGAAGAGCCGGTATTTGAGCATATTTCGCTGGGGACAGGAGTATACCGGGTGGAGCTGTCCTACGAATGCACCGGGGATGCCATCGCGGTCTGCAATGTGAAAGACGGCACTGTGTATCAGGGAGGCCTGTTGTGCAACGGCGAGCATCTGTACAGTGCACTGGGGTATACTTCCTATGATTTCTGGCTTTATGAGCCCACAGAAGAACTGACGGTGACAATCGATTATTCCGGACAGGAAAAGCTGACCACCGGGAATCTGCGGATCGTGGAGACGAATCTTCTGTGGACAAGATATCTTGTGATCCTTGCGGCAGCAGCACTGTTGGTTCTTGCGACCATGTGGCTGGAGCGTCGGGAGGCGGTAAAAGGCAGAAATGAGCAGAGACGTCAGATCCTGTTTGGAATCGGTGTGATCGCCTTTTTTGCCTCCATCCCCTATTTTTATGACGGCATGGTGTCCGGAGCGGATCTGACCTATCATTTGCACCGTATTGAAGGTGTAAAGGATGGACTTCTGACCGGACAGTTCCCGGTACGGCTGGAACCCAGATGGGTATTTGACCACGGATACGCCAATGGTATTTTCTATTGTAATCTGTTATTGTATTTTCCGGCACTTCTGCGCATGGCAGGCTTTACGATGACAGAAAGCTATGCTTTCTATTGCATAGGACTTAATATTGCTACGGCAGCGATAGCCTGGTACTGCTTTAGCGGAATATTCAAAGACCGGATCATAGGCCTGGTCTGCAGCGCATTGTATACTTTATCCATATTTAGATTTTTTAAACTGGTAATGGTAGGAGCTGTAGGAGAGGGAAGCGCCTATACGTTTCTGCCGCTGGTGGTATACGGAATTTATCTTGTCTTTGAAAAAGATGTGGAAGACAGAGAGTTTCATAAAAGCTGGATCATTTTGGGACTGGGATATGCCGGATTGATCCAGACCCATGTACTGACCTGTGAGATTACGGCATTGTTCACAGTGCTGTTCTGTCTGATTTATATCCGCAGAGTATTTGCATGGCAAAGATTTCGGCAGCTTGCGAGTGGAGCATTTTTTGCGCTGGGATTAAGCTTGTGGTATCTGGTACCGTTTGTTGACTATTATTTGACACAGGATGTCAGGATACGCCATGCATCGGCGAGAACTATCCAGGACAGAGGAACCATTTTTGCGCAAATATTACAGCAGTTCTGGTTCAGCAGAATTCCGAAATCCATGGAAGGCAAGGCAGGGGATTTACTGAATCCTATTGGGGTAGGATTGTTTCTGGTAATAGGAATGATGATTTTCTGGCTGCTGTTATTTTTGGGAGATTTGCAAAAACAAAAAGAGGCTGAGAAGAGCTTTGCGATAAAGGCAGCAGGATTCGGATGCCTTGCATTATGGATGTCCACAAATTCCTTTCCCTGGGATAACATTCAGAAAATTTCCGGCATTGCAGCGACACTGGTGAGCAGTCTGCAGTTCCCCAATCGTTTTCTGGGATGGGGTACGGTTCTGTTGGTGACGGTAACGGGATATGTGATTCGATATTTTCAGAACAACCGGAAAATCTTCTATCAGATGAGTCTGATCACGGCAGTAGTGTCTTTGTCTGCATCCTATCTGTTTATGATGGATTCGGGAGTACAGGAGAGGGACGTTACATTATATAATCAGGAAAGTATGGGATTTGGTTACATCTCCGGAGAAGAGTATCTGATCTATGGAACGGACAGCACAAAGCTGACTTTTGCAAGACCGGAAGCCAATGAGAATATTCAGATCGCAGACTATGAAAAGAGAGGTTTAAATATAAGCTTTTTCTGCAGGAATGATTCGGCCCGGGAGGAAATAGTAACACTTCCGGTTCTCATGTATAAGGGATATGCAGCCAGGGATGACAAAGGAGAAGTATTGGAGATCACAGACGACGGTGGACATATTTTGCAAGTGTGCATTCCGGGTGGATATGCCGGAACAGTCAGAGTGCGTTTTGTGGAACCGTGGTATTGGAGAACGGCGGAACTGGTTACTTTGATCACAGCAGCGGGTATTGTGTTTTTCGGGATTCGGAAGAGGAGACAGAGATGAAAAAGAAATGGATTTTATTAGCGGAAGGGCTTCTCTTAGCGGTTCTGTTCGTGCTGTCTTTTGGGGGATCGGATATTGTATTTGAGGCAGATCATCAGCAATTGTATCGGGTGGAAGAAACAGGGGGGATCGTCAGCAAAGATTTTGCATTGAACCCGGGAGTATATCGCATCATAGTAGAGTCGGATATTGCAAATGGCGGAATCGGAAGCGGAATGGAGATCAGTCTGGAAGCGGAGGAGACCACTTTTCGTGCGATCAGGGGCAACCGGGCAACTTTGCCTGCAGATACGGAGCATAAAAGGATTACCTATTATGTGGCAGATACGGTTGATGCAGCACATCTGCAGATACAGCCATTTTCGGAGGGAGGAAATGTTTCCTATGAGTTGAAAGTAGAGAAGACAACCGCCGGAAGAAGGATTCTTTTTGTAATAGTGCTGGTTCTTTTTGCCTGTCTGGATGGAATTGCGATATTCCGCAGAAAAGTATTGTGTAAAGAAGTGAGCGGACAGAAAAAATGGATCAACTGTGCAATGGTGGGAATCTGGATGATAGCCTGTATCCCCTTGCTGGTGGATTATCTTGTTCTGGGGACTGACAGTGTACAGTGCCTGAGAGAAACAGAGTATATGCTTCAGGGAGAATGGGGAAGGATTCCGGCAGCCCATTTACTATATTTATGGATTCCGGCAGGAATGCGGTGGATTGGATTTCCGGTCGCAACATCTTATAAGATCATGATAGCATTTTTATCCGGAGCTGCACTTGCATTGCTTTATTTCCTGTTTTCCAAATGGGGAAAGGATGCGCGACTGGTGTTGGCGGCAGCAGCTTTTGGTATATGGAATCCTCTGGCGGTGAAGACCTTATATGTAATGGGAAATCCCGGAAAGTTTGTTGTCTGTGTGTTGGGATATGCAGTACTGGGCAGTGTGGTATGGATACTTCTTCAAAAAAGAAAAAGCCAGAACAAAATTTCCCCTTGGATCGTGTTTGCGGTACTGTTAATACTTGTTTTACAGGTGGTATATTATGAAAATACCATTATACTGCAATCGGATGTTCAGTACTGGTACAATGAAGAACCTTTCATGACAGGAGAATAACAGATGGAAAGTACTTTTATCATATTGACCCAGATTATTACCTTTGGAACCGCATGGAGTATGTTCCATTGCGTTTTAAAGAGAAAAAAGAAAGACTGGTTTTCACTGGTGGGGGCATTGGGGTATCTGTTGCTGCCTTATCATGTATATGTGGTAACGGAAAGTGTGGATCGGTCACAGATTCTGATATGGATGGTGGTGCCGATCCTGACAGCGTCTCTGATAAAAATGTCGGATACGGAGAAAATGTTCTGGAAGACAGGCTACGGATTGACCGCAGTACTGGCCCTGGGGATTATCGGAAGACTGGATGGCGTAGCTGCGTTGACGCTTTTGTTCCTGATCTGCGTGGGTGGTATTTGCCGGAGACAATGGCAATATCCGGTGATCGGAATTCTGGGAGTTGCCATGGCATACCCCACCTATATGACGTGGAAACACTGGCTGTTCGACGGGTCCTTTGCGGAGAGCGGATTGGAATATACCAGCATCATGGAGCAGGGATACAGTATCGGCGGTCTGTTCAGTACTTATTTTTATAGGAACGGACACCCCGGAATGGGAATTCTGCTGCTTGGCTGTCTGTTGTTTTTGCTCTATCAAAGCTTTGTAAAAGGAAAAAAGATATGCGCCAAAAATGATCATATCTGGCTGGGAGCGGCGGCATTGCTCACTGTAATGTCTCTGCGGTATTTCCCGTGGGATCTTGTACAGAGAATGGGAAGCTGGGCACTGGGGCTGGTAACGCTGATCGGGACTCCAGCGGTGTTTTTCGGTTACGTCCAGATACTGTTGTGTGTGTGGAGCATTGAAAAATGCGGTGCAGTTTTACAGTTGACAGACAGAACAGCAAGGATGCGGGAAGGCACTGTCAAAAAGAATGGAGAAAAGTAGCATGGAAAGTAGGGAAGAAAAAGAATCCCAGGGAAAAATATTGTGGAAAATATTCATATCCACACTGTATCTGAGTGCATTCACGTTCGGGGGCGGTTATGTCATCGTTACGCTGATGAAGAAGAAATTCGTGGATGAATACCATTGGATCGGAGAAGACGAAATGCTGGATCTGGTGGCCATCGCCCAGTCTTCGCCCGGCGCGATCGCAGTCAACGGAGCCATCGTGGTGGGGTACAAGCTGGCCGGGATCCCGGGGGCACTGGTGGCGATCCTTGGAACGATCCTGCCGCCCTTTGTGATTATAGCGGCAATATCTGTCTGCTACAATGTGTTCCGCAGTAACTTCTTCGTGGCGCAGATGCTGTCTGGGATGCAGGCAGGAGTGGGAGCGGTGATCGCTTCCGTGACGTATGATATGGGTGCACCTATCGTAAAAGAAAAAGATCCTATGTCACTTGTCATTATGCTGGGAGCTTTTTTGGCAGCATGTATTCTGGAGATCAATGTGGTCTACATTGTGATCGTCTGCGGACTGATTGGTGTGGTCCGTACACTTCTTGCCAAGAGGAGGTCCGGAAAATGATCTATCTGCAATTATTTTTAAGTTTTCTGCAAATAGGAATGTTCAGCTTCGGGGGCGGCTATGCGGCCATGCCTCTGATCCAGGGACAAGTAGTCACGACTCACGGATGGCTGACCATGTCGGAATTCACGGATCTGATCACGATATCACAGATAACACCGGGCCCCATTGCAGTGAATTCCGCCACCTTCGTGGGACTGAAGATTGCCGGGATTCCCGGAGCTGTGGTGGCAACGGTCGGGTGTATTTTGCCGTCCTGCATTATTGTGACGATCCTGGCAAGACTATACCTGAAGTATCGTAATCTGGATCTGCTGCAGGGAGTGCTGAAATCTCTGCGGCCTGCAGTGGTGGCAATGATCGCATCGGCAGGGATCCTGATCCTGAAAAATGCGTTCTGGGGAAGCGGAGGGACGATTTCCCTGACGGGTACGGAGTGGAGCATGGTGGCGATCTTCGGAATCTGTGTGTTGCTGCTTCGGAAAACGAAACTGAATCCCATCTGGGTCATGGTACTGGCGGGTGTCATGAAGGTGGGAATCTCCGCAATGACAAATGTTTTGTAATGTAATAGGAAAATGAGGAAAGCGGATCTGCTTTTTGCGGATCCGTTTTTTTCTGTTCTAAAAATCGAAAAACAAATAGCCTCAAAATGTCCGTGGGTAAAATACACTTGTCTTTATATGAGAAATACTATATAATAGCACATAATGTGTGCAATGGAGTACATGTATACATCAGAAAAAAGGGAAAGAAGAGTGTAAGTATGAAAAAACTATTTGAAAAGTGGAACAGCATCAGCCTGATCCTGCGTATCGTATGTGGTCTGGTCATTGGTGTGATCCTGGGACTGGTCGTGCCGCAGGCAACCGGTATTGCCATTCTGGGAGATGTTTTTGTAGGTGCCCTGAAGGCCATTGCGCCTTTGTTGGTATTCTTCCTGCTGATCAGTGCCTTGTGTCATGCAGGGAAGAGCCATGGCGGCATCATTAAGACCGTTATTATTATGTACATGTTCAGTACCTTTCTGGCAGCGCTGGTAGCCGTGATCGCCAGCCGGTTATTCCCCGTGACACTGACACTGGCAGACGCAGCCACCGATATGGCAGCGCCGGACGGTATCGTGGAAGTACTGAAGACTCTGTTAATGAATATGGTAGCCAATCCGGTATCCTCTCTGTTAAATGCCAACTATATTGGTGTTCTGACCTGGGGTGTGATCATCGGTGTCGGTATGAGAGCAGCCAATGATACCACCAAGAAAGTACTGGATGACATTTCCAACGGTCTGTCCCAGGTAGTCAGCTGGATCATCAGTATGGCTCCCTTCGGAATCTTAGGTCTGGTATTCAGCTCCATTTCTTCCAACGGACTGGAGATATTCTCCGAATACGGAAAACTTCTGTTAGTACTGGTAGGTTCCATGCTGTTTATCTACTTTGTGACCAACCCGATCATCGTGTTCTGGTGTATCCGCAAGAACCCGTACCCGCTGATCTTCAAGTGCCTGAAGAAGAGTGCCATTACTGCGTTCTTCACCAGAAGCTCAGCAGCCAATATTCCTGTGAATATGAAGGCCTGTGAAGAGTGGGGAATGGATAAGGATACCTATTCCGTAACCATCCCGCTGGGAGCTACCATTAACATGGACGGTGCAGCCATCACCATTACCGTAATGACACTGGCAGCGGCAAATACTCTGGGGATTCACGTAGACTTCTTAAGCGGTATCGTGCTGAGCATTCTGGCAACCCTGGCAGCCTGCGGCGCATCCGGCGTGGCAGGAGGATCCCTGTTACTGATCCCTATGGCATGTTCGTTGTTTGGAATCTCCAACGACATTGCCATGCAGATCGTAGGTGTCGGTTTCATCATCGGTGTCATCCAGGATTCTGTGGAGACCGCACTGAATTCTTCCTCCGACCTGTTACTGTCCGCATCCGCAGAGTTCAGACAGTGGAGACTGGAAGGCAAAGAGATCAAATATTAAAAAATAGTCTGAAAATCATAACAGGCAGTCAGAAAGCTGTTATCCGATCGTGGGTAGCAGCTTTTCTGCAACTAAAAACTTTGGCGATTTGACGCGGTGATTTCTTGACATATTGTATGAGAAAAAGTACAATTAAGACAAAAGTACTCTACGGTACGCAAAACAAAATAAGGATAAAAGGGATGGTGCACTATGGGGAAAACGATCAAAAGGTAAATTACGATGCAGACGGAACTGGCGGATGCGGTGGCCGGAGTGAATAAGAACCTTCAGGAGATCACCTATTCCAGTGAAAATATGTCTACAGAGACCAAGGGCGTATTACAGAGCATCGGCAAACTTCAGCAGAATATGCGGCAGTTCCGTGTCTGAGTAAGTTTGGAGGGAAATTATGTGGCAGCCACAGGAAGACAATACGTATAATGATCTGCGGGAAAACTCCATCAGACAATGGCTGGAGGATATGAGCAGACATGAAGATGTAGCGGTCCGCGGAGGCGTGAAAGTCACCGCGGAATATCTGAAGGATCTGAAGAAGCAGATCCTTCAGTTAGAGGAAAAATGTGCATTGAAAGATGCCTATTTGAAGAAGATGAAAGAGAAGGCGGGACAGTGAGAGATCACTGTCCTGTTTTTCTATAGAAAAATGCTTGAATTTCTGGCTGAAGCGGGGCACGGGAGGGTTGACAGTTATCGGGAAAAAAAGTATCATATAAAAGATATTGAGCTAAAATTGCGGGAAAGGCAATTTGCAGATATAAAATATACGAGCGGAAGGGTAGAAAACCATGGCACTTAGCAAGAAGCCCACAACGGGCATGAAAGATATCCTGCCGGAGGAGATGCAGATCCGCGATTATGTGATCAGCGTCATCAAGGATACCTACGGCAAATTCGGTTTTACTTCCATTGAGACTCCCTGTGTGGAAAATATTGCGAACTTAAGCAGTAAGCAGGGCGGTGACAATGAGAAGCTGATCTTCAAAATCTTAAAGCGCGGTGAGAAACTGAATGTAGCAGCTGCGACCACCGAGGAAGAGGTAGTGGACAGTGGGCTGCGTTATGACCTGACGGTACCGCTGGTACGTTATTATTCCAATAATGCGGCATCCCTGCCTTCTCCTTTTAAGGCATTGCAGATGGGCAATGTATGGAGAGCGGACAGACCTCAGAGAGGAAGATATCGTCAGTTTATGCAGTGTGATATCGATATTCTGGGAGAACCTTCGAATCTGGCGGAGATCGAACTGATCCTTGCAACGACCACCACATTGGGTAAGCTGGGATTCAAGAATTTCCAGATCCGTATCAATGAGCGCCGTATCCTGAAGGCAATGGCTGCTTATAGCGGATTCCCCGAAGAGTCCTATGACAGCGTATTTATCACTCTGGACAAGATGGACAAGATCGGTCTGGAAGGCGTGGAAGCTGAGCTTTTGGAGAACGGTTTTGATAAGACATGTGTAGACAAGTATCTGGAACTGTTCAAGGGTCTGGAGAGTGCAGAGGATGGTGTGGCTTATCTGGCGGATACCCTGGAAGGATTCCTGGAGCCGGAGATCGCCCAGAGCCTCAGAGAGATCATGGACAGCGTCAAAGCCACCAAGGCTTCTGATTTCGAGATTGTCTTCGATGCCACTCTGGTAAGAGGTATGTCCTATTACACCGGAACTATTTTTGAGATCGCCATGCCGGAATTCGGCGGCAGCTGCGGCGGTGGTGGACGTTATGACAAGATGGTAGGCAAGTTCACCGGTAATGATGTACCCGCCTGTGGATTCTCCATCGGTTTCGAGCGTATCATCATGCTGCTCATGGAGAGAGGATTCAAAGTTCCTACGAGACCGAAGCAGGTAGCATACCTGATCGAAAAGGGCGTCAGTGGTGAAAGACTGTGTGAGGTGATCGCACAGGCCCAGGAAGCCCGTAAGGACGGTACGCAGGTACTGGTAGCCCGCATGAACAAGAATAAGAAATTCCAGAAAGAACAGCTGAACAAGGAAGGCTACGAAGAATTCGTGGAATTCTATAAAGAAGAATTAAAGAGATAAAAAGCAACAGACGAAGGAGCAAAAGCAATGATTCAGTCCAGAACCCATAATTGTAATGAACTTCGGATCGGCAACGTTGGCGAGAGAGTCACACTGGTCGGCTGGTTCGAGAACATGAGAAAAGTCAGCAAGAATCTTGGATTTGTCATTTTGCGTGATTTCTACGGAACCACTCAGCTGGTAGTAGAGACCGAAGAGATGATGAACGTGATGGATGGCATCAACAAGGAGTCCACCATCTCCGTGGAAGGTGTGGTAAGAGAGCGTTCCAGCAAGAATGCCAATCTGCCTACCGGAGAGATCGAAGTAGTGCCCGACAAGATCGAGATTTTAGGTAAGTGTATCTACAATGCACTTCCTTTTGAAATCAATCAGTCCAAGGATGCAGACGAGAATGCCCGTCTGAAATACCGTTATCTGGATCTGAGAAATCCGAACATGAAGAAGAACATCGTGATGAGAAGTCAGATCGTGGCAGAGCTGCGTCAGAGAATGTATGCTCTGAACTTCATGGAGATCACCACCCCTATTCTGACCTGTTCTTCCCCGGAAGGTGCGAGAGATTATCTGGTTCCTGCCAGAAATCATCCCGGCAAGTTCTACGCTTTGCCCCAGGCACCCCAGCAGTTCAAGCAGATCCTGATGGCTTCCGGTTTTGACCGTTATTTCCAGATCGCTCCCTGCTTCCGTGATGAGGATGCGAGAGCAGACCGTTCTCCCGGAGAGTTTTATCAGCTGGATATGGAGATGGCCTTCGCTTCTCAGGAAGATGTATTCTCCATCGTAGAGCAGGTACTTCCTCCCGTATTTGAAAAGTACGGTATTTATAAAAATGCTTCCAAGGCTCCGTTTGTACGGATCCCTTATCTGGAGGCTATGGACAAGTATGGTTCCGACAAGCCGGATCTGCGTATCGATCTGGTACTGACCGATGCCACCGAGGTAATGCAGGGCTGTGGCTTTGCTGCTTTCGAAGGTCAGACGGTAAAGGCTATCGTGGTGGATGGCTTCACCGCTACCCGTAAGCAGATCGATGCTATCTGCGCAGAGGTAGAAGTACAGACCGCGCGCAAGGGATTCTGGTTCCGTGTAGACGAGAACGGAGAGTTCGTAGGCGGTATCTCCAAGTTCTTGCAGGATCGCAAGGAAGAAGTCATCAAGGCTCTCGGCCTTAAGAACGGTGACTTTGTAGGGCTTGCCGCAGGCAAGAAGCTGGAAGCGCAGAAGACAGCAGGTGTATACAGAAAGCTGCTGGGTGCAGCCAGCGAGAAACATATGAAGAAGGATTGCTACGAGTTCTGCTGGATTGTGGATTTCCCGATGTATGAGATCGGTGAAGAGTCCGGCGAACTGGAATTCTGTCATAATCCGTTCTCCATGCCCCAGGGCGGTATGGATGCGCTGAACAATCAGGATCCTCTGGAGATTCTGGCATACCAGTACGATCTGGTCTGCAACGGCGTAGAGCTGTCCTCCGGCGCAGTGAGAAACCATGATCCTGAGATTATGATCAAGGCATTCGAACTGGTAGGCTTAGGCGAAGCCGATGTGAAGGCAAAGTTCCCTGCCATGTACAATGCATTCTGTTACGGAGCACCTCCTCATGCAGGAATCGCTCCCGGCGTAGACCGTATGATCATGTTGATCTGTGGTGAGGAAAGCATCCGTGAGATCATTCCTTTCCCCATGAACAAGAATGCCATGGACATTATGATGGGAGCACCGGGTACGGTAGAGCAGAAGCAGTTGGATGAACTGCATCTGGCCATCACCGCCAAGCCGGAAGAATAATAATGAGGCTGTCGCACGATTTCTGTGTGACAGCCTTTATGTTGGGTATATATGGCAATTTGTCAGGAGAAGAATATGGCTGTAGGAATTTATGTATTGCATCTGCACCCAGGCGAGGAAGAAATCAGGCGGACATTCCTGCGGGAAGCTGCAGAATATGTGGATCCGGTGCGGTGTAAGAAGGTACAACGGCTGAAAAGCACCGGAGCAAAGGCAGCCAGTCTCGGCGCGGGAATGCTGTTGCAGAAGATGGCTCTGGATCTGATAGACGGTACGGAGAATACCGGAATCCTGTTTCTGGAAGAGGATGAGCTGCTTGCGGTGTTACAGGAGCGGATGCACCGGGACAAGGCGGGGGCGTTATCCTTTTCCTACGAATATGGAGAACTGGGGAAGCCACAGATCGTGAATATCCCGAAAAAATTCAATCTGTCTCATTCCGGAGACTATGTGGTCTGCGCGGTAGGAGACGGAGAAGTGGGAGCGGACATTCAGAAATGGGTTCCCTATAAGGAACGGACGGCAGAGCGTTTTTTTGCGCCAACGGAATGGAAAATGCTGCAGGAACTGCCTGCGTCACAGCGCACGGAACTGTTTTACCGATTGTGGAGCAGAAAAGAAGCCTACGGCAAATACACCGGCCAGGGGATCGGCAGTGCAGTGGGAGAAGATTTCTCCGACGAACAGAACTGGCAGGAAAAGCAGATATGTTTCCGGGAACGGGTTCTGGAGGATAGCTATTCGCTGGCGGTCTGTTACGGAACAGCAGAAGCGTAAAAGATAGGGAACGAGAAAGCTGTACAGGGATAGGAAGCATGAAAAGCGGATGCGCCTTACATGGAAAGCGCGAAGAAATGAGGACTTTATGAAAAGATTAATGATGTATCTGAAAGATTATAAGAAAGAGTCCATACTGGCACCACTGTTCAAACTGCTGGAAGCATTTTTCGAACTGATGGTTCCTCTGGTAATGGCAAATATCATTGACTATGGTATTTCCAACCGGAATATGGGTTATATCGGGAAAATGGGACTGCTCCTGTTACTCCTTGGTGTAGTGGGACTGGCATCGTCCATTACTGCACAGTTTTTCGCAGCCAAGGCGGCAGTGGGGGTATCCACCAAACTGCGGCAGGCATTGTTTGACCATATTGAGGATTTGAGCTTTACGGATATTGATAAGGCGGGAACCTCCACCATGATCACCCGTATGACCAGTGATGTGAACCAGGTGCAGTCCGGTATCAATATGACCTTACGTCTGTTCTTACGTTCCCCGATCATTGTCTTTGGTGCCATGATCATGGCATTCACCATTGATGTGAAATGTGCCCTGATCTTTGTAGTGGCGATTCCTTTGTTGTCCATTGTGGTATTCGGTATTATTTTATCCACAATCCCTATGTACAAAAAGGTGCAGTCCAGGCTGGATCAGGTATTGGGCATCACCAGAGAGAACCTGACCGGTGTCCGTGTCATCCGTGCATTCCATCAGGAAGCGAAGGAAGAAGAGCGATTCCGGGAGAACAATGAGGCATTGTCCGCCATGCAGATCTTCGTAGGCAAGATCAGCGCCTGCATGAATCCTGTGACCTATATCATTGTAAACGGAGCCATCATTGCTCTGATCTATACTGGCGCCGTACAGGTCAATATCGGTAACTTAAGCCAGGGTGAGGTAGTAGCGATCATCAACTATATGAACCAGATCCTGGTAGAGCTGGTGAAGCTGGCGAACCTGATCGTAACCATGACCAAGGCTTTGGCCTGTGCAGAACGTGTAGCTTCCGTTTTCGATATCGGCGCAGATGCTGCATATGTGGGAGCGCAGAATCAGAAACTGGCGGATAAGGTAGATAAGAGCGCACCTTTCTTAGACTTCAAACATGTATCCCTGACTTATCAGGGAGCCGGAGCACCTACTTTGCAGGATATGAACTTCACCGTAAACCGTGGCGATACCGTAGGTATCATCGGAGGTACCGGTTCCGGTAAGACCTCCCTGGTGAACCTGATCCCCGGTTTCTACCCGGCGACAGAAGGTGAGATCCTGTTGGAAGGCAGAGATATCCGGACCATGAGTGATGAGGAACTGCGCGGACGTATCGGCGTCGTACCGCAGAAGGCAGTCCTGTTCAAGGGAACGATCCGCAGCAACCTCCAGTGGGGCAAGCCAGACGCTACCGAAGAGGAGATGTGGAAAGCACTGGAACTGGCACAGGCATCGGAAGTGGTAGACGGTAAGCCCGGAAAGTTAGATGCAACTGTGGCACAGAACGGTAAGAACTTCTCCGGTGGACAGAGACAGCGTCTGACGATCGCAAGAGCCTTGGTCAGAAATCCCGAGATTCTGATCCTGGATGACAGTGCCTCCGCACTGGACTACGCAACGGATGCAAAACTCCGTGCAGCAATCCGGACTTTGGAAGATAAGACCACAACCTTTATCGTATCCCAGCGCGCCTCCACGATCCGCCATGCGGACAAGATCATCGTTCTGGATGATGGAGAGATCGCAGGTATGGGAACCCATGATGAGTTGTTAAAGGACTGCACCGTATATCAGGAGATTTATTATTCCCAGTACCCTGAACAGAGAGGAGGTGTTCGGTAATGCAGAAGAAAAATAACAAAGAGACGATGAAGCGGGTATTGAAATATATCCGGAAATATACACCGGCACTGGTACTCTCCCTACTGTTAGCAGGCCTGACCGTGTTACTGACCTTATATATCCCTATCCTCACCGGTAATGCGGTGGATCTGATCATCGGCGAGGGACAGGTGGATATGCCCGACATCTTTGCCATTATGAAAAAAATCGCTATCGTCATGATCATCACGGCAGTAGGCCAGTGGGTTATGAACACCTGCAACAACTATATTACCTATCATGTGATCCGGGATATCCGTACGGATGCTTTTGCGAAGCTGGAGATCCTGCCCTTAAAATATCTGGATGCCCATGCTTACGGTGATATCGTGAGTCGTGTTATTGCGGACGTGGATACTTTCGCAGACGGTCTGCTGATGGGATTTACCCAGCTGTTCACCGGTGTACTGACGATCCTGTGTACGCTGGGCTTCATGTTGGTGACCAATGTGCCCATCACACTGGTAGTAGTATGTATCACTCCGGTATCCTTCCTGGTGGCAAAATTCATTGCAACCAAGACCTACTCCATGTTCAAGGAGCAGTCCGAGACCAGAGGCGAGCAGACCTCCCTGATTGAGGAAATGATCGACAACCAGAAGATCGTAAATACCTTTTCCAGAGGAGAAGCGGTGAAGAGCAAGTTTGGAGAGATCAACGGCAGATTGCAGAAATGCTCTCTGAAAGCTATCTTTTTCTCCTCCATTACGAACCCGGCGACCCGTTTCGTTAACAGTCTGGTATATGCCGGTGTCGGTGTGTTCGGTGCGCTCGTAGCGATCAAGGGCGGTATCAGCGTAGGCCGTCTGTCCTGCTTTTTAAGCTATGCGAACCAGTACACCAAGCCCTTCAACGAGATCTCCGGCGTGGTAACAGAATTGCAGAATGCTTTTGTCTGTGCCGGACGTATCTTCGAACTGATCGACGAGGAGCCTCAGGTGCCCGATGCTGCGGATGCAAGAGTATTAGAAGAGGCTCAGGGCAACGTAGATCTGAAGGATGTATATTTCCAGTATGTACCGGAGAAGAAGCTGATCCAGAACTTTAACCTGCAGGTAAAACCCGGGCAGAGAGTTGCTATCGTAGGCCCTACCGGATGCGGTAAGACCACCGTCATCAATCTGCTGATGCGTTTCTACGATGTGAACTCCGGCTCCATTAAAGTGGACGGCACAGATATCCGGGATATCACCAGAGGAAGTCTCCGTACCAATTACGGTATGGTGCTGCAGGAGACCTGGTTACGTTCCGGCACTATCCGTGACAACATCTGCATGGGTAAACCGGACGCTACCGAGGAAGAGATCATCGCAGCAGCCAAGGCATCCCATGCCCATAGCTTTATCAAGCGACTGCCCCAAGGGTATGACACCGTGATCACTGAAGACGGCGGCAGCCTGTCCCAGGGACAGAAACAGCTTCTGTGTATCACCAGAGTTATGCTGTGCCTGCCTCCCATGCTGATCCTCGATGAGGCAACCTCCTCCATCGATACCAGAACGGAAAAGATCGTACAGGATGGTATGGATAAACTGATGCGCGGACGTACGACTTTTGTCATCGCACACCGTCTCTCCACTGTCCGCAACAGTGACTGTATCATGGTCTTAGAGCAGGGGCGCATCATTGAACGCGGCAGCCATGAGCAGTTGATGGAAGAACATGGAAAATACTATCAGCTTTATACGGGAAATCTGGCTGAGTAAATTTTCATGAACGTAGTGTCGCAGATTTTGTGGTGCTTTTATAGGTTGTGAAGGGGCAGATATAAGCGCCCTCTCACAAGGCAGAATTTTATAGG
>ENA-OPWC01001021-OPWC01001021.1-human-gut-metagenome-genome-assembly--contig:-NODE-1021-length-20563-cov-1.854837_pt1 | contig 20563 bp, 18 predicted proteins | sample MGYA00241504_ERZ502000 | MGnify/ENA primary metagenome ERZ502000 (study PRJEB25962, sample SAMEA2042005) | human gut metagenome | biome: human gut; feature: human-associated habitat; material: faeces...
ATGCACATAGGATAAACCGCGGGCAGATGCCTGAGTGGGAGCCGAGCAGCGATTTTACTTTTGTAGAGATCGAGAATGAATTTGATGCGGCGGAATATGTGGCTAATATTTATGCCAGATTGACGCAGCAAAGTGACTGGCAGTCCGTACAGGTCTTATCGCCTATGCATAAGAATCCCTGTGGCGTTCAGAACCTTAACCATTTGCTTCAGCAGCGGATCAATCCTCCGGAGCTGAATAAAAGTGAGGTCAATACGCCTGGAAATGTTCTGCGGGCCGGTGATAAGGTGATGCAGATTCGCAATAACTATGAGAAAGAGGTTTTCAATGGTGATATTGGCAGGATCGTGTATATAAATGGCCGCAATGTTACTGTTGATTATCCTGAGCGTGCTGATGGTGAGTATGTAACTTATACACCTAATGAAATTGATGAATTGCAGCTTGCATACGCGATGAGCGTACATAAATCGCAGGGGAGCGAGTATCCGACGGTTATTTTGCTGATGGTTCCAGGGCACTATATCATGCTGCAGCGGAATTTGCTGTATACAGCAGTAACGCGTGCACGGCAGAAGGTTATTTTAGTAGGAACTAAAGCGGCGGTACAGACTGCGGTGGATAATGACAGAACGAGAAAACGTTATTCGCTGTTGGCGGAACGACTGCAGGAGCAGGGAGATATTTTTTAAGGACGTTATAAATTTAGGGAAAGGTGATGCATAATCACCCATGTTTATACGGTTGATAAAAAACTGGTATGCGCTGTTACTATCGGTGTTTTGGGCACGAAAGTGCGCCGGCTGCGGTCAGATCGCTGAAGACGGTTTGTTTTGCAGTGTTTGCAGAGAAGTGTTATTGCAGCCTTTGTGGCTGTCGGGTCGTGAAGCTTTAGATGGTGTGGGGATGTTGTTCAGGTATAACGGCGCTTTAAAAACGGCATTACAAAATGTAAAGTTTAAGAACCGCAGGGATATTTTGGAGCTATTGGCAGAAGAATGCTGCCGGATTAGCGTTGACGGCTGGCCGGAAATTCTGCGGAATATTTTAAGTAAGCGTGATGTAATGATTGTACCAATACCAACGTCAAGGCAAAGGACAAGAGCGAGGGGATTCGAGATCCCGCTGGTTTTATTTAAAAATACTGATGCCGAATATTGTTTGACTCCGGCTCTGACGAGAAGGCGTGAAACTGTGCCCCAGTATGATTTAAGCCCGCAGGAACGAAAAATGAATTTAGAAGATTGTTTTGCTGTTACACAAAATGTTACCGGTAAAACTGTGATTGTTGTAGATGATATTTTTACTACTGGAGCGACAATGGAAGAGGCTGCCCAAACTTTGAAAAATGCTGGAGCTGTAGAAGTTTATGGACTTGCATTTTGCGGCAGTATCGAAAATTATGGACAAATACAATAAAAAACTTGCTGCCAGTGTCTGACAGCAAGTACAAGTAGTCGATATTATTATTTTTTTTGTTTGATAATTTTACTGGGAATAACTGATTGCATGAACGCTTTTACAACATTAGGGTCAAAATCAAGCCCTGCTTTGTTTTGCAGTTCGATAATTGCTTCGCTGTGTGTTTTCTGCCATTGCTGGGTGCAGGGATTAATAAATTTATCATAGTGGTCTGCTACAGAAATAATTCTGGCTCCCAGAGGAATGTTTACACCTTTAAGGCGTTTGGGATATCCGGTGCCGTCCCATTTTTCATGGTGGGCATGAATGATGGGGATAATATGGCTGAAACCTTGGATATTTTCAAGCATGCTTGCGCCAGCCTGGCAATGCCGTTTGTAGATAGACATTTCGCGGGTGCTCAGGTAAGGGGCTTTCATAAGGATCATGTTGGGCACGGAAAGACTGCCTATATCGTGCAGCAATGCTGCGGTTTTGATACAGGAAACTTCTGCCGGCGGTAATCCCAGCTTGGCGGCGATGCTGGCAGCATAGTTGGCGACCTGCTGGCTGTGCATATAAAGCGCCTTATTCTTATGTTGTAGCATTTTCAAAAAGAATTCGCAGATTTCCGAAGTTTGTCCGTCGTCAGGAAAATCTAAGAATTGGGGTATGGCAATCATAAACAATCCGTCCTCATTCACATGGTGATAATAGTATACTACGAAAAAGTTGATTAGCAAAGACACTTGCAAAAATTTTTGCTTAATGTATAATTATAAATACAACTCAGGTCTGTGGTTGCAAGTCGAGGCCAGTTGCGGGCAAAACGATCCACGTAAGCAATCAAAGTATTGTGAGCACGGCGCAGCTTAGAAGTAAGTCCTGCCGCAAAGGCGAGAGGGGTAGTAGTGGGGAGCTCTGAAAAGCTTATGAGCGAACCCTCCAGCAGGCGAGTGTGGGGGCGAAAACCAGGTCAGCTGAGTTGTCTGTGAAATTTGTACCGTTATTAAAAATAACGGTATTTTTTTATTGCCTGCCGTGATATTTAGTACTATAATAAGAAAATATTATAAATAGAAGCGGTTGGAAAGCTGCTGAATTGATTTGGAGGGGTAAAAATGAAAAAGATTGGATTTTTAATGATGGCTTTATTGGCAATGCTTGCATTGCTGGCTGCCGGCTGTGGCGGTTCACAGGAAGCTCCCAAGAAGGCAGAAACGGAAAAGGTATTAAGGGTTGGTACCGAACCGGCTTTTGCACCATTTGAGTTTCAAAAAGAAGGCTCGGATGAATTTACTGGCTTTGATATGGATCTTATTCGTGCTATTGGCACGAAGCTTGGTTATAAAGTAGAGATTTCTTCTATGGGCTTTGATGCTTTGATCCCGGCGTTGAATTCAGGAAATATTGATGTTGCGATCGCTGGGATGAGTATTACTGATGAACGTAAAAAAGTAGTGGTGTTTTCTGACCCATACTATACTTCTGGCCTGATCGTAATGGTAAAAAAAGATGATGATACAATCAAAGGCTTCAGTGATTTGGAAGGAAAACGAATTGCTGTGCAGATCGGTACCACAGGAGCTAATAAAGCAGGCGAAGTTAAAAATGCCAAGGTAACCGCGTTTAACGACAATACTGCTGCTGCTATGGAACTGAAAAACGGCGGTGCCGACGCTGTAATTAATGACAGCCCTGTTTTGAAGTATTATTTGCAGCAGGGGGGCAGCGCTGACGCAAAGGTTGTCGGTGCGGTCATGAATTCGGAGGACTATGGTATTGCAGTAAAAAAGGGCAATGATAAGCTGGCTGCCGAAATTAATAAAGCTTTAGCCGAAATGAAACAAAACGGAGAATATGATAAATTATATAAAACGTGGTTTGGTGAAGAAAAGAAATAATATTCGTATAACTTTAGGTTGCGCCAGGCCGTTTTTAGTTATATAATTAACAAATATAAAGGGCTGCGTGTTGAGTGCAGTCCAGATATTTTTCTGGAGGTTGTAAAATGAAAAAATATTTACTTATGGCAATGGCTGTTTTAGCAGCTTTGTCCTTAATGGTAGCCGGTTGCGGCGGCAAAGAAGAAGCTAAAAAAGCTGAACCTGCAAAAGTTCTGCGTGTAGGCACTGAACCTACTTTTGCACCGTTTGAATTCCAAAAAGAAGGCTCTAAAGAATATACTGGTTTTGATATGGACCTTATCCGGGCCATTGGCAAACAGATGGGTTACAAGGTTGAAATCATGAATATGGGGTTTGATGCGTTGATCCCTGCATTGAGTTCCGGTAATATTGATACCGTAATTGCTGGTATGAGTATTACTCCTGAGCGTCAGGAGGCAGTACTGTTCTCCGCCCCTTATTACAGATCCGGTTTGGTAGTTATGGTGCAGAAGAACAATGATACCATTAAAGGTATCGAGGATTTGGTAGGTAAAAGAATTGCTGTCCAAATCGGTACTACCGGCGCAGCTAAAGCAGAAAGCGTAAAAGATGCCAAAGTAACGGCATTCAACACGAATACAGAAGCTGCTATGGAATTAAAGAATGGCGGCGTGGATGCTGTTATCAACGACAGCCCGGTAGTTGGCTATTATTTGGCACAAGGCGGTAGTGCTGATGCCAAAACTGTAGGCGATGTGCTTGAAGCTGAGGAATACGGCATTGCAGTTAAAAAAGGCAATGATAAATTAGCTGCTGAAATCGATAAAGCTCTGGCCGAATTGAAGAAAAACGGCGAGTATGACAAGATTTACAAAACCTGGTTTGGTGAAGTAAAGAAATAATATGGTCATATCTGGATGCGGAGTACATCAACGGTGACGGTGGTGTGCTCCGTATTTTCTTTGGTGAATTTTAAAGAGCTGACAATGAAAGGGAGACAAACTGCATGGATATTAATTTCAGCTTGATTTGGGATGCCTTGCCCTTGCTGCTGGCTGGTGCCGGTATTACGATCGAAATAACGGCTTTAAGCGTAGGCTTTGGCCTTTTGATAGGTATGACAGTCGGTATAGCACGTCTTGCCAGTATAAAACCGGTGCGTTATTTTGCTAATTGTTATGTGGATTTTATTCGTGGAACGCCGCTTCTGGTACAGATATTTTTGGTTTATTTCGCTTTGCCGGGAATTATTGGGCACCGCGTGGATCCCTATTTTGCAGCAATTTCTGCCTGTTCTATCAATAGTGGTGCTTATATTGCGGAAATTTTCCGTGCCGGTATCCAATCAATTGATAAGGGTCAAATGGAAGCTGGCCGTTCTTTAGGAATGAGCTGGGCGCAGACTATGCGTTATATTATTATGCCGCAGGCCTTTAAACGCATTATTCCGCCTTTGGGCAACGAGTTTATTGCAATGTTGAAGGATTCTTCATTGGTTTCTGTTATTGGGTTTGAAGAACTTACTCGTCGTGGTCAGTTGATTATCGCCCGTACATATGCATCCTTCGAAATTTGGATGGCTGTAGCTGTTATTTATTTGATTATGACTTTTACGGTTGCCCGTCTCGTAGGGATGTTGGAACGGAGGTATGATACGAAATGAATGAAGCAATGATTAAAATAACTGATCTGCGAAAAAGTTATGGTAATCTAGATGTTTTAAAGGGTATTGATTTGACAATTGCTGAACGCGAAGTTGTGGTAATTATTGGACCATCTGGCAGTGGTAAAAGTACTTTACTGCGTTGTATAAATTATTTGGAAGAACCGACAGGCGGCAGTATAGTTATTGACGGTATACCGTTGACAGGGGAAGCAAATATTAATGAAATACGTAAAGAAGTCGGGATGGTATTCCAGCGTTTTAATCTGTTCCCGCATATGACTGTTCTTGAAAATTTAGTGCTGGCGCCAATGAAGGTGCGTGGTATCAGCCGCAGTGAGGCAGAACAAACGGCACAGGAACTGTTGATAAAAGTTGGCTTGGATGATAAAGCAAATGCTTATCCTGATCAGCTTTCCGGTGGACAGCAGCAGCGTGTAGCGATTGCAAGGGCTTTGGCAATGAAACCTAAAGCATTGTTGTTTGATGAACCCACTTCTGCTCTCGATCCGGAAATGATCAATGAAGTATTGGATGTCATGAAAAGCCTGGCCAAAGAAGGTATGACAATGGCAGTGGTAACTCATGAGATGGGGTTTGCCCGTGAAGTCGGTGACAGGGTCATTTTTGTAGATGGCGGAGTTATCGTAGAGCAGGGAGAACCAGAAGAGGTTTTTTTGCATGCGAAAGAAGAACGCACGCGCAGCTTTTTATCCAAAATATTATAAGTGTTACTAAGGTTAATTGGGTGTTTTATTACCCGAAGTGTTACATTAGTATCAATTGTAAACTCGCATGTGAAATTTTTGAGACATGCGAGTTTTTTGTTACTTTATCAGCAGGAGATTTGCGGAGCGCGGCGAATTACTATATTAAAGCAAGCAGAGAGCTTGCGATCCCATCACCTTGGGGAATTCAAGGAGGTATGAATTATGAACGTAAACGTACGTGGTAAAAACATTGATGTAACTCCGGCATTAAAAGATTATGTCGAAAAAAAGATTACGAAAGTAACGAAACAGTTTAAAACTGTCGGTGATATTTCAGCAGTTTTGAAAGTGGAAAAAGGTAATCATATTGTGGAAATTACTGTACCGGCGAGTGGGATCTTGCTGAGAGCACAGGAAACGACCAAAGATATGTATTCCTCCATTGATTTGGTAATAGAAAAAATCGAACGCCAGATCCACAAATATAAAACCCGCCTGATGAAGAGAAAATACAATAACTTCCAGGATGCCGTGGTCCCAGCTTCTGTAGAAACAGTTGCAGAAGATGATGGTGAATTCAAGATTATTAAGAATAAATCTTTTGCTATGCATCCAATGACTGCAGAAGAAGCTATTTTACAAATGAATCTTTTGAATCATGATTTCTTCGTTTTTTATGATCCTGATTTTGGTGGCGTGAACGTGGTTTATCGTCGTAAAGATGGTAATTACGGTTTGTTGGCTCCGGAATTAAAATAAGCGGCAATATTAAATAGGAAAATAATTTACTGAAAGTTCACAAAAAGCCTGGGGTTGAAGCCCTGGGCTTTTTGACTTTTGCAGGCTTTTCTGCTAGAATTTTAAGTTAGGTATAGTGTTTTTTATTGTAAAAATTTAAGGAGTGATTATTTTGCTCGAAGGTTTGTTGAAAAAAATTTTTGGTGACCCGAATGAAAAAGAATTAAAAGAGATCGGAGTCATTGTCGATAAAATCAACGCATTAGAAAAAGATATGGTAGGCTTAAGCTCTGCAAATCTGGCCGCTAAGACAGCTGATTTTAAAGTACGGTTATCTAAAGGTGAAACATTAGATGATATTTTACCTGAAGCATTCGCAGTTGTCCGTGAAGCGGCCAAACGTGTCTTAGGCATGCGCCATTTTGATGTGCAGCTTATTGGCGGTTGTGTTCTGCATCGTGGTAAAATTGCTGAAATGCGCACTGGTGAAGGTAAAACTCTGGTAGCTACTTTGCCGGCATACTTGAATGCGTTGACAGGAAAGGGCGTTCATGTCGTTACGGTCAATGAATATCTGGCTCGCCGTGACAGTGAGGATATGGGGCGTGTTTTTAAATTTTTAGGCCTTTCCGTAGGTCTTATTGCGCATGCGCTTGATTATCCGGACCGCAAAGCTGCTTATGCTGCTGATATTACCTATGGCACTAATAACGAGTTCGGTTTTGATTATCTGCGTGATAACATGGTCATCTATAAAGAACAGCTGGTACAGAGAGATCTGCGTGATAATATGGTCGTTGACGAAGATCAAATGGTACAACGGCCTTTAAATTATTGTATTGTCGATGAAGTTGACAGTATTTTGATTGATGAAGCGAGAACTCCGCTTATTATCTCCGGACCTGGCGAAAAATCTACTGATTTGTATAAAGTTTTGGCTCAGGTAGTTGCTAAAATGGATGAAGGGGAAGATTATACTGTTGATGAAAAGCTGAAAACAGTTGCTCCTACTGAAATCGGTATTGCTAAAGCTGAAAAAATGCTGGGCATAGAAAATATGTATGATACTGAACACGGCGTTGATTTTTCACATCAGCTGATGTGTGCTTTGAAGGCCAAAGCTATTATGCACCGTGATAAAGATTATGTTGTAAAAGACGGCGAAGTTATCATTGTTGATGAATTTACAGGCCGGTTAATGTTTGGCCGTCGTTTTTCGGAAGGCTTGCATCAGGCTATTGAAGCTAAAGAAGGTGTTAAAGTTGAGCGTGAAAGTCAGACTTTGGCGACTATTACCTTCCAGAACTATTTCCGTATGTATGAAAAACTTTCCGGTATGACTGGTACTGCTAAAACAGAAGAACAGGAATTCCAGAAAATTTACGGACTTGACGTTGTTGTTATTCCTACCAATAAACCTATGGTCAGGATTGATTATCCTGATGTTATTTTGAAAACGAAACGCGCTAAATATAAAGCCGCTGTTAATGAGATTGAAGAATGCCATAAGTCTGGACGACCGGTACTGGTGGGTACTACTTCCATCGCTCAGTCAGAAGAATTATCGGCGATGCTGAAACGGCGCGGGATTCCGCATAATGTTTTGAATGCTAAATATCATGAAAAAGAAGCTGAAATAATTTCCGGAGCCGGTCAATATGGCGCTGTTACCATTGCTACGAATATGGCTGGCCGTGGTACGGATATTGTCTTGGGTGAAGGCGTTCCAGAATTAGGAGGTCTTCACATTATTGGTACGGAAAGGCATGAAAGCCGCCGGATTGATAATCAGCTGCGTGGCCGCTGCGCTCGTCAAGGTGATCCTGGTTCTTCAAAATTTTTCTTGTCTTTGGAAGATGACCTGATGCGTTTGTTCGGTTCTGATAATATTTCCAGTATTATGGACAAACTGGGGATGGAGGAAGATGAACCGATTGAACATAAGCTTGTTACCCGTTCTATCGAATCGGCTCAGAAAAAAGTTGAAGCCAGAAACTTTGCTATTCGTAAACAGGTTTTGGAATATGACGATGTTATGAATCAGCAGCGTGAGGTTATTTACGCCCAGCGTAAAAAGATCCTGCAGCAGGCAAATCTGCGTGATACTATTATGGATATGATACATAAAGTTGTAGACCGTACGATGGCGATGTATGCGCCGCCGGAAGTTTATTCAGAGGATTGGGATTTGCAGGCATTAATTGCTTATGCTGAGGAGTTCTATGCTCCGGCTGATTTGCTGCAGATTGATTATCTGCAAAACCTCAGCCGTGAAGAGCTGGAAGAATATCTGCATAAAGTTGCCGATGAACATTACGCTGAACGCGAGGATGCTATTACACCTGAATTAATGCGCGAACTGGAAAATCTTGTAATGCTTAAAGTTGTCGATAACCATTGGATGGAGCATCTGGATTCTATGGATTTGCTGCGTGAAGGTGTAGGTCTGCGGGCTTATGGACAGAAAGATCCGTTGGTTGAATATAAATTTGAAGCCTATGATATGTTCCAGGCGATGATTGACGCTATTCAAGACGATGTAGTACGCTATATTTACCGTGTAAATGTTGTGGCGCAGCCTAAGGTTGAAAATCGGTTGGAAAACGCATCCACTAACAACCCGGGGGAAGGCGATGATATTAAAAAACAGCCTCTGGTAAAAGGTGAAACGACCGGACGAAATGATCTTTGTCCCTGTGGCAGCGGTAAAAAATATAAAAATTGCTGCGGGCAGGATAAGTAAGATTTACAGAAATTTATAGTTGGTTTTAGTTACAGTAAAGTTGAAGCGGTAAGTTTCAACTTTACTGGTGTTATTAAGAGAGGATGTGAAGTTAGTGTTGATTGAGGAATATAAACCGGAGATTGCAGCATTAAAACAGAAACTAGAGGAAATGAGGGGATCTCTTTGACGTAGTTGTCAAAGAGGACCGTATTGCAGAATTAGAACATAAAATGGGTGCACCTGGATTTTGGGATGAACCTGAAACGGCGCAGAAAACTGCTCAGGCTGTAACGCAGTTGAAAGAAGAGGTAGAAACATTTCGTTCTTTGGAAACCAGAGTAGAGGACATGGAAGTTTTGTGCGAACTGGCGCTGGAAGAAGATGACGAAAGTCTGTTACCTGAAATGGAAGAAACGCTGGCTTCTATTCGTACTGATGTTGAACATTTAGAATTAGGCATGCTTTTGAATGGCGAGTACGACGCCAATAATGCTATTCTTACATTACATGCCGGTGCCGGCGGAACAGAAGCGCAGGATTGGACTTCTATGCTGCTGCGTATGTTTTCCCGCTTTGCTGAACGTGAAGGCTATGAAGTGGAAATGCTCGATTATCTTCCGGGAGATGAAGCTGGTGTTAAAAGTGCTACGCTTCAGATTAATGGACATAATGCTTACGGATATTTGAGAAGTGAAAAGGGTGTACATCGTCTGGTGCGTATTTCTCCGTTTGATGCGAATGCCCGCCGGCATACTTCTTTCGCCGCGGTGGATGTTATGCCGGAACTGGATGACAGCGTTGCAATTGACATCAATCCTGCAGATTTGAAAGTTGATACCTATCGAGCTAGTGGTGCTGGTGGACAGCATGTAAATAAAACGAGCTCTGCTGTGCGTATGACGCATCTTCCTACTGGAATAATCGTACAGTGCCAGACGCAAAGATCACAGATCCAGAACCGGGAACGGTGTTTGCAGCTTCTTCGTGCAAAGCTATATGAATATGAACGAGCTAAGCAGGATGCTTTAAAAAGCGATATCGCCGGTGACTATCAGGACATAGAATGGGGCAGTCAGATCCGTTCATATGTATTCCAGCCTTATAAACTGGTTAAAGATCATCGTACTAATGCTGAAACAGGTAATGTGCAGGCTGTCATGGACGGTGGTTTGGAAATGTTTGTTGAAGCGTATCTGCGCAGCCAGCAAAAGAAACTGTAATTATTGAAAAAGAAATTTTGAATTAGGTGGAGATCAGCTGATGAAAAGCCGTTATAACCCGGTACTTATTGCGATAATAGCTATAGGACTGATAGTTTCATTATGGTTGAACTATCAGCGTCATGAAATTGAGCAGCGCAACGATACTGTCGAAATGGCAATGGAATATGAAGGGCTGGAACATATAGCGAACTGGGAAGGCTTGTCTTTAAATGACGTGCTGGCAGGATTTAAAAAGGCCGGAGTTACAAGTCTGGTAGTGTTTGATACTACCTTAGAGAAGCTTAACAACAACGGTTCTATTGTAGCTGTTACTGGGGAGGAGCTGCTAAAAGGCTCTGCTTTGGGCGGCGATGGTGGTAAATTTGCTCCTGTACTTTCCGAAGGTATTGTAGTGCCTAATGCTGTCTATGTGACTGTCGGGACGTCATATGATGTTTTGACAGAAGTGGTGGAGGATCTGTATCTGCGTTATGGCAAGGACCGTTTGCGGATAGTAAACAACGAACCGCAGATAATTGAGATTTTAGGTAATCCAATGGTCATTACAGAAGAAAATTATGACAGCAAGCCTGGCGTTATGCAAGCTCCTTTAGGCCTTTCGACAGAAGAAATGCGCAAAGCAAAAGCTTTCGGCTTTAATGTTATCGTCAGACCAATGAATTATTTGCCTAATGATTATGATAAAATCAGGAGTATTTTTCGTAGGATCGATAAGTCTGGTGCCAATGTAACCGGGTATATAGGCTGTGGTCGTGAAGTAGTTGGTTATCCGGATTACATTGCCTATATGGCTCATAAGTTAAAGAAACAGAATATGACTTTTGGAATGGTAGAACATTATACACAGCTGCAGTTTGCTGCAATGGACGGACTCCTTCCGTTAGCTGAGCATATGGATTATCGTGTTGCACGTACATATATTATTGACAAAGCCGAGCAGAGAAAACTGAAAATGCCAGAAGCTTTGAGACGTTGGGCTCTTACAGATGAAGAACGTAATATCCGTATCAACTATATCAAACCGTTTATGATCCCTCAGGAAGGCAGGGATATTTTAGAGCTTAATTTAGATTATGTTTCGAAAATTGCCGACGATGTGCAGGCAAGAGGATATAAGCTTGGACCGGCAGGAGTTTTTTCTAAAAATACTGCTGACGGTAAGTTTGCTCCATATTTCCCAGAACGGGCCTGGCTAGTGCCGCTGGCATTTGCTATTCTGGCCGGTGGGATTATGTATTTAACATTGCTGTTTAATTTCAGTAAAAAAATACAGTATATGTTATTGCTGACTGGCGGTATTGTTGCCAGTGTAACTTTGCTGAAATTTGGCGGAATCCTTACACGTCAGTTACTGGCTCTGATTGCGGCAACTGTTTTCCCAGTATTATCGATGACAGTTATTGTCGAACTTTGGGAGTCCTGCAAAAAAAATACCCCAAACACGCTGAAGATTATTATCAGTGCTACATGGCAGCTGGCTTTGGCTGTGATACTTTCTTTAATTGGAGCATCTTTTGTAGCGGCTGTTTTAGGCGACAGCAGGTTTTTCCTGGAAATTGATATTTATAAAGGGGTAAAATTAACGTTTATTTTACCTGTGCTGTTGATTTCTCTATGGTATATGCAGCGATTTAATGTTCTCAGCAAAGGCCAGATTGGAAATATTGCTGTGCACCTGAAAAATTTTTTCAGTACCAGGATAACAGTAAAACATGTTGCATTTTTGGGTGTATTGGCTTTTGTAGCATATATTTTTGTTGGTCGCAGCGGTCATACCGCTGGGGTTCCGGTTCCGGCTCTTGAAATTAAAATGCGTCTGTTCCTTGAGCAGATGATGTATGCACGCCCGCGTGAAAAAGAATTTATGATTGGACATCCCGCGTTTTATTTAGCGGCATTTGCGGCATATAAACAGGCACCGCGTTTATGGCAGATGCTGTTAGTGGTTGGAGCTACTATTGGGCAGGGGTCTTTAGTGCAGACTTTTGCACATATGCGTACCCCTGTTATCATGAGTTATATTCGTGCCGTCGACGGCTATGCTCTGGGTGCTGTATTAGGTATCATTGCTGTTATCGCCGTTTCTATTTTGCTGCCTTATGTGCAGAAATGGCAAAGGAGATTCTTAGAGCATGAGTAAAATTTTGATTTCCGGTTACTACGGGTTTGCTAATGCCGGTGACGAAGCCATGCTTACTGCTATTATAGAATCGTTGCGGCAAGTGGAGAAAAACGTAGAACTGACCGTGTTGTCAGGCAATCCGGAAGACACTGCGGCTAAACACCAGGTTTGCAGTGTATATCGCTTCAATCCGTTAGGGATTATTCGGGCGATGAAAGATTCTGAATTGATTATTTCAGGAGGCGGAAGCCTGCTTCAGGACGTGACCAGTAAACGAAGTTTATTATATTATCTTAGCATTATTGGATTGGGAAAATTTTTTGGGAAAAAAGTAATGCTTTTTGCTCAAGGCATTGGACCTATTAGAGCCAAATGGGCTCGAAAATTGACAAGTTTGGTTTGCAATGAGGCAGATTTGATTACAGTAAGAGATAGTGAGTCTGCAGCGGAACTTATTGAAATGGGCGTAAAACCCGAGAAGATAACGGTTACGGCTGATTCAGTACTTTCGCTTAATCCCGTAACTAAAGAATGCGGGCAGTACCTGCTGCAGGAGGCTGGTGTAGATTTAACCAAGCCCGTCATAGGTATTTCTGTACGTCCTTGGTCTGGTGACAGTCAATGTTTTCAGGTTTTGGCTGAAGCTGCTTCCAAATTGCAGCAGAGCTATGGGGCGCAGCTGATTTTGTTGCCGCTGCAGTATTCTGTTGATGTAAAAGCCTGTGAGAAACTGCGTAAAGCTTTGGTTTGCCAAAAGGATATATTTTTATTGAATGAAAAATATAATACTGAGGAATTTCTTTCTATCATAGGAAATTTTGACCTTTTGATTGGAATGCGGCTGCATGCACTGGTTTTTGCTGCTGTAATGCAAACGCCGCTGCTGGCAATATCTTATGACCCTAAAGTAGATAGCTTTGTAAACGCTATTGGTGAAAAACCTATTGGAACGGTTGAAAAAATTGATAGAGATACGATTGTTCAGGCTGCTGTAGCTGGTTGGCAGAAAACTCCGCTTGAACAAAATAAGAATATTGAAATTTTGCGGCATAAAGCGCAGATCAACTCTGATAAAGCTTTTGCTTTGCTAAAAAAGGTTGAAGAAAAACGATGAATTGGGATTTGTCGTAATGATAAAGACTGACGTAATTGTTTGAGTGTTGAAGAGAAGGGAGCTTTCACCATGCTTTTAATGACCGATGTCAGTAAAACATATCCAAGCGGTTCAGTAGCTTTGCGTGATGTCAATATCCATATCCAGCCTGGCGAATTTGTTTTTGTTGTCGGGCCGAGCGGTGCCGGAAAATCCACTTTTATTAAGATGCTTTTTCGTGAGGTAATACCAACTACTGGCAATATATATGTAAATGGTGTGGATCTATTGGAGCTTAAAGAAAAGGAAATTCCTTATTTGCGCAGACAGTTAGGGATTATTTTTCAAGATTACAGGTTACTTCCTGATCGCACTGTTTATGACAATGTTGCTTTTGCTATGCAGGTTATAGAGACTCCCTATCGTAAAATCAAGCGCCGCGTGATGAGTGTGCTGGATTTAGTTGGATTGCGTAAACGGGCCAATTCTTATCCAACGGAATTATCAGGTGGCGAACAGCAGCGTGTAGCGATCGCACGTGCTATTGTTAATGATCCGCTGCTTGTAATTGCTGATGAGCCGACAGGTAACCTTGATCCGGAAACAAGCTGGGATATAATGCGTATTTTCAGTGAAATCAATGAAAGTGGAACTACTATCGTGATGGCGACACATGATAAAGAAATCGTTGATAATATGGAAAAACGAGTTATTGCCATTGAAAAAGGGTCGATTGTTCGTGATGATTTAAAAGGGGTATACGGTTATGAGTCTTAGTACAAAAGAATATTTTATCCGGGAAACCTATAAATCTATCAAACGTAACGGCTTGATGAGCCTTGCTTCGGTGTCTACTGTGGCACTTTCATTACTTGTTTTAGGTATGTTTCTGCTGATTTTTATCAATACCAATAATTTAGCGCAATATCTCGAAAGTCAAGTGCAGATTACTGTTTATATGGAAGATTCTGTTGAAGCCCCTGGGCTAAGCGATATGAAGCAGACACTGGAGAATTTGCCCGGTGTTCTAAGCGTGACAGAGGTCAGTAAGCAAGAAGCTCTTTCCAGATTTAAGGAACGGTTGGGGCAGCAGGAAAAGTTGCTGCATTCATTAGGAACTGATAATCCTTTTCCTAATTCATTTGAAGTGCAGGTAGACAGACCTGATAGAATTAATGAACTGGCGCCGCAGATACACGAAATGGAAGGCGTAGAAACAGCTAAATTCGGTCAGGAAATAGTAGAACATATTTTTCAGATGACGAAAATACTGCGTATTGGCGGTGTTGTTCTGGTAATTTTACTGGCTCTTGCAACATTGTTTATTATTGCTAATACTATTAGGTTAACTGTTTTTGCCAGGAGAAAAGAGGTCAATATTATGAAATATGTTGGCGCTACCGACTGGTTTATCAGGTGGCCTTTTATTCTGGAAGGTATGACGCTTGGTTTTTTTGGGGCGTTGATTGCTAATTTTGTTATTAACGGTACCTATGCGGCGCTTTTGTCTCGTATTTATGCGACACTGGCTTTTTTACCAATGGTTCCGGCATATCCAATGCTCACCTATGTCGATATTTCTATTATTTTAGCCGGAACAGCAATTGGTGCTGCAGGAAGTTATATTTCCTTGCGCAAGTTTTTAAAAGTTTAACAGCGGAGGCCGATTATGCCAAAAAAGAAAGTTTTAATGGCTGTATTGGCGTTGATATTCGCTGTTATGCAAATTTTGCCGGCTTTTGCAAATGAGCTGGAAGATAAGCAAGCGGAATATGATGACGTACAGCAAAAAATGCAGCAAATGGAAATAGCTAAAGAACGTGCTCGTCGTGAAGCAGAAGCTGCCAGTGACAGAATGGAAGAGATTGTTGCTGAATTGAATCGTCTGCAGGCAGAGATTAAAGAGATCGAAGCCAAACGTGATAAATTACAGCCACTGATTGACGAAAACCAAGAAGTTTTAGCTGAAAAGAAAGCTAAAATGGAAGGCCGTATGAAGATTTATCGCCAGCGTCTGCGCGATATTTATATCAATGGACAAATCAATTATCTTGATGTATTGTTAGGTGCAAAAGATTTTTCAGATTTTTCTTCAAGAATGTTTTTGTTGCAAAAAATTATCAGCCGCGATTTGGCAATGATGGATACGATCATGAAGGAAACTGCTGAAATTGAAGCGCGTCAGAAAGAATTGGATGCGCAGATGGCTGATATTGAAAAAATGCGCAGTGACCTTGATGAAAAGCAGCAGAAGGCTGAAGCCAGCAAGGAAGAGCGTGCTCAGCTGCTTTATAGGGCTGAAGAAGAAAGTCGCCAGGCTGATGAAGATTATGACCGCTTGCTTGCCATTTCTGAGAATATTGCGAGTATGTTGAGAAGCTTGGAACGTAGTTCTTCTATGCCTACGGGCGGTGGAACCGGTAAGTTTATCTGGCCAGTAACAGGTGAGATAACTTCTTATTATGGTTGGCGTACACATCCTGTATTTGGCACAACAAGATATCATTCCGGTATGGATATTGCCTGTGATTATGGTACACCGATTGTAGCGGCTGACTCTGGTACAGTAATTTATTCTGGCTGGATGGGCGGTTATGGTTATGCAGTGATGATCGATCATGGCGGAGGACTTGTTTCTTTGTACGGCCATAATCAGGAACTTGCCGTCAGCGAAGGACAATATGTAAATAAGGGTCAGGTAATTTCGTATGCCGGCAGTACTGGCTGGTCTACTGGCCCGCACTGTCATTTTGAAGTACGTATCCACGGCGAGGTAACTGAACCGTTGGATTATTTACCTTGATTTAAGGGAAGATAAGCGAGGCGGGAAGTTATGTTTAAAAAGCGTTTTAGTATGATGACAGTGCTTGTAGCCTGCCTTTGCGCTATAGTTGTTACGCTTGGAGCTATATTTTACAGTATGGAGCGCATTACCGGTGATGCTTTGGGAAGTTTGAAATTTCTCAAGACGTTAGTTTTGGTCCGGGAAAAATTTGTAGAACAGCCAAGTGATGGAAAATTATTTGATGGCGCAGCTACAGGTTTGGTAAAAGCGTTAGATGATCCGTATTCTGTGTATTTGGATCAGCAGAGTTTTAAAGATATCAGTAATGTAACAGAAGGTTTTTTTGGCGGTATCGGCGTAGTAGTCGGTAAAAAGGAGAATAATTTTGTTGTAGTTGCACCTTTAGAGGGAACGCCTGGAGAAAAAGCCGGTATCAAAGCCGGCGACAAAATAGTTCAGGTCGATGGAAAAAAGACGGCTGGGATGCAGCTTGAAGATGTTGTTGCAATGATTAGAGGCACGCAGGGAACAGAAGTCGAGCTGGTCTTGGACGATAATAAAGGTAACGAACGTACGGTAAGAGTTGTACGTGGCGATATTAAGATCAAGTCAGTTGCAGGAGAAATGCTGCCAGATAGCAAGATTGGCTATATCAGGATTGCTATTTTTAACGAAAATACATCGGGAGAGTTTGCGAAGAAATATCAGGAACTGGAAGAGCAGGGGATGCAGGCACTGCTGTTGGATTTACGGCAGAATCCTGGAGGAATTTTAGGAGAGTCTGTACGTGTTGCACAATATTTAGTTCCTAAGGGACCGATCGTATCCGTTATCGACAGGGAAGGTCGCAAATATACGGAAGAATCTTATTTGGAGCAAGTGAAGTATCCACTTGCCGTATTAGTTGATCATGGCAGTGCAAGTGCTTCTGAAATCGTTGCAGGAGCTGTGCAGGACACTAAGTCTGGGAAGCTTTTTGGTACTCGGACCTTTGGTAAGGGGTCGGTACAAACTGTATATAGGCTACCTCAGAATACTGGGTTAAAGCTAACTACGGCTAAATATTATACTCCTTCTGGAAGATCTATTAATGGTACGGGTATTACGCCTGATGAAGTTGTGGAGCTGTCCGAACAGCACACAAAGGATATACAGCTGGAAACAGCGGAGAACTATTTACGTAATCTGCAGAAATAATAATTTAAGAACCAATGCTCTCAAGCATTGGTTCTTTTGCTTTTGTTATATTTTTATGATAAAATATTTAAGCATATAAATAATTGATATGGTGATATTATGAAATTATCTGGAGAAATAGCATTAGCAAGCGGTTTTATTTTTGATTATAGCAATATGATAAATACTGATACAATAACATCTGCAGTTATTGAAACTTTGGAGAGTAAGGCTAAAGATGCTGCAGATGCTTTACTGTTAATACGTGAGCAAGGCATGGCAAAGGCACATTTATCTAAAGATGGTACGCCGGAGCATGTGCTTTTTACGAAACTGCCTTTCGTTAAGAATGGCAATCCTAATACGCCGGAGTCTATTGCTAAATTGAAGCAGTTTGGAAGTTATCTGCAGCAGGAGATAGATGCTGTTGTTTTTTTAGGAGTAGGGGGATCTTATCTTGGCAATAAAGTTCTGTTTGATATTTTTGCCGGTTCCGGCTGGAATGTAGGCTGTGAAAAAAGCAGGCATGGTTATCCTAGGGTATATTTCTCGGGAAATAATTTAGATGTAGATCAGTATAGTGAAGTTGTGGATGAAGTGGAGTATCTTGCCACGCACAGGCTGGGGAAAAATGAGCAATTCAGAGTATTGCTTGTTCCTATTTCCAAATCTGGTACGACTTTAGAAACTTTAGCAGCGTTTTCTTATTTTTATGAGCAGTGTCAAAAGTCTTCGTTATTGCAAATGGAGGTTGCGGTTGTAACCGATCTTGATGAAGATATATCTCCTTTATATAACTTGGCCAAGGAGAATGTATGGCAGTGTTTTGATATCAAAGAGGGTATTGGCGGCCGATTTTGTATTTTCAGCGATCCAGGATTAATTACTGCTGCCGCTATAGGAATGGATATAGATGCCTTTTTATGTGGAGCAAGGGATATGGAAAATGCATGTCAGTCAGCTTCGCTTGGAGAAAACCCGGCGCTCTTGAACGCAGTCTTGAAGTATGCAGCAGCCGAAAAAGGCGTTGATATTGAAGTTTTTATGCCATATGCGGCGAAAATGAAATCTGTTGGTGAATGGTATGTACAGCTTTTGGCTGAATCTCTTGGGAAGCGTAAAGATCGTGAAGGCAATGTTGTTTATTATGGACGTACTCCGGTTTCAGCTGTTGGTTCCACTGATATGCATGCTCAAACACAACAGCATCAGGATGGAAAAAAAGATAAAGTAATACAGTTTGTTGAAATATTGGAACGTGAGCAGCAGATTGTTTTAAACAATCCCTTTACTCATATCAGCTCATTAAAAAAATATGACGGCTTGTCTGTTGACCATGCTCTGAAAATTGCACTTGCTGCTAATGAAGAGGCTTTGAATAGCGACGGGCGGTTAAATGCGAAATACATTTTGCCTCGGATAGACGAATATTATTTAGGACAGCTGCTTTATTTTCTGATGCTTTCCGTAGCATATGAAGGTGAGTTGGCTGATGTTGACGCCTACGATCAACCGGGTGTTGAAACTTATAAGCAAATCATGAAGCAGAAAATGTCCCACCAGTAGAATTTTAACGTGCCGATATTTTACGGCACGTTTTGTTTTTGTGAGGAAATATGAAAAAGTTTTGGAAATTTATTTTAACGATTATCATAGCAGTCGCAGCGTATGGCTATGAAGCTTATGATTTTGGGTCAGAAGCTCATGAAGCTATTTCACTTTTGCAAGGCCAGCTTGAGGTAAAATTGTTGGATGTTGGGCATGGGGATGCAATTTTATTGAGAAATCAGGTTGTTGCAATACTTGTGGATACAGGTGATTATAAAAATAGTGATATACTTGTTCGCAGATTGAAGACTTTAGGGGTTAGAAAACTGGATGCTTTGATTATTACACATCATCATTTAGACCATTTAGGAGGAGTAATAAAAATATTAAATAATTTTGATGTTAAAAATTTTTATGACAACGGTATTGTAAATCCTCAAAGTGAAATTTCTAAAGATGTAGAGAAATTGATTCTTAACGGAATTTTAAGCCGCCAAATATTAAGTGCTGGGCAAAAACTGGAGTTTGCAGACAATATAAATTTAAAGTTTTTAGCACCTGCTAGTAAAAATGGTTTCCCTGAAAAAGATTTAAATAATAATAGTTTGGTTTTTAAATTGCAGTATGGTGAATTTTCAATGCTTTTTACAGGAGATATTGAGGCCATAGCTGAAAAAGCTATTTTGAAAAAATATTCTAAAAATTTAAATATATTAAAATCAGATATTTTAAAAGTAGCACATCATGGTTCGAAAACATCTTCTATTACAGAGTTTATTGAAAAGATAAAACCAAAATATGCAATAATTGGAGTAGGGGAAGATAATAAATTTGGACATCCATCAGATAATACAATTCAAAATCTTGAAAAAGCAAATATAAGAATAGAGAAATTATTGGAATAGAGAGTTAAAATAGAATTTAAGCACTTAGAATTGTAAAAAATTATCCAAACTGTTATTTATTAGTATAAGCCATTTAGTAGAAGAATACAAAATAAATGAATTTTTAAAATGCAAATAATAAAAGATTGTATAAATTTAACAAAAACGTAAATAATAGTTATAAAACATTAGAAAAGGAGTAATTATTATGAATAAAACAATTATGAGTATAATTGCAATTATTGTTATAATTGGTAGATGCCATCTTGTAACTGTTATTCCAACTAAAAATAATAATGTTGTTATTAGTAATATTGCTACTATTTCTATCAATAAAAATATAGCTGATTTCTTTATAATTTCTATAATCGTATTTTTACCTACTTTTTTCATTATTTATCTGCTTCCTCCTCATTTACAAATCTGGTTGAAAAAAATAATTAAATTGACACAGCTAAATTGTAATTATTTTCAATCTTACAATTGTTCTGCAAAACCCTTTTGCAATTTATTAAATATCATATATCCAATCATACAAGCAACAAGAGAACCTACAATTAATAATAATAATGGTACTATATCAATCATAGTTTGGTTATAAAATAT
>ENA-OPWC01001029-OPWC01001029.1-human-gut-metagenome-genome-assembly--contig:-NODE-1029-length-20396-cov-6.969028_pt1 | contig 20396 bp, 35 predicted proteins | sample MGYA00241504_ERZ502000 | MGnify/ENA primary metagenome ERZ502000 (study PRJEB25962, sample SAMEA2042005) | human gut metagenome | biome: human gut; feature: human-associated habitat; material: faeces...
TTGTCAGTCATTTAGCACCATCCTTGCCTTCTCGAATGCCTGGTTCACGATTTCCATGTGCAGTCGTTCGCCTTCCTTGGTTGTCTCGAACCGGTCGTTCACTTGGCGGATAAGCTTCTTGCGGAGCAGTGCCCTGCCGGTCTGGTTATCGACGGCCTGATATTGGCCTTGCATGTTGCTCACGTCAGTGAGCATTTCCTGCTGTTTCGGGCTGAGTGTCTGCATCATCGGTTCCTTTCGCAGATGGTTTCCAATGTCGGGTGGTATTCGTATGTGAGTGGATGCGAGTAGTAGTCGTTCCAGTACTTGTTGAAGTTTCGGTTGATGCCACGTTGGACGATGTTTGGCCGTCGTGTTGGCTCTTCCTTGTCTAATCGTTTGATCGCGTCGGCGGTCTCGATGCCTTGCTTGGTTGGCTTGTAGGTGCCGTCCGCGAGGGGGATGATGAGATTCCTGTCGATGAGGGAGCCTAACGTGGCTAACGGTTTCGCGTAGAATGCGGATGATGGCATTCGATGCGTTTCGACGATGTGGACAAGCATTGACGCTTGTGTGTTTCGTAATCGTTGTCCGTGGATGGTGTAGACGTTTCGTTTCATGACTGGTTCCTGTCGTTCATCGTCCGGTCGAACCGAATCCGTTTCCTCCGCGTTCCGTCGTGTCGGTGAATTCGACGACCTTGCGGATTCTGGGGGTTTCCACCGGCGTGATGACGAGTTGCGCGATACGGTCGCCGCAACGGAAGTTGATGCGGCTGGTGGATGTGTTATGCAGGATGACTTTGATCTCGCCACGGTATCCGGCGTCGATGATGCCGCCGAGGATGTCGATGCCGTAATTCCTGGCAAGGCCGGAACGTGGGCAGACTCGTGCCATGTAGCCTTCGGGCAGGTTAATCGCGATGCCGGTTCCCACCGCGATGCGTCCTAGTCCGTCGATGTGGAAGTCTTCGATGCAGTGTAGGTCGAGTCCGGCGTCCGAATCGTGCGCCCTTGTGACTGTGGCGTTTGGGGTGAGCGGTTGGATTTCAAGGGTTTCTAGGGTCATTTCACTGTCCTTGCTGGTTGATGATGGTTTTGTATTCGGAGATGTCTCGGTTGAGGCAGTCGGTTGTGCGATGCGTGGTTTCGTGGCCGCAATCGTATGGGTCGCCGCCGTGGGCGAGTTGCAAGAGGCGGAAGCTGGTGAGGTCGAGTCGCCGGTGGCTGAGCTTGTGGAGGATGCCGCTCGTGTTGGGCATGTTCACGTCGAGCCATCGGATATCGAAGTGGACGTTGGTTCCGGCTGGATGCATGAGACCGGGGTCGAGGCCCGTATCGACGAGCCAGACAAACATCTGCTGGTCCACGTTTCTGAGCGTGTCTTCCGCGTTCATGCATTCGCCGAGGAGTCCGTTTCTGGAATGCATGTCGATGGTCGTGCTGTTGAACGCGCGGATTGGCGTGTTGTCATCGAAACGGATGACCCTATGGAATATCAGGGGGTCGTCGGCAAGTGGCACCTGAAGGCCCTTCATGTCGGTGATTCTGGCTTCGACTTCCAGTAGATTGTCGGACATTGGGTCGAGTCCGCTGGTTTCGACATCGAACCAGATGAGATAATTGTCGTCCATTGTTGGCTCCTTGGATTCACGTAATCGTTGGATATAGGTTTCCAGTCCGGTCAGGTCCACATGCGTGGGAGGCTGTGGTTCGAGTTCCTTGAGGATTTCGGCTTCCTTGTCCATCTGCCGCGTGTAACGCCAGTAGGCGGCTTTGCTTTCACGGATGCCGTACTTGTTGGTTTCCTTCCATTTGCTCATGGTGTTTTGAACAGGTCTCCCAGATCGTCGTCCACGGTTGGCTGGCGTGTGATGGGCTTGGATGCGATTTGCGGACGGTCGGCCTGTTCGAGGGCTTTGCTGACGGCTTCGCCCAACTCTTTAGCTTCCCGCGCGGTGCCGAAGATGACGCGACGTTTGAACTCCCAATAGTCGTCCGCCGTGACGTGATGCTTGGCGGCGAGCTGCTGGATGGTGTTCTCGTCGGGAATCCGGCCCGCACGAATTTTCTTGCAGAGGATGTTGACGTCGGCAGCACGCATCCACTTGTCCGATTTGGTCGCATAGAATCTCACGACCGCCGTCCGCATGTCTTGGATGTTGTTGCGCTTGTCGAGTTCGCGGTAGAACTCGTCCAATTGCAGGTCGTCCCATTGGGCGTTGCCGTGATGCGCGTTGATCGTGGTCAGCAACATCGCGGCCTCTCCTTTGGTTATCATCCTGTTCCTCCCATCGCCCGTTGGCGTTCCTCGTCGCTCATGTACTGCCATGCCCTGTTGAGGTTCGCCATGCGGTTCGATTCGTTGCGGCTCATCATGGTCGGATTGGTGCGGAGGGTGAGGGATGGTCGGATGTCGTATTCGTTTTCCCATCCCGCCGCGTTGAGCCATGTGGCCGCGTATTTGACGTATTTGGGTTCGGTTCCTTCGATCTCGACCTGTCTGGCATAGGCTCGGGCGCTGTTGATGATGGTGTCCGCGCCTGTGTCTTGGATGGCGTTCTTCCATGCTTTCCAGGCTGGACGCTTGTCAACGTGTCGTGGATACGCTTTCCAGAAGGTTTCGAAATCGGCGGAATACTTGTCGTCGGATGCCTGCCGTGCGCGGCTTCGGCGTTTGCTTGCCGTGTTGCGGGCCGTCCGGTCGGCGAGTTCTTTTCTGGTGTGGTTCCCGTTCGACTGGTATTCGTTGATGCGCACGCCGGTGATGGTCTGTTGGAACAGGCCGAGGTCGATGAGGGTTTCGATCTCCTGTTCGGATGCGCCAAGCGTGTACGTCAGCTGGTCGGCGTCGATGTCTCCATCCGTGAGGTTGCAGCTGCACCAGCTCAATGCCATGACGTAGATGAGCGCCGCTCTTGGCATTTCGTCGCGGAGTCTGCATATCCTCGCGTCGGCCCAGAATCCGTTGTCGAGTCGGGTGTAGCCGTCCCTCACTTCAGATTCTCCCGTCATGTCATGAGTCCTATCCCGATGTCGGTGAAGATGGTTATCGAACCGCCCTCCACTAGGGTCATGCCCAATATCCACATCCAGTCGCCTGACGGCCTGTTACGGTCGATGAGGTCCAACGAGCAGAGCATGATGACGAATCCGATGGCACTGACGATGAGGGCGCATGTGGCGACTATCGCGGTCATGATTGTCCTTCCGGTCCGAGTGGCAGTCCGTCGTTGAGGATGAGGGCTAGGTTCTCCAAGGTGATGCAGACGTATTGTCCGCTCCGCCCGATGAGGTCGATGTCGAATTTTTCAGTGAACCGTCCGGTCAACGCGCACATGGTGTGGTAGGTTTCCAGATCCGTGTATGCGAGCTGTTGGCCGATTCGTTCGAGCGTGGACAGGCCGACGCGTGGCTTCTTCTGCACGACCCACGGGTAGGGGCTGTCAAGGTTTCCGGCCTCCTCGACCGCCTCGTTGTAGTGTTTCGTGGCGTCGAGGCGTTTGGTGTTCTTGACTTCCACGCATACCGGCTGCCCGTGGAAGAAGATGTTCGCGATGTCGCCTAGGTCGTCGCTGCCGTGGAGACGGCGGCGGATGATGCGTTGGTCGCCCAACGCCCATTGCAGGTAGTGTTCCACCGCCGTTTCCATTGCCGTTCCGGCTTTTTTGGCCGACTGTCGGTTGCGTGACATCAGAACGCCGGTTCTCCTGCGGGCTGACTAAATCCGTCGAATCCGCTGCCACCCCACGGGTCGGGGCCTGCCTGCTGCGGCGTGGCGGGAGCGGCTGTGGATGTGGTCTGGCGTTGGCCGCACTGCTGGCTTGCGTTCACCAGCTGGGCGGTGCCCCATCGGAGACTCGGACCGATCTCGCGGACGTTGACCTTCTGCGTGTAGTGGGTGACGCCGGACGAATCATCGAAACGATCATCGGACTCGTTGCCGATGACGATATATTCGTCGCCTTCCTTGATGCTGTTCTGGATGTGCGTGGCGAGATCGTTCCATGCTTCGCAGGTGCGTGAGCAGGATGCGCCGTAACCCCATGAGCCGTCCGGGTTCTTGACCCTGTTGGAGCAGAGGATGCGGAACTGGATGTAGTTCTTGCCGTTCTTCGTGGTTCCGGCGTTGAACAGGTTGCCGTCCTTTTTGATTTTGACGATTCGTCCCACGAGGATGATGGTCGGAGTGCTCATTGCTTGTTCTCCTTGTCGTGTCGTGGATGGGTTTCGAGTCCGACCCATCCCTGCTGGTCTTCGGCTTTCATGTTTTTGAGACGGTCAGCCGTCTTGTGGCTGTTGGACGCTTCGACGTTGCACATGATCATGTGGCTTCGCGCGGCGGCGCAAGTGCTTTTGCCGCATTTACGGCAGTATGGGATGAGTCCCGTCTTGACTGGATCGTGACGCACGCAGTACGCGCACGTGCATCCGGCTCGTCTGGTGATGTTCAAAAGTTCGCCTCGCAGACCGCTTCCTTCGGCTGTTTGAGACCGAGGGTGCAGTAGTGGAGAGGCATGTCGTTTCGGACGCGTCTCTCGGACACGACCTCGCCACCAAACACCGGTACGAGTGGTGAATCCCATGGGTCCTTCATCTGTAAGTCGAAGTCCGGTCCCATGTAGGCGATGAGCTTCCACACGCCGCAACTGTTGAGGTGGTATAGGTTCGTCTTGTCCTTGTTGCGGTAGAAGCCCGGACGGGTCGGCAGTTTCTTCTCGCTGAGGCGTTCGAACGGGAATCGTTTCGAATGGCCGCTGCTGACGGCGAATGCCTCGGTGGTCTGCTGCAAGGCGTGCGGCGGAACGTTGCCGTGATGGTCCAGGATGGGCGTCCAAGTGTCGCCCGTGTGGAGCCATACGCTGCCGGTCGCGGCCTTGTAGAATCCGTTGGCCTTGGGAAGCTGCTTCTCCCACTCCTCGGCTTGGGTGTCGTCGGTTGGCTTGTCCTCGTCGGCGGTGGGGGTCTCGACCTTGACGAGCGTCGCCTTCCAATCGGAAACATCCAGCTCCACGCCGTCGTCGGGATTCTCTTCGATGGAGATGATCGTGTTCCAAGTGACGTTCAGGTCACGGTCGAATCTGATGGCCGGGCATAGGATTCCCTTATCGTCGTCACGGACGACGAAATACTCGTTGCCCGTGATGATGGGCGACAATGCCATGAGATCACGGAGCGCGGGATCGTCGCAGGCGAGCGCGTCGTCCATGTCGATGTGCTTCAGCTTGCCGGCGACATGCTGTACGCCTCCGACTTCGACGGTGACGGTCATGTTGGCTGTCGAGATTCTGAGCGCGTCGCCGTAGGTGAGTTTCTTCGGGTCGTATTTCATTGTGCTGCTCCTTGCTGCTGCATGTGCTTGTGGTATTCGTTGATGAATGTTTGTGCCTGCACTGCCGTGAGGCTCACGCTCGTGACCGTCTGGTCGTGGAGGATTTTCTGGATGAACGCGTCAGCTTCATCCGGTTTGATCTGGCAGGCGCGGAGGATGTCGGTGACTGTCTTCAACTGGTCGGGACTGGCGAGGCCATTGGGTGGAGCCTGGGCGGCGACCTGCTCCGGCTGGCCTTGACGGACCTGCGGAGCGTATTGGCGTGGCTTCTGTCGTGGCTGCTCGTCAACCACTTCGGCTTCGACCATTTCCTCTTCGGTCTCGTTGTTGGTCTGCTGCATCTCGTCGGTCGTGTACAGGCCGCTCAAATCCTGCGGGAACGCCTTGCGTAATGCGAGGGCTTCCGCGCATTTCGCGATCATGGTCACCGGTTTCGAAGCCCACATGCTGGTGGGGACCTGCCTGTGGAGATTCTTGTCGTAGCGGGTTCCGACGTATTCCCTGTAGAGGGCCACGCCGGTGAACTCGCCTTCGCCACGGCGGACGGTGACCTTCGCCGCGACCGGAGGGGTCTGGGCGATCCACACGTCATGCCAGACGCCATCCTCTCCACACCAGAGGGTTTCCGGTTCGCTGAACAGTTCATGGTTCCTGTCCGCCGCACGACGGGCGATGAGACGGAAACCGTCAATGCCGACTTGGATTGTCTGCTTGGAAACATATTCGTTGCCTTGCTTCTGACGGCGTTCGATCAGGTAGATTTGACGGCTGAAAGGGTCAAGTCCGGTACGCTGGCATTGGTGCAGGAACACCGCCAAGTCGGCTGGCTGCGCGTTCTGCACTCCAAGCTGGGACAGTGCCGCGAGCTGGGCGCGGCTCCAAGTGTCCTGCTCGTTGGTGATGGTAAGGCTTTTGCACATGGCTACTCTTCCTTGGCTGAAGTGAGCATCTGGAACATCTTCGGGACTATCTCGCTGGTGAACGCCTTGTCCGCGAATCCTCTCGTGGTGCGAAGCGTTACGGTCTGGGCGCGTCCCGGCTTGAACTCGACGCCGGGTGGGAGTTCGCCACCATGGTCAGCGATCATGGCTTTCAGATAGGCTTCCGACTTCGCTTCGGGGCGTGGCATCCACACGGCCTCCGCCGCATCGTTCCCACCGGGGATGAGGAACTTGCTGTCATGCAGCATGGCACCATACGCACGCTCGTCAACGACCTCGTAATGGCCTTCGGTGCCTTTGCTGAGACTGATTTCACCCGCATCCATTCCGGCGAACACGGCGTGCTCCTTATCGCCGCCGTCATGCGAGCGCCGCCATTCTTCCTTTGCGGCTTTGAGGGCTTCGGCGCTTCGTTTGTTCAGTGCGGTGAGTCCGGCGATGGTGGAGTTGAGTTCGTCCGGGCGGAGGCTGCTGAAGTCGTATTTGGGGGTGTTGGTCATTGTTGTTCCTTGGTTTGGTGTTCGATGGTGTCTACTGCGAGCTTGTAGAAGCTCACGTCGGTTTTGAGGGTTTGGTTCTCGTATTGGAGTCGTCTGTTTTCCGTGGCGAGTTTCCGGTTTTCGTTCCAGAGGGCGTGGATGGTGAGCGCGCAGTCGTCTAGGAAGTCGTCAACTTGGTTGGCGTCGTATCCCATGAATGGGAATGAGAGTCGGAATTGTCTGTCGCGCACGTCTTTCGGGGTGACTAGTCGTCTGGCGGTCATTGTTTGATCTCCTTTGCTTGGTCCTTGATTTCGTAGAATCGGAGTAGGAGTTCCTTTTTTGTGAAGAGTTTGTTTTTTGCCGGATTGGTATCCGAGGAACCCGTACAGGTCTTCGAATGTTTTCTTTCCTACCTTCGTGAAGGCGATTGCCTCGTCTTTGGTGAGGATGCCGTCTTCGAAGATGATGGGTGCCGTCAATTTGTGTGTGCTCCTTCCTTGGATTGGTGGTTGGTGTAGGCGGGTTGCGGCATGACGCTGGACGGTTGGCTCGCAAAAGGGTGTGCGGGGCGACTGTGAAAATAAGGAAAACCAGTCTGGCCGACCATCGTTCCCGATGCGGGACGGAGAAAACCAAGTGAAAAACTTCGTCCCGATGGGTGGCGTTGACGTCATGCCGCTGGCGTCCAAGCGCGGATTCGGACCGCGAGCCGTTCGAGATCATCGTCGGATACCTTTGAGTACAGGAGAGGATGTGGTGTCTGGTTCGATTGGCGATGGTCTTGTGGTACGGTTCCTGTTCCCACTGCGTGGGCTTGGACGATTGCCGTGGCGGCGCGTGTACGCAAACGCTTGTGACGGTTCGTTTGGATGTGTTTCGCCACGGCATGGAACATCATGGGATGTTCCATCTTTGCCAGCCGGTGAACGTGGACATTCGATAAACGTCCAATTTTTCATTGTTTGATTGTTTATCGGAGTGGCTGGCGAAGCTTATGGGTCCCCATCCGGGTTGCAGGCGGATGGGGAAGAATCAGTTGTTGTCGGCGAGCGCCTTGGCGATTGCCGGCATACTTGAAGCGTTCAGTGGGATGAGCGGGAAGGCTGAATCTTGGAGGTATTCGACCAGCTGCTCCCAGTTAAGGTATCCACTGAGCATGTTGATAGTGGAGGCCAATTCACTCCAACCGTTGATTCTGCACATGATGGAAGGCGTGTTTACCACGTATGACCATGTGCCGTCCGTGTCATGGAGAACCAGGTATGGTTTGCCGTCGCGTGGGATGAAGAAGCCATGCGACTGTGGTTCGGCTGGCAGTGGCTTTTTGTCAGGCTCGTCGTCGGAGTCGAGGCTGATGCCCATGACTTTGATGCGGTCGAAGAGGACGTGCAAGTAGTCTTGCATGATGTAGAGTTGGGCGACGGTCATGCCGCCAAGGCATTTCGGTTTGAACTCAAGCTCTCCCCTCTTGTATCTGATGACGGCATCATCGAGTTTGCTGATGCGTTCTTTGAGTTCGTGGTATTCTTCGACCATGCGGGTCTTGTAATCGTCTTTCATTACTGTCTCCTATCGTGATTGACCGTGAACGTCGGAAGCCCATTGGATGAACGCAGCCAGTTTCGATTCTGGAACCTCATACAATGTGCTCGTCTTGAGTCCATCTTTTTCAACGATTGACCCGCCTTTCCGATCATTGATACGGAAGACGCAGTGCCCCACCCTCGTCAAGAACGAACTCCTGTGGTGGCGCGGGAGGATTCAACAACGTCATGCCGCCACCTCCGCGTCAAGCGCCTTGTCCAATGTGATCTCGCCAAGACGCTTGTGTAGCAGTGCCAACCCCTTGCGGGTTATGCGCACGGTGGGAGGGAAGGCGAACTCCGTGCCATCATCCTTGACTCCATGCTTTTGGGACATGACCATCACGAGATGGCCCGCAGTGCAATGCGCTGCGGTTGCCCGCCAAGAGCCACCGGATTTGAAAATCCAGTTATGGTCGGCCATCCATTCGCGCAACTGTTTTTCCTTGATGGGGGTTCCGGCGTTCGACAGAACCTTTGCCGCGTCGCGGACAAGCAGCCTGTCTTCCACGTTCGTGAAATCATCAAGCGCTTGAGCCTTCGGTTCCAGTTCCCTGATCTGCGCGTCCTTGGCTTGGAGCTGCTGGTTCTTGCGTTCGATGGTCTTCTGTGCGACTAGTACCGCACGGGCCATGATGTCTTCATCGGAATCAGCATCGGAAACACGGATTGCGCCACCCTCGTTGAAATACTTGTCAAGGGCTTCGGCGGCTTCCTGCTGGTAGACGGTCACGTTGTGGCGTGCATGTTCGTCGCTGAGTCGGTTCGTGTCGATGGTGGCGAGCCACATGGTCAACGTCTTGCGGCTGATTGCCACCATGTCACGTTGTTTGCCGTCTGCGCCAACTGTTCGTATCATACGAATGGTTGCCCATGGCGTTCTGTTGAGTCGTTCCCACTGTCCGTTGTATGCGATGCCGATGTTCTCGCAGATAGGTTTCAACGCAGTGTAGATTTCACCGTCATCGAACCTTTGAGCGATCATCGCACTCCCATTGAATGGGACCTCGACGATATCGTTGCTCATTTGGTTGCCTCCGCGTAGAGAATGTCGATCATGTCGGTGGTGTTGTATTTGGCTTGGAGTTCTTTGGAGCCTCTGCGCATGGCTTTCACTGAATCTTCTGGAATGTTCACCGTTCCTGTGGTTCCGTCTTCCATATCATCGGGGATGAAGGTGGTGAACGTATCCTCTGGCAGTTTTGTGAGGAGGCTTAGCGCTTTAGTGGATAGGTACCCTTCTCCTCGCAGATTGTGCAGGTAGCCGTTGTTGGTGAGGTATTCGAGCTTCTGTTGTCTGGTTTCGTTTGGCGTGCTGATTTTCATTGGTTGTCCTTTTGCTCGTTGGCGTTGTGTGGTGTGGTTAGGCGGTTTGTTTGATTTGGGCGATTTCTCCGGGTTGGAAGCCGAATGCTTTGTAGAGTCCTATGAGCATGAGTGGTGTGCATTCGTTGGTTTTTTTGGCTCTGGCTAGGACGCTTTCGCTGACTCCTATTGCTCCGGCGAAGGCTTCGTCTGTTTTGAGGCCGCTCATTTGTTTGGTTCGGTCTAGGAAGCCGTCTCGGAACTGCATTTTGTATTCAGCCATAAGTGATTCCTTTCGCAACCTTGAATTTCTTTTTGCAACTTGTGGTTACATCATACAACAGGTTTTTTTATCTCGCAACTCGCTCGGCGTGTTGACTTGCAATCGCTTTGGTTGCATAATGAAACCATGAATAAAGAAACATGGTTCAAAGAAACAGTCCAAGGCGACACCATCGCCGAAGTAGCCCTCAAAGCGGGAATCATCAAGACAACCGCTTGGAGGCAATACAACAATGCCCTTGGGTTCAGCGCCGAGAACGTCATTCTTATTGCACGCGCCTACCACAAGTCCCCTGTAGAGGCTCTGGTTGAGTTCGGATATATAAGGGCCGACGAGATGACCAGCGGAGAAACCGTCGCGAGATTGCATGACGCTTCGGATGACGAGCTGCTTCAGGAACTCGCACGCCGTCTCAAGGAGAACGCGGACGCCGACTGGGTGAACAGTCCGATCATCTACCGTGACGAGTTCGACATGGCCGCGAACGACGATCCGAACGCGAGGCTTGAAGCCGAAACCCCGGAAGACTGACGACAGCGATGAATATGGCGGCGGTATTCAATCATGATGCCGCCGCCTAATAATACGAAGGGAACAATGTCTCGAATCACCATCGACGTTTTGGAACGTCAGGCCGAGCACATGGGTTTGAAGGTTTTGGAATCCGATATTCCCGGCACTACCTGCGGATTGTATTGCGACCGGCTGCGGACGATATGGCTTGCCGACTGGTTGAACGACCGGCAGAGGCTCTGCACCCTATGCCACGAGCTTGTGCACGCGAAGTACCGTGATCTTGGCTGCGGCACGCGGTTCGGCGTGAAGTGCGAACGTAGGGCGCGGCGCGAGACGGCTTTGACGCTGATAAGCCCGGCCGAGTTTGCCATGTCCGAAGAGCTGTGGGACGGCGACACCTGGCATATGGCGGCGGAGTTGGACGTGACCATGCAGGTTCTCGCGGATTACAGGCAGATTCTCAAGGATGGCTTGTTTGCAAAACGCCCATGATTCATCAGCCGTCAATTGGGGGGATAATCCTTGTTGAGACATATTGCAGGAGAGCAAAGGAGAGCGTCATGGGTTTTCTTATCGTCATCGCGGCTGTGTCCGTCGGTCTCGCGGTGTTCGTTCTGTTGACGCAGATGGCCGTGAGAAACGGCATCCGCATGTCCGGCCTGATCGACTGGAAGACGCAGTACGAGTTGGAGCGTATGGAGGATGCCGGTGGCAGTCAGAAGCCGTTGGCTGAATTATATAAGAGCGTTGCCGAGTCTGAGGATGATGCAGACGAGGTGGAGCGCAAGGTGAAGGAGCAGGCGTTGAAGTACATTAACTCGCGTAATTCAACCCATGTGACGAACGCATGGATTTTCCTTGGCCTCGGCATCGTCCTGTGTGTAGTGGTCGTGCTCATCGCGGTGTCGTCGGACAGCATGATGTGACCGCATATAAAAAAAAACGGGGACATCCTTTCTATGAGGATGTCCCCGTTTTTTTATGTATCAGACGGCCACCGGTGCCTTGATCGCGGGCCATGGGTCATAGCCGGTCAGGTGGAAGTCGTCATACGTGTACGCGTCGATGCCAGACGCCTTGTCGATGCTCATATGCGGGTACGGGCGCGGCTCGCGTTCAAGCTGCTTCACGACCTGTTTCAGGTGGTTCCTGTAGATGTGGGTGTCTCCGCCCACCCAGATGAACCGTCCTGGCCTGTAGCCGGTCTGTTGGGCGACCATCATGGTCAGGAGCGCGTATTCCGCGATGTTGAACGGCACGCCGAGGAACATGTCGCAGGAACGCTGGTACAGCTGGCAGTCGAGCTTGTCGCCGCGCACATGGAACTGGAACAGGCAGTGGCATGGCGGCAATGCCATCCGGCTTAGGGATTCGACGTTCCAGCTGTTGACGATGATGCGTCGGGAGTGTGGGTCTTCGCGGATGGTCTCGATGGCGTTGGCGATCTGGTCGATGCCGCCGAGGTCGGTCGGCCAATTGCGCCACTGGCATCCGTAGACGGGTCCCAGATCGCCGTTGGCGTCCGCCCATTCGTCCCAGATGTGCACTCCGTGCTCCTGTAGCCAACGCACGTTGGTGTCGCCTCTAAGAAACCATAGAAGCTCGTAGATGACGCCTTTGATGAAGACCTTCTTGCTAGTGATGAGGGGGAAGGCTTTGGATAGGTCGAACTCCATGCGTGTGCCGAACAGGCTGATGGTGCCGACGCCGGTGCGGTCGTTGGACGGGACGCCGTTTTGGAGCACGTCGAGAAGGAGGTTCTCGTATTGGTATTCGCCGCTCCACTTGTGGAGGTGGTCGGCTTTGGAGAGGAACGCTTCTTGTTCTTCGGCGGATTCGGATTGCATTGGGGGCGGATTGTCCTTCGTGGTTGCGTTTGGGGAGATGGGCGGCGGGGAGATGCCGACCGGTCGCGGAGTGCCTGCTGGCGGTTTGTCAAGCCGTTTGGCTGGCTTCTGACGCGATTTTAGCACGCGGACTTTCTTTTTGATGTGTTAATTACGAGCGAAGCGAGTAATTAAAACATTTTTTCTTTCTCGCAGGTTAAGTAAACTCTTGGGTTAATTCAAGTTCTTATAGGTTTACTTAATTCTAATATTATAAGAGTAGGTTTACTTACTAGTATTACCGTGTTTTTGCCGTTTTTTGGCCTGTTTTATGTGCTGAAAACGGCGTCGTTCCAACGTTTTCTGGACATTACGGGGGTTGCGGTCATTTGCGGTCACGCTGCGGTCACCGATGACCGCAACACGCAAATTTGAAATCGTTGGAAAATGGCGGTTTTTATGTTACGAACATGTAACGAGAGTGTTAATTCGTGTAAAGGGGGTATGTTTTTGCGTGTTTTCGACACCGTGTCAACGGTATTTGTGTAGAGTTCGTGAAGTCTCACATAGTGAGACAACCATACCCCCTCACTGGGTTTTGTATAGTACGAATCATGAGGGCGTTCCCATGGTCGGGTTCACGGTCGAACGTCCATGATCTACGACCGCTGCGGTCTTTCCTTTCCGTTCTCTCCCCCACTTCCGGGAGAGAATCGTCCTGCCCCGATGGTCGCGGGCGCGTCCATGCGTGCGGCACGGTCGGCATCGAACGGTCGGAGGACGGCACTCTTCCGACACGCGTGAAACGCCGGTGCGCGGCCCGCGTTCTCTCCCGTTCCCTCCGCGTTCTCACCCGCCCATGTGATACGCCAGCGGCCATACGGCGGACGACACCGACCATCCCACAGAGCGCACGCTGAACGCTTCATCGCCGTGTCGCGGCCCTTTTCTTGGTTTTTCTGTGATGACATGGCGAGTTTGTCTGAGAATCGGAGAGAACATCCGCCTCTCACTCCCCTGACGGCTCTTCCGATTCCGACTGGAAACCTTACTCCCATAAGGGTTTCCGCCTAAGCTCCTGCGACTGGGCTTGAACCAGTGACCGTCCGATTAACAGGCAGATGGTGCCTCACACCACCGAAATCGAAGCGCGGCAGGAAAGTGCCGATCATCCCGGCATTGGCTCAAACGCTCGAAGCGTATCTCGAAGCGACCGACGATATTCCAAACCCATATGGATTGCTGTTCCGGCATGATGACGGAACGCCCATCGAACCGGAGGAAGACCTTGAAAACTTCCGTCAACTCTTGGAGAACGCGGGCGTACCCAATGCGGAACATCGCAGCCGACATGAAACACGCCACACGGTCGTGACCATACTCATGAGCATGGGCGTGGATTATGGGTTGGTGGAAGAGATTGTTGGACATTCAAGCCGCTTGATGGTGGAACACTACCGGCACGCCGGATTGAAGGAACGGTTGGCCGCGATGGAAACGATGAACAAGCCACTGCAACTCGACTCGTATAAGCTAGGCGACAATGAAGGCTGAAATAACCGAAGACCAGTTCTGCGAATACATCGTGGCCCAGCTGAAAAAATATGCGTGGCATTTAGCGCGGGAAGGCAAACTTTCGTGGATCGACATGTCCGACAACAGCAACTTCGCAGTGGTGAAAAACCATGCCACTTGTGACATGTCGCTCACCAAAAACGGCAAAATAATCTATCGGGCATCCGTATACACGAAAGAGCTAGCCGACAAATGGTGTGACTTACTGGTTAAGTACATTACGCTTAACAACATCGATACGCTAATCCAATAACAAAAAAAGCCCCTCCCCCAGCAATGCTGAGAGAAGGGCGATGTTGCATAAGGGTGCAAAATATTCCAACAGGAATCAAACCGCACGAATTTTCATGCGAGGTTTTCGATGATCCGCTTCTCGTTTTCGCTGAGCGGCCATATGGTCACGTCCTCCGCGGCCTTCAGTTCCGCGGCCTTCAGTTCCGCGGCCTTGGCTTCGCTCATCAGATAGCCGCCGCCGAAGATGGCCTTCTTCACGGCCTTCTGCGAATCAAGCGCCCGTGTAAACGCCACATCCGAAGCCCTGACGCGGAACTCGACCTGCTTGCCGATCTTCCCGAGCCTGCTCACGGTAAGCAACTCACGCGGATACGCGTATTTCGGCAGATGCCTGCGCTGCTCTTTCCTGACGCGCTTCACGGTCTCGTCTATCGCGTTGGCCAGATCCGGCGCTGTGCGGATCAGATCATCGCCGAAACTCGTCACGAAGCTGGTGTTGACCTGCGCGCCGTTCGCGTATTCGATGGTCGAATCCGTGACGATCATGCGCGCTCCGTTGCGCGACGTGCTGGAGAAGATCGTGAGATACGGTGCGAACAAGAAGAAAGGAATATGGTTGTCACGGTAGAACGTGCATATCTTCGACAGAATCGAGAAAGGTGGATTGTCCACCACCACCTTGCCACCAGAATAGTCAAAACTCTCGTAGTCGCCGCCCGGATAGAACGGGCGCACCACCTTGCTGGGGTCGATGCCAAACTCACGGCATGCCCAGTCCTTTATCGTCTCATACACTGCGGGGGGGGTGTAGCAGTCGTCCGTGGTCTTCTTCGGTTTGAATTTCTCCACGAACGCGCCGTAATCGTCAATCGTCTGTTGTCTGATGCCCATTTTGAAAGTCCTAAAAATAAAGCCCCTCCTCCATGATGGAGAAGGGGCACATGTTAAAAAACGGGTGTAAAAAATTCCACGGACACTACAGTGCCGCAAATTTTTCCACACCCGAGTTTGAGTTTCCGGCGCGAGTTTGAGTCTCACGCCAGAAAATTAATTGCGGCGGAGTGGATTGTATGCGACTCCGAGTCCTGCGGAGATGAAGCCGGCCACGGTGCTGATGTATCCGCCGATCGCGGCGTCACCGAAGGTCATGAAGCCAAGACCCACGCACGAGGCGATCAGACCCAACACGTAGACCACGGTGCGTACCTGCTTAGAAAAAACAGGAGTGTACGCGCCGCTATCGGGCTGCGTGTTGTCGGTGCCGTCCTCGCGCTCGTCGGTGAGATTGGCGATGGTGGCCTCCAAAGTGTTCTCTTTTGCATGCTCAGCCATTAATACCTTCCTTTCAGGCTTTGACGAGATACCAGGTTGACTTGTCCTCCGGTGCCAGCGCGATGTAGCGCACGGCTCCGCTATAAGCCACGTAGCGGCCCCAGATGTAGCCGTCCGCGACCGTGCCCCAATGATCCAGATTGACGGTCTGGCCGTTGGAATAGGTGGCGACCACATTGCCGGAAACACTCGGACGGTCACGCACGTTGAGCCCGCCCACGGCCACACGGTACGTGCCCTGCAGCACGTTTGCGGCGGACGATGCCGTGGCGGACTGCGTCGGCTGGACGGTCGGCGTCGGCGCAGTCGCGCCGGTCATCCTGTCGTACCATGCCTGGGCGCGAGCCATGTAGGCGGCGTTCTGAGCTCCTGCGATGGATGCGGGGCAGCTGGTGGACGTGAAGTCGGAGTGCGGGAAAACGTTGACGCGCCACTGCGGGCGTCCGAGGCCGTAATGCTTGCAGAGCGCGGCCACCAGATGCGCGCCGTTGTCCAACGTCGCCTCGCTCAACATCCACGGATCGGACGATATGTCCGCATGCTCCACGCCGATGGACGTGAGGTTCGCGTTCCAATCACCCGCATGCCATGCCGTATCGGTGTCCCAGACGAGCTGCGTGATTCTGCCGTCAGCCGCCGCCTGATAGTGCGCGGAAGCCTCACGGGTCTGCCACACGTCGTAGCAGCCCTTGCCGGTCAGGTTGCCGCCATTATGATGCACGACGATCTTGTCGATCTTGCATCCCTGGCGTCCTTTGGTCATGTGCGTGGCGAGGATGAGATCCTCGTCAGCCTCCAGATTCTCCCATGATTTCATGTGTTTTCCTCCTTTTTTGATGGTTTTACGAGCAGATGAGCGTCCACGTCATGACGGCCATCTCCAGCAGTCGCAGGAGCGGCAGCATGAGCAGGACGACGCAGACGAGCGTGAACGCGGCCAGAAGCAGCGTCACGACACAGGTGAGCCATACCGGCACGTCATGGCCATGCCACAGCAGCCACGCCACCGCAAGCAGCAGCACGACGAATATGACGGCCACGGACGTCAAAGCGAGCATGCTAGCCGTCATCGCCATCACCCCACAACGCCGTCAACGACATGCCTTTGAGGATGCCCACATCCTCTCCTTCCCGCCCCTAAGTCAGGAGCAAATAGAAAAGCCATCCCGAAATGGGATGGCTTTGAAGTGTGAAAATCAATGCCTGTGCGCGCCGCGATTGAACGCGATGACGAGCGCGAGCAGTAGCAGGTATGCGCCGCCAGCGATCATGAGATGCGTCATTGCCGGTCCTCCAAGTATTTTTCGGCTGCGTTGACTATCCAGCATTGCGCGTCCAATTTCTCAAGCTTCGTCAATTCGTATCTGACGGCCTCTGAATGGTCGTGTGACTGGTCGCCGTAGATCAGGCTGATGATCGTGTTTTTTATCGTGTCACGGCAGAGTTCGTCCATGCGCTCGTCGAATTTCTCGGTACGTTCGCCAAGCTGCCGTGCCTTGGCGAAATGCTGAGAGAGCGGCGAATCGTATGGCAGCCGTTCCGGCTGCACGTGCGAATACAGGCCGGTCGCCAACGCGTCCAACGCGCCCGGCCAGAGCTTGAGCAGCAAGGTGATGAGCGCGCACGCGCCACCCACTCCCCCGAAACCGGCTAGAAAATTCTGCAGCACATTACATCTCCTTACAGGAAAGCCCCGCACGTGGCTGGGCTTTGGTTTGTTTAATACGGGTGGTCCTCGGCGGCGAACACGAGCGGCAATCCGGCATTTTGCAGCAGGGTTATGAGCGAACCGTCATCGAAACCACACAGGCGGGTCAACACCGTCACGCCAACAGGAATCGGCACAGTCAAGTTGTTCCTGGTGCCGATGGGATACGAGCCGTCATTCTGCTGCCACACGACGTTAGCCAGTCCATCAGGCTGTGGTTTTGGCGGATACAACCAGCCAGTACCTTCGCCGGTGACGGTTATCTCACAGCCCTCGGCTGTGACACTCGCGTTGGCCGTCATGCCAGCCGGCACCCACGGCACCACCGCCTTACGGTCCTTCAGGGTCGGCGGATCGTAGAGATTCCTGATCCTCACGCCGCCACCCCCAAACCGAGGGCTAGTAGATTGCCGTATCCTTGTCGAAGCAGTTGACGCCGACCGCCTGGAGGACAGTCCAATCGTCGTCCGAGAAGATTCCTCGGCATGCGAGCAGGACCTTCGCACCGGCGCCCATGAGCAATCCTTTGGTCCACAGGTTTTTGTTCTCCGTGATCGCCAGACCGCCGCTGAACGTGACACCGTCGCTCGTCGGCTCCACACGCCCCTGCACATCCTCGATGACAGCCGAACATATGTATCCGCCCGTCAGCGGTGGAAGGACGATGTTGCCCACAACCGCAAGAGCTGATTGTCCTCGGTCGCCGTGTAGGTCTGTCCTTCCACGGTGCCGGGGAATGAATTGCCGTTCGACAGGATGGTCTTGGTGGTTTTCGCCGGATTCCGCACGATCATCGCCGACCACCCGCCTTGACGGGACTAGTACGGTGCGGTCTGCGCGGTGAAGAAGCTTGGAAGCCCCCCCCCCGAAGCGAGAGTATGCGTGTCGGCGCGTTCCACGATGACATTGCTGATTGTCACACCGGGCTGGTTTGGCCGAATGCGAACACGGTCTGGCTTTTTGAGTGTGAAAGTCGTCTGGACGTGACCAATCTTGGCGGAAGAGAAAAGGGGGTTCCAGCCAGAATCGAACAACATTACATTAATGCCGGTTTGAGTCCCACTGTTTTGAATGTCAGCCTCGAAAACATAAGTGCCAGCCTCAACATTGTCGATTGCGACATCATAATCGCCGTGGCTGATGTCGCCTGTCCCATCATTGATCAATGGTGTCAATGGTGACGGATACCGGTTAATCCCCTGCATGATTCTCCAATTCCTTTCCCGTCAAAAGCTTCCAACCATCCCATTCCCTGCGCCACACCTCGCGGATGCGATCGAGCAGGAAGCACATCACGTTCGCATCATCGCCCACACTGCCGGTGTAATACCGAAGGCCATTGTGGAGTTTTTCGGTGCGACACCACAGGCTGCCGACCGGAACCGTATTGGGCTGGTCGGGCTGGACGAAAATCTGCTTGGCACCCAAAGCCTTGCCGCCTTCGCCAATCGACACGTGGCAAGCGTTGAACGCATTCTGTTTGAGGACGGTGAGGAAATTCGAAGCGTCGCTAACGAAGCTCACCGTGCCGCCATTGATGCTCGCCACGGTGGAATCCGCCGTGGAAAGCGTCAAAGCGGCGTCCTCGATGTGACCGTCCGCGAAAACCTTCTGAGCGGCCACCTTAAGCTCCGGGTGGTCACTGTAGAGCGCCTGGGAGGTGAAGTCCACCGGTTTGAGCCACACGTCCACGAGTGTTTCGGCGGCTGGCGGCCACACCTGCACGCCGTTATAGAGAGCATTAAAGAAGACCGGCTGGCCGTCCACGTCGATGACGGGTTCGATTTCGTCAAGCAGCTGCGCGCAGAACGGGTCGGTGGCGGTCGGAATCACCAGTCCGGTGGTGTTGGTGACGGTGCTGCGCAACGCGCTCGCCGCATAATTGACCGAATAGTTGAGGTGTGCCGCGGCCGCTCGCACGCGGCGGGCGATGTCGTCGTCTTTGGTGCGTTTTCCGGAAAGCACGCGGGAGACGGTGGCGATCGAGACTCCGGCTTCCCGTGCAATATCGTAAATATTCATAGATCCTCTTGTAAAATCAGATGTGGTTGGATGGTTAAAGCATACCCTGCCGCCGTGTGGTTGTCAAGATGAAGGGGAGACGGTGTACCGAAAAACTTGCCCTTGTCGCCAGCGGGAAACTGGGCTATAACCACTCATTAGCCGGAAGGAGGGGATGCAGATGGAGCTGTTTCGGCGGACATTGGCGGGGCTGCTGATGCTGGTGGTTGCGGTGTCAGTGGGCATCTGGGTGCAGGGAAGGTTTATCGACGCGGTGCGTCTGCCGACTCATACGCGGATGATCGGGGCGACGTATACGACCCTGAGTGATCCGTTTTATGAGACCATCAACGATGAGATCCAGATGCAGATCAAGAGCAACGGCGATCTGCTCCTGGTGCGCGACCCGGGACAAGACCAGGAGCGGCAGAATCAGGAGATCGAGGATATGCTCAATAAGGGCATTGAGCTGCTCATCGTGAACCCGGTGGATTATGTGGGCGTGACGCCTGCGCTGGAAAAGGCGAGGGAAAAGGGTGTGCCGGTCATCCTCATCGACTCCAAGGTGGACGACCCGGAGCTTGTCACCTGCACCATCACCTCCAACAACTACGGCGCCGGTCTGCTGGACGCCCGTCATCTCATCAGCCAGACCAAGAGCGCCCGCATCGTGCTGCTGTCCAACTCGGATTCGTTCTCCAGCTGGGACAGACTTTCAGGTTTCTGCCAGACCCTGACCAAAAGCGGCAACGACTACCGGATCCTGGAGCTGCGGGACTGCGGCGGTGAGCTGAACCGTGCCATGCGCGCGATGGTGCAGCTGTTGGAGACGTTCCCGCGCATTGACGTCGTGATGGCCGTCAACGAGCAGGCGGCCCTGGGCGCAATGGCGGCGCTGGAAGAAAAAGGCGCGCTCTCGTCCACTTTGGTCTACAGCGTGGACGGTTCACCGGAGGCGAAAGCCCTGATCTCCGAAGGGCTGATGACGGCCACCTCGGCACAGTCGCCCCTCCGCATCGGCCGGATGGCGGCAGAGGTGGTGTACGAGATCCTGGAGGTCCCTGACCAACATCGTGGTGCCGGTAAATCAGATCACGCAGGAGGATATTCTGCGCTACGGCACGGAGGGCTGGCAATGAAAACTGAAAATTTGTCCATCGGCCTCCGGGCGCTCTACCATGCCATTGAGTGGCTGACGGTGTTTCTGATCCTGCTCATCTTTGCGGTGCAGATCATCACGCCGCTCTACGCGGTGAGAGTTGGCCGTGCAGACTCGTTTTTGCAGCAGCTGCAATGGCTG
>ENA-OPWC01001033-OPWC01001033.1-human-gut-metagenome-genome-assembly--contig:-NODE-1033-length-20314-cov-5.110223_pt1 | contig 20314 bp, 10 predicted proteins | sample MGYA00241504_ERZ502000 | MGnify/ENA primary metagenome ERZ502000 (study PRJEB25962, sample SAMEA2042005) | human gut metagenome | biome: human gut; feature: human-associated habitat; material: faeces...
TGTTTCTAATTATAAGTGAAATATATTTATTCTTATATCGAACTCACGTTATTTACATACAAGCTTATATTTATATGCAGGCATGTTCATTTCAAACGGTGATAGATGAATGATTAGATGATAGGTGGAGAACAATCTATCACCACCCTGAAAGCTCGATGAACAATGCGTTTCAGAAGAATGGTGATAGATTGAAAGATGATTCCCATTTTTACGTATGGAAAGTTAGAATATGTGCCATCATTCAATGACAGCTGCAAAGCCGCCATTTCTAACCATCTTTATAGTTAGCTGTTCTCCGGCTTTCACTTGGGCTGACTTGCAACGATAATCCATCGCCTGACGTCCTGCGTTGATACCATCCTCAAAAGATATCATTTGATAAGAGCGATCTTTATTCAAGAAATCTAACTTTATGGTAAATTCACGTTCCTTTTCACCATTGTTAGTCATTCCTCCTATAAACCACTTATCGCCTTTCCGTTTTGCTACAATGACATATTCACCTGCTTTAGCTTCCAGTGCCACAGTCTCGTCCCACGTTACGGGAACTTGTGTGATGAAACGGGTACAATCTTCATTACGATAATAAAGAGTAGGATTATCCGCCAACATCTGCAGACCACTTTCAAAAACCACAAAGAGTGCCAACTGATAAGCGCGTGTTCCGATACTTGCAGCATTGGGACGTTCCGACCGATACACATTAGGCTGCATACTAATCATCGCTCCGGGAGTATAATCCATCGGACCGACAGCATTACGCATAAACGGTAAATATAGACTATTATCCGGATAACAACCGCCCATTTGTTCCATGCCACGCACTCCTTCGTAAGACAGCACATTCGGATATTTATATTCCAGTCCGGCAGGTTTGAAAGAGCCATGAAAATCGACAAACAAATGATGTTTGGCTGCTTCCCGGGCTACCCGTTCGTAAAAGTTGACCATCCACTGATCGCTTCTGTCCATGAAATCAATCTTAAGTCCTTTTACTCCCCATTCATTGAAAGTCTTGAAGAGATCAAAATTGTTTTCTACCGTCAACCACGTCAACCAAAGCACAATCCCTACATTTTTTTCTTTGCCATAACGGATCAACTCGTGCAAGTCTACTTTGGGATTAGGCGTATAAGGATCACGTGTACTTTTAGCCCAGCCTTCATCCATAATGATATATGGAATACCAAATTTAGAAGCAAAATCAATGTAATACTTATAAGTATCCAAGTTATAACCGGAAACAAAATTCACATCCGGTCCGTAAGGAGAAGCGTCATTCCACCATTCCCAGCTCACCTGTCCCGGCTTAATCCATGAAACATCCTGAAGTTGATTCTTTTCAGCCAGTTTATAAGTCATTGTATTCTCAATCAACTGCTTATCATTTTTACTTATCACAAAGTAACGCCAAGGATAATTTCTCGTACCTTTTGTTTTAGCAATGTAATCAGCTTCTTGAGTAATCTTCACGCTACGATCACTGTTTTCGGCAAACGCAAGCGGAGCTTTAGGAAAAACAGAGATTGCTCCGTTCGTCCCCGTTCCTTTGAGAAACATACATGGATAATCAGTCAGATCCGACTCGCTGATTAATATTTTATAGTCTTTTTGTGTGTCAACCAATACCGGCAAAACAGCTATCCGTTCTTCAGGCTTCCACGCATTACTTTGAACATGTGTGTAAGGTTCCTCATAAGCTGTATGGAAGCCTCCCGGTTGTTGCAAGTGAAGAAGATAATCCGACGGGAAGTTGATAGCAAACTCTTCGTTCATTACTTCAACATCACCTTTTTGTGAGGTAATAAACCGGTAAGCAACTCCATCGTCAAAAGCACGGAATTCTACTGAATAATCTTTAAAGGTCAGTAGCAATTGATTATAACGATTATTGACTTTCGCATATTTCAAAGGAACAATAGGAGTTAATTGCTCGTCGACACTCGTACGTTTCTGACGGCGCAGTTTGGGATTTTCTCCCAACACCTGATTCCTCAATGTCAACTGAAGGGTATTGTCCTTCAACAATACATCTCCGTTATAATCTATACTATAATAGATTTTATCCGAGAGATTCAAGAACACTTTCAGCTCTCCATTGGGAGAAATTAACTCTAACTTATTCTGTGCACGAAGTAGTGATGCCAAGCACAAACACACAACTAACAGGAAATATCTTCTCATGGTTTAGATATTTAATTAATAATCGTTTTACAATGGCAAATGTAATAAAAACATCACTTCGTACTATCAAACGGACTGGGTAATACTCCTTCAAAAGTTATTTTCACTGGTTTGATATACCCGTTTTCATCAAATTTACCTGATATTTCATTGTCTTTCCAGGCAACGACAAAGAAGGAGCTACCGCTTCATCCGATACCGCACGCTTATAGTTCGGTTTACTGCTCATGACAAAACGTAGTTTCACGCCATCACGTATATCCTCATATTTCAAATAAGATTTGTCATACTTCTTGCCATTCACATACAATTCCTTTACATACACATTCTTCGGCGACCAATTATCTGCTACCATTTCAATAACTTTTCCGTTGCTCATCCGAACTGTTATTGCCTCAACGCAAGGAGAACCAATGTTATACATATTGCTTGAAGGAGCCACCGGGTAAAAGCCAATGCAATTGAACATATACCAAGCTGACATCTGTCCGCAATCGTCATTGCCACTTAATGCATCCGGAGTATCGCCATAGAAACGGTCAACAATCGTACGGACCCACTTCTGACATTTCCAAGGTTCTTTCAAGTAATTATAAAGATATGCTACATGATGGCAAGGTTCATTTCCATGCCAATAGGCTCCGATACGGCCTTGAATATCATGTGCTCCCGGAATGTCATCCGGCAACTCTACCGTGAACAGTTCATCCAACCGGTTGCGGAACCAATCTTCGCCAGCTTCGTTCATATATCCTTGTACATCTTGTGGTACATACCAGGTATATTGTACAGTAAATCCTTCCGTAATATCCCCCCATCCATTTACAGATCCGGGTCCCTGATAAGCTACCGGAGTAAACGGTGTACGCCAGTTTCCCTGACTGTCCTTGCCACGCATATACTTCGTTTCCGGATCAATCAAAGTCTGATAAGAGAGTGCACGATTCAAGAAATAACGGTAATCATCCTCTTTACCCAAAGCCTTGGCAGCCTGTGCCATGCAATAATCATCATACGCATATTCCAATGTTTTAGATACTGACTCCGCCTCTTTATCAAAAGGCACATATCCCATCATACGATATTCCTGCAAACAGTCATAATTCGGATTCATCGCCGTGGTCTTCATAGCCTCATACGCACGTTCGTAATCGAATCCTTTCACTCCCTTCACAATCATGTCAGCCAATACGGAAACTGCATGATAACCAATCATACACCAAGTCTCATTTCCATAAAACGACCAGATAGGAAGCATTTTCTCCACACTTTTATCATAATGAGCCAGCATGGAATTGGCTATATCGGCATTCACTTCCTGCTGCACCAGATTAAACCAGGGATGCAAAGCCCGGTAGGTATCCCAAAGAGAGAATACCGTATAGTTGGTAAATCCTTCGGCTTTCTCTATATTTTTATCTAATCCTCGAAACTGCCCGTCTGCATCCTGAAAGATGAACGGATGCAAAGCCGCATGATAAGCCGATGTATAGAAAGTTCTTTTCGTTTTACGGTCGGCAGTAAGGGTATATTTTCCAAGTTCTTTTTCCCATAGTGCTTCTCCTTTAGCTTTCAGGTCATCGAAAGTGAGTCCGGCAAGTTCCGCCATATTGTTTTTTGCCCCGTTTGTGCTGACCGATGAAATAGCAGTTTTTACAATCACCTCCTCTCCGGCTTTTGTATCAAAAGAGATGCAAGCCATCAGATTCTTTCCCCAAGCCTCATAGCTGCTACGAAACCGGGAAGTATTGTAAATCACCGGCTTCTTATTCTGCATAAAGCGCAAGCCGGTCAACTTTTTAGAGAAAGTAGCCGTGAAATAGATATGCCGTTCCGGTCCCCAGCCTTTCACCAGTTTATATCCGGTGATGGTAGAATCATTTTCCATGCGCAGATTCGCCCATTCACAAGATTGCCATAAAGTATGGTTCATATCGATCATAATAAAAGCTTTATCCGATTGAGGATAGGTGAAGCGGAACATACCACTACGTACCCCTGACGTCATTTCAGCCTTTACTCCATAATCTGACAGTTCCACCGCATAATAATTAGGTGATGCCCATTCCTTTTCATGAGAATAACGTGAACGGTATCCCTTTTCCGGCTCCTCACGTGTCCCCGGATCCAGTTTCATCTCTCCTGTTCCGGAAATAAACAAGAAGTCTCCCAAATCAGGTATACCAGTCCCGCTTAAATGAGTCAGACTGAACCCCAACAAAGTGGAATGATTATATTTATAACCGGAAGCCGCATCATAGTATTTACTATCCGTGTCCGGACTCATCTGAATTCCCCCGAAAGGAATCTGCGCACCCGGATACACATTACCATAACCATCTGTTCCCACAAATGGATTCACATAATCAATCAGTTTCTCGGTTTGAGCCATGCCCGGCAAAATATTCACCAGGCACAGCCATACTAAAAACAATCCTCTTTTACCCATTACACTCACCATATTTACATTATTATGCTTGTATATCACCTACCGCAACTTGATATTCATGCCACAGTTCATCAATATTATATTCGTCTCCCAAAACATGCTTGATAGCTCCATCAAACGACCAAGGGATAACCTCCAATGTACTCCGGTTAAACTTACGCAGGAATTCAGGATCTTTGTTGTCACGTAACCACACGAAGAAATAACCCGCCGTACGGTATCCATCCATATAATTTCCACCTTTCGGACGGGCATTCGGTCCGTCAAATCCTCCATTGGCAACCCGCACAGCATCTGCCATTCCCTCGATAAATGCCCAGAACACACGATTGGTTCCATAAGAGCCGATTCCCTGTGGCTCCAGCTGATATGCGTGCGTCAATTCATGCAAGAGCACCCCGCGTGTTTCAAAAAACAACTTCGCCGTATCATTCGCTGCAAAAGATTTTTCAATGTGACGTGTACTGTAGAAAATCGTCACATCACCATTACCACCACCTTTCGCAGAAATACCGTTGATATCTTCCAATGTATAATGTATCTTGTGCACTGCAGGAATACTATCTTCCGGAGAATTGTAAAGAGTAGCTAATACAGTACGTGCCTGTTCCTTGATGTACGATTCAGCATCGGGAATGATCCGGTGGTAAATGTCCGATCCCAGCGTTTCCGGTGCTTTATCCTCAAACAATACAGCACCTGTATTGTACTCTTTCCATACATCAGAATTATCCTTCACCTGTTTTTGCACACTTGCAGCACAAGCCCCCATACCTACCAGCAGGCAGGCTGCATAGATTAAATGTATCTTTTTCATACTCCTTTATTGATTATTTGTTGATTCCGTTAGTTAATGAATAAGGTTTATCCTCCGGTGATAATCCGCGACGTTTGTTAGGTGACGCCCCCATCTTGAATTCAAGCACGCCTCCTTTCAAAATGTCTTCATGTGTAATGTACATCTTGTCGTATACCTTGCCGTTCAATTTCAGCGACTGCACGTAACGTTTCTTGTCGCTGACACCCGGCGCTTTGATCTCCAATGTCTTTCCATTAGGAAGTGTCATCTTCAGATAAGGCAGGTAGGGCGCTCCCAATACATACTGGTCTGTACCAGGACAAACCGGATAGAAGCCCATCACGGAGAAAAGATACCATGCTGACATCTGTCCGCAATCATCATTTCCACCCAATCCGTTAATATCATTCTTATACATCTTATTCAGAATCTCACGCAGCCAGTACTGTGATTTCCACGGCTGGGAAGTCCACGCATATAGATAAGGAACATGGTGGCTCGGTTCATTACCATGCACATATCCGCCGACCAAACATTCTTCCGTAATATCCTCATTATGCTCATAGTACTTCTCCGGCAGATGCATGGAGAACAGTTCATCCAGTTTCTGTACGAACGTCCCTTCTCCTCCCATCAAATCGATCATGCCAAATACATCGTGCGGCACATGAAAAGAGAAATTCCATGAATTGCCTTCGATAAAACCTTCACCATAGGTTTGTAATACATCAAACTCTTTCTTGAAAGAACCGTCACTATAGCGGGGACGTGCAAAACCAATACTTGTATCATAGATAGTACGATAATTGAGGGCACGCTTTCGGTAAGTCTCCGCTACTTCCTTGTTACCTGCCTTCAAAGCTGTCTGATAGATAGTCCAATCGTCGTATGCATACTCCAAAGTAGAAGAGGCTGCTGTACCACTTTTGTCAAGCGGAATATATCCCAGCTTCATATAATCAGCTATACCTTCATAATACGAAACGGTGGATGTACTGACCATTGCCGCCAATGCCTCATCCACATTCAAAAAGACACCTTTGGTTATTGCATCCGCCAGTACAGACACAGCATGATAACCGCTCATACACCAGTTTTCATTTCCCATCAGACTCCATATCGGCAACATTCCATGTACGCTTTGTTGCTCATGTTTAATCATGGATTCCACCATATCCGCATTGCGTCCCGGTTTCACCAGATTCAGGAAAGGATGTTCCGCACGATAGGTATCCCAAAGGGAAAATATAGTATAGTTGGTAAATCCTTCCGCCCGGTGTATGTTATGATCCAGCCCACGATAGGAACCGTCTACATCCATATACACAGACGGATTAATCATGGTGTGGTAAAGAGAAGTATAGAACATTGCTTTCTGATCGGGCGTACCTTCGATCTCGAAATGCTTCAGTTCACTATTCCAATCTGTACGAGCAGCTTCCGCCAACTGTTCGAAACTCTTTCCGGAAGCCTCGGCATGCAGATTCTTAATGGCCCCTTCCGTACTGACTGCCGACAATGCCACTTTTACAACCAGTTCCGAATTGTTAGCGGTATCGAAGTTAAAGTAAGCCACGATTTTTCGACCTGTGATTTCAGGGAAGTTCTTTTCCAACTTAAAACGACGCCAAAAGCCATTGTACAATACTTTTTCCTTATCCTTATATCCGTAGTCTTTAATCGGCTGTGACAAAGAGATAGCAAAATAGGTATAATTCGTACGCGCCCATCCATTGGTGATACGATATCCGGTCAACAGAGTATCGTTTTCGACTCTCAAATTGGCCCATAGAACTTTGCCGTCATAATTATAAATACCATGCACCAGATCCAAAATCAAATGACCATCTTTTCCTTTCGGGAAGGTATATTTATGTATACCCGTCCGTTGTGTTGCTGTCAGTTGGGCCTTAATGCCATAATCGTCCAGTATCACTTCATAATATCCGGGAACAGCTTTTTCTGTAGCATGGTCAAAACGTGAACGGTATCCCTCTTCCGGATAATCCGCCCGACCGGGATTTAACTTCACATCGCCAACAGCAGGCATCAACAAGATGTCTCCCAAGTCAGAATGTCCCGTACCACTAAGATGAGTGTGACTGAAGCCAACAATGGTCTTGTCCCTATATTGGTAACCGGCACAATACTCGTAGGCATTTTTCTGATAAGCTCCATTTACATTATGCGGAATTGTGTCTGTGTCCGGACTCAACTGTACCCATCCGAAAGGAGTACAAGCACCGGGAAAAGTGTGCCCCATCCCATTGGTCCCGATAATCGGATTCACATAGTCTACCGGCTGTTGAGCTATGGCGGACAAAGTTGCTGCCGCCATAGTCATCATCAATACTTTCTTTCTCAAATTATTCATATCAACTTACTTTGCGTCACGAGAGAATGAATACGGGAAGTCAGATTCGTTGACACCTCTTCCCTTATTCGGCTTGTTATCCATATCAAACACCAGACGCCCGCCTTTCAACAGGTCGAAATGGTTCAGATAATTCTTTGTATAATTTTTGCCATTATAATTCAATGAACGAATATAACGATTATCATCGTTATTCTTCGGGGCGGAGATTTCCAATTTCTTGCCGTTCTCCAGTGTAATCGTTGCTTTCTTGAAGTAAGGAGCTCCCATCACATATTCATTGCTGCCCGGACATACCGGATAGAAACCCAATGCAGTAAATACATACCAAGCCGAAGTCTGACCATTATCTTCATCTCCACAATAACCGTCCGGAGTAGGAAGATAGAGGCGGTTCATCGTCTCACGCAACCAATATTGGGCTTTCCACGGTTCGCCGGCATAGTTATACAAGTAGATCATGTGCTGGATAGGTTGGTTGCCATGTGCATAGTTACCCATGTTAGCAATTTCCATTTCACGAATCTCGTGAATCACTCCTCCATAATAGCTATCATCAAATACAGGAGGAAGATTGAACACCGAATCAAGCATACTGACAAACATCTTCTTGCCGCCCATCAGATCAACCAGTCCTTGTACATCGTGGAATACCGACCATGTATAATGCCAACTATTTCCTTCCGTAAAGGCATCTCCCCATTTAAAAGGATTGAAAGGAGTCTGGAAAGTTCCGTCGGAATTCTTTCCCCGCATCAACTTAGTTTCCGGATCGAACAGATTACGGTAGTTCTGACTCCTTTTCTTATAAACATCCAGTTCTTCTGCCGGACGGCCTAATTTTTCACCCATACGGTAAATGCACCAGTCATCGTATGCATATTCCAATGTGCGTGCCGCATTCTCATTAATTTTCACATCGTATGGCACATAGCCCAGTTTGTTATAATATTCATATCCACGGCGTCCGGTAGTAGAAACTTTCGGATGTACGCTATTGGCCCCTTTCAGTAGGCCTTCGTACATTTTTTCTGCATCCGCTTTGGTTACATTCTTCATGAAGGCATCCGCCACTACAGAAGCTGAATTGTTCCCAACCATGCAACCACGATGGCCCGGGCTTGCCCATTCAGGAAAGAATCCACTTTCAAGATAGGTATTCAACAGGCCTGCCTGCATCTTCTCACCCATTGAAGGATATATCAAATTAACAAATGGAAACAAGCAACGGAAAGTATCCCAGAATCCAGTGTCGGTAAACATATATCCCGGACGGATTTCACCATTATAGGGGCTGTAATGCACAGTTTCCCCCTTACCGTTTACTTCGTAAAACATACGGGGAAACAACACCGAACGATACAAGCAAGAGTAGAACGTACGCATACGGTTCTCATCGCTGTCTTCAACCTTGATACGCCCCAAGACATTGTTCCATGCCTTACGACCGGCCTCTTTTGTCTGTTCAAAGGTCTTATTACCAATTTCTTTCAAGTTCAGTTCAGCCTGTTCAGGACTGATGAATGAGGATGCCACCTTTGCATGTACCAGTTCTCCTTTCTTCGTTGAAAATCCGATAGCAGCACCCACGTGATTAGATTGTAGTTCGAGATGTGTTTCAACCAAATGATAGTCTGCCCATACTTTATTGAAAGTAAAAGGCTTGTCGAACTCTATCACAAAGTAATTTTTAAAGTTTTGAGGAACACCGCCACTATTGCGTGTCGTATAACCAACTATTTTATTTTCTTCGGGAATCACCTTCACATACGAACCGCGGTCGAAAGCATCTACCACCACATAGGCATCGGAGGTTTCAGGGAAAGTGAAACGGAAATATGCGCAACGTTCTGTCGGAGCTATTTCAGTTGTCATGTCATACTCTGACAAATAAACACTGTAATAATAAGGAGTGGCTTTCTCTGCCTTATGAGAGAACCAGGAAGCACGACTGTCCTGATCGATCTTCAACTGTTTAGTCATCGGCATGATTGAGAACTGACCGTAGTCATTGATCCACGGACTGGGCTGATGCGTTTGCTTGAAACCTCTGATTTTGTCGGATGCATAAGTGTAAGCCCAACCGTCACCCATCTTTCCGGTTTGTGGCATCCAGAAGTTCATTCCCCAAGGCAACGCAATGGCGGGATATGTATTTCCATTGGATAGTGATATTTTCGAATCAGTCCCCATTAAAGGATTCACATAGTCTACCGGTTGCTTTTGTGCAAAGGTAGAGGAAACTCCCAATAGCAGGGCTATTGCGAAAGATAGTAGTTTCTTTTTGTTCATGGTCTACGAATTAAACTATTAATACTAGATTATCAAGTCTTTTTTATTTATGTTACAAATTAAAGCATCTTTCAGCAATTATCAGTCCTCTGATACGCCAAAATAAGAACAAATAGCAGTATAGTCAACCAAAGGAAACGAGTGTCAACGAGAGTACAAGTTAAATAACTGAGAATCAAAACATAATATTTATGTGTATACAATGAGAGTACAACCGAAAGACTAACCGTTTAAGCAATAGAGAGAGGATAATTAGCCTTTACCCTCTCTCCAATTCTATCAGAAACAAATATTTATTATTACCTAATTAATTCCATCCCGGGTTCTGATGTCCTTCCAACGCAGGATTAGCCTGAATTTCATCTAACGGGATAGGCCATAACAAAGCATATTCAGGAATGGCACCGGCTCTTGTGCTTCCATCTGGCTTGTTTTGGATTTGAGCCGATGCAAGAGCAGTCCATTTCAATTTTCCTGATTCTGTAGATGCTTCCGGATACAAACGAGTACGGCGAATGTCGTCCCAAATCTTAAATTCCAACGGTAACTCATGTAAACGTTCAGTCAAAATCGATTGTATTAAATCATTTCCTGTAGCCGTCTCATCTGCCAATCCAGCACGTTTACGCACTTGATTGAGATAATATTTAGCTCCACCGACAGCATTATCTTCATGATTTGTACGTGCCAGACCTTCGGCCGCAATCAGCAAGACTTCCGCAAAACGGAATACCGGCATATTATAATCACCGTCGTGACCGCTAATCAAAGCATTTTCATCAAACCACGCCCAGTTGCCTGCATTGTTCAAAGTATAAGTCTTTCCTGCAGCATCGGTATATTTCTTAAAGAAGAACTGTTTCTCATGTCCTCGAATATCATTAGAGGCATAGCTGTTAAGCAACATATCACAGGGAAGGTATGCATTATACAGCACGTCTCCTCCCGGATGGAACACTCCCCATTGGAAAGCATCTGTACCAATAGAACGACAAGCATAAGAGTTACCTACACTATAATCACTATAATTATATTCTTTAGCATAAATGATTTCTGCAGAACTTTTCGTAGTCTTGATTACATTATATGCCGAGCTCAAATCATCAGTCGTTCCATTTGGATGAATAAGTTCGTGAGGACTATCATTGATCACTTTCAAAGCCATCTGCGCTGCTTTTCCATAATAGTCTGTTCCACCGTTTAACGGTGCACCAGCCCATTGCAAATAAACTTGTGCCAGCAAAGTCTGCGCCATTGCCCTAGTGACATAACAGCCATTATCATAAAACGTTTTATTCGGCAATGCATCCCCGTTGACAATATCCAGCAAGTCGGCTTCAATTTTCTTATAAACCTCTTCAGCAGAAAGACGTTCTTTGTACATACCTTCTGTAGATGTGTAAGGTTCTGAAATATAAGGAACACCACCAAATTCTTTGACCAGCCAGAAATATCCGTATGCACGGAAGAATTTACCTTGAGCCACATAATTATTAATAGTAGCTTCATCCAGCACACCGGTCATTGTCGGAATATTGGCAATAACAAAGTTAGCACGTGAAATACCTTTATAAAACTCATGCCAGTATTTCATTGCAATATCATCAAAAGATTCAATATTGAAATTACACCCTTCGGATGCCGTAGTAAATGTTCTATCCTTACGCTTATCAACGTACAATCCGGACACAATACCACCCCACATTGTCGCTTTAGGAGTCCAGCCACCGCCTACATCAGTGTTGTGTAAATAAGGTACACCACCGAAATACAATGCGTTCACACCCGACTCCGCATCAGCTTTCGTCTTCCAGAATTGGTCAGATGACTTCATATCCAATGGTTCTTCTTTCAGGAAATCGTCGCATGAATTCAGCAACACAGAAAGTGAACACATACAAAATGCAGATATATATACTTTTAATAGTTTCATAATTCTTATAGTTTTTATAACGGTGAATTAAAATGCTACATTAAGACCGAACGTAAACGTTCTCGGACGCGGATAGGTGAAAAATTGGCGGTTAGCCCCCCATTTGTTGTCACCTAAACGAGATGAGTTATCCGGATCGTATCCGTTATAGTCCTTAGAAGTAATCAGGAATGCGTTATTCACATTCGCATACAAACGCAATGAAGACAGACCGATCTTTTTAATCAGTGTCGGATTGAAGGTATATCCAAGCTGAATCATGTTACAACGCAAATAAGAACCATTGCAAACCCAGTCATCATCTGCCTGGTTATTAGCTCCCTGACCAAAGTTATTCAGACGAATTGCCTGTTCTTTACCCGACGGATTGAGAGTTGGATGCCATGCTTCCTTATAAAGACGGTCTATACCGTTAGTTAGGAAACGGGCTACAGTAGAGTGATAATATTCTTGCATCACGTCTACCCCCCATGTAAACTGAAAGTCTAAAGTCAAATCAAATCCTTTATAATTGAAGGTATTGATGAATGAGCCCATCCAGTCAGGTAATCCGTTACCGATAATTTCGCGTTTCTTATAAGTTACCTTTTCACCGATAGTGGAAGGTATGTTCATTGTCTCCGGATCCCAGTTAGACGGAATACCATCGTAAATACCGGCACGCTTATAACCATAGAAAGAAGAAAGCTCTTCACCTTCACGAATCAACATATCGTAACCCACAAAACCGTCGGTCGTAATCTGACGCTTACCGGTGACAGGATCAACAGATGCACTTTCATCCAGTTTCTCTACACGATTTTTGTTGAAACCTAAATTAAGAGTGGAAGTCCATTGGAAATCATGTGTCTGAATAGGATATGCTGTAACCAGAATATCTAAACCACGATTGGAAACGGCTCCAATATTATCCATAATGGAAGAGTAACCTGTTGATTCAGGAACCGGACGGTCGAGCAACAAATCCGAAGTATACTTATAATAATAGGAAATATCGAAATTCAGTCTGTTATTGAATAAACCCAACTCGAATCCTAAGTCCCACTGTCCTGTCTTTTCCCATTTCAGGTCCGGATTAGGCATATTGTCCAGATAAGACACTACGTGCAGAGCATCACCAATGATCGTATTCGACTGGCTCACCGTAGCCAATGATTTATATGTACCAATTTCCGAATTACCTGTCAGACCGTAAGAAGTATGTAATTTCAGCTTGCTGATCAATGAGTTATCTTTCAAGAAGTCTTCATTAGAAATCATCCAACCCAAGCCGACTGACGGGAAAAATGCATATTTATTGTTCTGTCCGAATTTGGAAGAGCCATCATAACGACCGGTTACGGTAGCCATATACTTGTTGTCATAAGAATATGCCAGACGCAAGAAATAAGAGTTCATCGCCCACTTGTCGTAATCATTGCCTACAGAAGGACGGTTCGTTCCGGAACCTAAATTATAATATCCGTAGAAGTCATCAATATACTTACTGTCGGAAGCTTCGAATTTGGTATAATTATACTCTTGCCAAGACATACCCGCCATTGCATTAATGTGATGTTTGTTTATATCTTTCACATAAGTCAAATAGGTTTCTTCCTGCCAATACAAAGAGTTGGAGTTATTTGCAGAAGCTGCTCCCTCGGAACTTTGATTAATCATCGGACGCGGAGTAAATGGCGTATAGTTAGCATCACGATTATTGTGGTAGTCGATACCGAACTGGGTCTTCAAATCCAATCCTTTCATGAGATGGAAAGTCAAAGCAGCATTACCAAAAATCTGCGTACGATATTGCATAGCCTGCATCCGTTCGAGCAACTCAACGGGATTACCTACACCTTCCGGGCTGAATCCTTGTTTTCCGCTATTAGGATCAGTCTGATTATTGAGAATAGAGCTTGTATTAATAATGTTCGTCTGCGTATATTCACCATCCAGCTTAACCGGTAAGAAAGGCAACTGTTCGATCATTGTACGCAATGCGCCTTGTCCGTAAGGGTTATCAGAAGTTCTATTACCCCAAGTATGATTTACTAATAAATTAACGGAAGTAGACAGCCAATCAGTCGGTTTGTCATCATACGCCAATTTTGCATTGATACGTTTAAAGTAAGAATTCAACAAAATACCCTGTTGATCGGTATAATTGATGAATGCTCCGATAGAAGATCCTTCTCCTGTACGTTGGATACTGATCTGATGGTTATGAGAGATGGCAGTGCGGGATGCTTCATCCTGCCAGTTGGTATTATATTTCGGAGAACCGTCTGCATTGAACAAACGTTCGTCTGTGAATATCTGTGACAGATCAGTTGTGAAGTTCTTGCCTTGAAATTCGTTGGTATTTTCCAATCCCTGCTTGAAGGTAGACATCCATTCGTTAGCATCCATTACATCTATTTTTCTAGCCATCTTACCGATAGACAATGAACCATCATAGGAAACATGGACTCCTTTTCCTGCATTACCGCGCTTGGTAGTCACCATGATAACACCATTTGCACCACGGGCACCATAGATGGCAGCAGAGGAAGCATCTTTCAATACTTCGATAGATTCGATATCATTCGGATTAAGCAATTCGAAGTTTGACATCACCACTCCATCGACTACGTACAGCGGTGATGCTGATGCGTTGATAGTAGAAATACCACGAATGATGACACGTGATTCTCCACCCGGCTGACCGGTATTAGAGAAGATATTCACACCGGCCACTTTACCTTTCAATCCGTCAAGCGCATTGAATGATTGTGCTTTCAGCATGTCTTTACCTTTGGCTGTGGAAATGGAACCTGTCAAGTCTGATTTGCGCATGGTACCATAACCAACAACGACTACTTCGTCCAGTGCTTTCGTATCCGATTGCAGAACTACGTTCAGAACATTACTCTTTAATTCCGAGACTTTAAATTCTTGTGTGATATAACCAATATACGAAAACACCAAGGTGGCATTGGAAGGAACAGAGAGAGTGTATTTACCGTTAATGTCAGTGATTGTTCCTGTACTACCGTTTTTAACTTTCACCGTACCACTGATAACCGCCTCTCCCTGATCATCGGTTACCGTACCGGAGATTGATTTTACAGATTGAGCATTCATGCCCAAACTCAACATCATACCTATTACAAATAAGGTAAGATACTTTAGTTTTTCATTCATAATTCCTTTAAATTTGATTAGTAATAAGGTTAATTTCCTTTAAAAAGATTGTTGCAAATAAAGGCTATTCGAATAAAAGTCCAATGCTCTACCTTGCCAAAAAAACGGCAAAATAAAGACACAAATTTAAAGCACAGAATGGTAAATTAGAGCACAGATTAACACACTAATAATCAACACAATAAAATCAACAAAAGGGATTTAGAGCACAAGGTTGTGACAAACAAATAAATAATAATGTTTCCCAACTAATCACCTATACGAAAGAATTTAACCTGACAATCAGCATACCTTTCGCTGTTCCCGATAATCTTTCGGTGTCATCCCGAACCGACGGGTAAACTCTTTATAAAAATAAGACCGGCTGGAAATACCGACCTCCATAATAACATCTTGAATAGAAAGTTCTTCATCAAGTAACAGGCGGGCTGCCTTTTCCATACGGTAACTCTTTATTAAATCACCGGGAGCAGTATTGGAAATTTCCTTGAATTTACGATAGAACTGACGGGAACTCATTGCCATACGATCAGCGATCAACGTTGAGCCCAGTTCTTCCTTGTCCAGGTTTTCTTCAATCACCTTTAACAATTTGCGAATAAAATCAGCTTGTTCGGTAGTTGTACAGACAATCTGTCCCGCCAAATCTCCCAGTTCCTCCATATATATCTGCTTCGCTTCCCGCTTTCCATAAATAGCATTATGGACAACTTCCCGCAAAAACAATATATCATAAGGAAGTACAATATAAGAATCAGACCACAAGATCAGTTCCCGCTGAATGGCCGAACCAACTTTCCAGGTTAACAATGGAATAAAAGCTGTCTTTGAAAGCAGAGTACGATTCCGGCTAACATACTCCATAAAAGTACTTTCAGCATTGGCATACATTGTCATATCCACTAATAATAGAGCCGGAGCCGACCGACGAATTTCGTCAAAAGCAAGCTGCACACTCTTTACTTGATGAACCACATATTCATCAGCCAGGAAATTACTAATCAACCAAGTCATTTCATCTCTGTCTTCCAACAAAAGCACAGTTTTCTTCCCTTGTTCACCTGCCACTGTCAAGACCGCCGGTTCAAAGATAATCGTCAACCGACTACCACTCTCATCATTATCATAACGAAGAACGGCATGAATACGTTCCAAAGCCGACCGTACAAAACCTAAAAGTAAATGCACAGCAAACACATGATCGGAATCTTTCTCCGTCACCGAAGAAGCTTTATCTGAAAGATATTCATACAACGCTTTCGCAGTAGCATCTTTAGAAGAAAAATGTAGCTGCATCTCACCATCCTGTTCTGACATTTCTACTATTACGCCATGAGTACCTTTCATTTCAGTAATCCGGAGATAACAGCAATAAAGAATACTATATAATGCATTCTTGTAAACTGGAAATGTTAAGTGTTCCGGAATCATTGACGATATAGAAGAATGATCAATCCCTTGTTCTTCCAACGTACGCAACACCTCTTGAGAAACTCCCTGTATACTCATACGTGCAGAAGCAATAAACCGATCCGGAAAGAATTGTTTAAGTTCTTCCAAAAACAGAGCGTCAGGATTAAGAAGTGCGCTCATCACAGTTTCGCGTATCAGTGACACTTTCTCAAGACATTGCTCATAAGAAAGATTCTCAGCACGCAATTGGTCACAATAATTATAAATGAGAGTAAAATCTTCAAGCATCCTACGGTTTGTATATACAGTCTCGGATTTCCGGCAACTTTCTGTCCCCATCAGTGTTTTCATCATCCGTTCCTGAAGGTAGTTTTTGCGTAGTAAATATATCACGTACCCTAACAACAACAAGAAAATGACCAAATAAACAAAATAAGCCGCCACCGATCGATACCAGGGAGAAAGGATATATACCGGAATAGAAAAATGCCGATATTCCGTATCAAATACATCCCTCTTATAGCGTACCTTAAAGATATAATCACCTGCCGGCACTCCTGTATATGAGGCTTCATTAATACTGCTAAAAGAGGTCCAATCCTTATCATATCCTTCCAACTGGTAAGAATATTCTATATCTTCTCCTGATAAAAAATCCGGAACAACAAAAGAAAGTGCAAATGAAACCTCCGTCCCCTTCAACTGTAATGCCTTACCATCGTCTGTATAATAATCTCCATCCCCCTGAACCACTTGCGTATGTCCAACAGTCAACTTACGTAACAAAATATCCGGATAAAATTCCGGAGCAGCCTGCACCTCTTTATCCAAATAAAGCAACCCGTCAATCCCACCGAAAAAAAGCTCCTGTGTATATGGACACATGTAATAAGCATCATCACTAAACTCACCGATTTGAACACCTGCACTGTAAAAGTAGGCATGTGATGAGCCATTTATCGGATTATATTTAATCAGCCCCCGATTTGTACCAAGCCATAAGAGTCCGTTCTCATCTTCAAGTACACCATGAATCATATCATTGAGCAAACCTTGCTCCCGTCCGATATAGGTAGCTTTCATCTGTTTTCCATTAGAATTCAGACATACCAATCCTGATGTTGTCCCTACATATAACAACCCTTCTTTGGTCCGATACAGGCTGAGCACATCGTCTACCGACTTATGAAGCATTTCTTTCAAAGAAATCACTTTATATTCTTCAGTCCGCTTATCAAACCGTACGAGTCCTTTCTCCCGACTGCCAAGCCACAAAATAGAATCCCCCTCGGGCAGCATTGGATAGAACATCGTAATTTCTCGCTGACCGTGAAAAAAATGATAACTTTTCTGCGACTTGAAACGAATGGTACCTGCCTGCTTCTCAAGTATTAATTTATGAAAACCGGAACCGGCTGTCACCACATAAAGTACACTATCATTTTCCTCATAAATGCCATGTATCTCGGTGGGTTGTGCCGGCAGATTCTCCACAGAATGCAAAGCTTTGTCTTCAAAAGAATAGTAAAATAGTCCCGGATCTCCAGATCCTATCCAAAAGCCATCCATATAACGGCTTTGAACCAATTTATAAACAGGAAATTCTTTATTCCATCGTATATAAGACACAACATTTTGCTTACCTTCAGGAGAGTAAACTGTAACGGCAGAAGCCTCCTCATTCTCACGATAATCCGGTATATGCAACAGTCCATCCCCCTTCGTCCCGAACCATAGCCCACCACTATTGTCTGTCATAACAGAACGTACCTGCCTGCTTAAGTTAGATGACAGTTGATTGAGCATCAAATTGGTGGCAATAGAATATTTCTTAGCATACATAATCGTTCCTTGTCCGTCTGAAGCAACCCATAAGACATTCTGATGAGGATCTCGATAAATACTATATATACGTACATTCCGGTCGACCACTTCTTCTTTATATTTTTGTGAAGTACGGAGACGGACTAACCCATTCGTTCGAAAACCAATAATAATATCTTCATAGAAAAGGGCTATTCCTGCAATAGTTCCATTCTTCTGCACTAATGAAGAAAGGTTACGAATATAAATTTTAGATTGTCGGGAAATATCATAAACATAAAGATCATGCTCACTATCGATAAAACAAAGAACGCCATTCTGATAAAAGACATCTTCAATAGGTTTCGCATGAAAACTAGTAGATGAAACAGTTGAATGAATTGATAATGTGTCACAATCAAAAGCATCCTGCGAAACCTGTAACAGTTCCCCTGTTTGTTGGGTGAAAATCCACAAAACACCATCATCCGTGACGAACGCCCGTTTATCCATATCTTCTACGGGTACTTTCAGATTCTTAATCTGTACAAATCGTTTATAAGATGTATTATAGTAGAAAATTCCACCATGACTCACCACCCATGTGTTTCCTTTTGAATTGGAATGTAGATAATAATCATCTGTAAAGTCATAATATCCGACAACTTGCCGTGAATTCTGTGAAAGACGATTAATCCCCAAATGAGTAGAAATCCACAAACAATTATTATCCGCCTGCTGAATAGAATGGATTACGTTGTTACTCAAAGCCTTGGGAGCTGAAAAATCGGAACGGAAAACTTCCATGCTTCTGCCGTCATAACAATTGACTCCATCGTAAGTACCGAACCACATCAACCCTGTATTGTCTTGAAAAAGACAAAGCACAGCGCTATTAGATAATCCTTGCTGATAATCTACTTTCCGGAAGATATATGAATCTTTACCACCATCTGCCTGACAGATCAATGAATAAATCAATAGAACAAAAGGAAAAATCAAGCGCATTTTCATTGTGTTAATCATTAATATCATCTATTAAATATCAGGCAATCGCTTATATGTTTTGTTTCGCAGTGCGAAAGAAAATAGCCATTAATAATCGATGTCTTTGATTCTCTTTACACAAAGATACGTTTTTATACGGAAAATGCAACTCTATTTTATCAAGTACCTCTATTTTTCAACAATTACTTCACTACTAAGTTCACACAATCTAAGAGTCTGCCTCTTCCATTTTTCAATGATCTCATCATTATAAATAATGTATGATGACTGTCCAACATACTGAGTTGTCATTTCACCGAAAGCTTTTGTTCCTTTCGAATTAAATTCAAGATTTACAACATATTCTGTCTTTCCTGTATCCTTGTTTTTTGAAGCAACACCCTTAGCGTCTGCCACTTCATTACCTGATAACCAAACTTTGTAATAGTTGTTTCCAACCTTAACATATTCGTGATTATCAATCTGTTCATCTGTTGGTTTGTCTGTTGTTGCTGTACAGAAGTATAAAGCTCCCGGCTTACCAAGTTCTTTTACTACTGCATCTGCATCATATTCACCCGGAATATCAACAGTGATTCTATCGTCACCTTCTTTGTAAGCTGTTGCTTCACTACTGAAAGTATGAACTCTGTTTTCAAGTTTCAATCTTGTGTCTTCTAAATCAGTTGCTGTAAAACTTTTAGTCTTGCTATCATCAACCTGATAACTAACGCTTGTACCACCCATTAAGTCCAAGCCCTGTGTTACGTTCTGTGCACTACCTGTATGACGTCCGCCTACACCGAACATAACAACGTAGCCTAAAAATAAGACTACTGCAATAGAGATTATAAAACATATAATACTCTTTGTTTTGTTCATTTTCATTTTCATTTTTTAATAAACCTCTTT
>ENA-OPWC01001063-OPWC01001063.1-human-gut-metagenome-genome-assembly--contig:-NODE-1063-length-19921-cov-6.035236_pt1 | contig 19921 bp, 18 predicted proteins | sample MGYA00241504_ERZ502000 | MGnify/ENA primary metagenome ERZ502000 (study PRJEB25962, sample SAMEA2042005) | human gut metagenome | biome: human gut; feature: human-associated habitat; material: faeces...
AAATTATCTAGTTTTGAGACGAAATTGAGAGTTACAGAGCAGGAGAACACAGAAATAAAATCAAGTTTTTGGTACAAGCTATTTGGTAAAAAGTAAATAAAGTGGATGATATAAATAAGGAACCGGCGCATTTGTATATCTGGGATGAACCGCTGAATTACATTGATGTTTTTTCAAGAATGCAGCTTGAACCGCTGATTCTTAAATATGAGCCAACAATGCTGGTGGTAGACTATGATGTGCGGTTTCGGGAGAAGATTGCAACGAAAACAGTCTGGTTGTAAAAACACGCATTCCTGTTCGTACTCTTGAGGATTGGGAGGCTGCAAGACGGACTCCACCGGAATATATTCCAAGATTAATCGATTATCAGTTGAAATATGAGAAGTTGATGCAGGAAAAGGAAGTTAAAAATGCCGAAGAATAGAATTATCAAAGTACAAAATATACCTATTACCATAGCAGAAGCTGATATGGATGATTATATATGTATTACCGATATGGCTGCTGCTGGGAATGCATTAGAAAGTGGCATAAGATACAGCCGGGAAAAGAACTGAGCCAGGTGCAGAAGGAATACTTGGTGGATGTGATTATGACCTGGATAGAAAAAGAGTTGTCATATTATGATAGCCAAATGTGAAATTAAATGTTAAAATACCACAATAGGGTTATTACGGAGAGAGAAAGGTATTTTATAATGGTAGTTTCAATTATTGAAAAAGTGTATTCATTTTTATGGGGAGACTGGATTAAAATTCCGCTTCCGGGGGGAGGCAGTCTTGGCATTTCACTGCTGATTATTTTGTTAATTCCAACAGGAATTTATTTTACGATTCGGACAAAGTTTTTACAGATAAGACTGTTCCCGGATATGGTGCGGGCACTGGTAGCAAAGAAGGAACATAAAGACAGTCTGTCAACTTTTCAGACGCTGATTGTGTCCACGGCAACCCGTGTGGGAATGGGAAATCTGGTAGGTGTAGTTGCAGCAGTGTCGGCAGGTGGAGCCGGAGCGGTATTCTGGATGTGGATTTCCGCAATTCTCGGTATGTGTACCAAGTTTTCAGAAGTGACGCTTGCGGTGCATTTCCGCGAAAAAAATGTGCATGGGGATCTGGTCGGCGGTCCGATGTATTATATTAAGAACGGACTCAAAAAGCACTGGCACTGGCTGGCGTATCTGTTTTCCGCGTTTGGCGTGCTGACCGTATTCGGAACAGGGAATGCCACACAGGTAAATACGATTACCACAGCCATCAATACGGCATTAATGAATTATCATGTCATTTCAAAAGATGCGGTACCGACCGTTAACCTTGTAGTCGGGATCATTCTGGCGGTTCTGATCGCACTCATTCTGCTTGGAGGTATCAGGCGGATTGGACAGGTGACAGAAAAGCTGGTACCGTTTATGGCACTGGTCTATATTGTTCTGGCAGTGGGAGTGATCTTATTTAATATCGGTCATATCCCGGCTGTATTTGCTTCGATTGTGGAGGGAGCATTTCACCCGGCAGCAGTGACCGGTGGAGCAGTGGGAAGCTTCTTTATGAGTATGAAAAAAGGTGTCTCCCGTGGAATTTTTTCAAATGAGGCCGGACTTGGCACGGGATCAATTGCACATGCCTGTGCAGATACGAGAAAACCGGTCAAACAGGGATTTTTTGGAATTTTCGAGGTGTTTGTAGACACGATTGTGATCTGTACGCTGACAGCACTGGTTATTTTGTGCAGCCAGGTTCCGGTCAGTTACGGACAGGCAGCAGGTGCAGAACTTACAATCAGTGGATTTACCGCAACATACGGAAACTGGGTATCTGTTTTTACTGCGGTTGCCATGTGCTGTTTTGCATTTTCCACCATTATCGGATGGGGATTATACGGGACGCGCTGCATCGAGTTTTTGTTCGGCTCCCGTGTCAATAAGCCGTTCATGCTGGTGTATGCACTGGTTGCCATTGTGGGTGCGACCATGGATCTGGGTCTGATGTGGAGTATTGCGGAAACGTTTAACGGACTCATGGCAATTCCGAACCTGATCGCAGTATTTTTGCTTTCCGGTGTCGTTGTTAAACTGGTGAAGGAATACTTTGCCGGAGAAGGTGCAAAAAGTTAGGGGAAGCTGGAAAGAAAAAGGGCGAAAAACTTGACATTTGTGCGTTTATCATAAATAATAAGGTACTGAAAAAACAAAGGAGGAACTTGTTATGAAAAAATTTGGAATCAAAGAAGTTGTAGCAACCGGTATCGGAACCGCATTGTTCATTGTTTTGACAGAAGTGCAGATTCCGCTGGGAATTATCCCGAATACATCCATGCAGCCACGTGCAGCAGTGCTGGCATTTCTTGCAGCAGTGTTTGGACCGGTTGTCGGAGGAATCATTGGTCTGCTGGGACATGCACTCGGAGATGCACTGTTTTACGGTGGTGTATGGTGGAGCTGGGTATTCCCAGATGCGATCTTTGGAATTTTAGTTGGTTTATTCGCAAAGAGCTTTGAGATTAAGGCCGGTGGATTTAATAAGAAGAAAGTAGTTCTTTTTAATGTCGTTCAGGTGGTTGCAAATGCAATTGCATGGATCGTTGTTGCACCGGTGCTTGATATTCTCATTTATGCAGAGCCTGCAAAGAAAGTATTCTCACAGGGCGTATTTGCGTTTGTAGCCAATATCATCATTGTGGGTGTACTTGGTTCATTACTCGGACTGGGATATACAAAGATTGGAGCAAAATCATCAAGTCTTACAAAGGAAGACTAAAAACGTATGGAACCGATTATTGAATTTGAAAACTTTACATTTAAATATCGGTCACAGATGGAGCCGACACTCCGGGATATCAATTTGAAAATTTATCCCGGAGAGAAGGTGCTCATCATTGGACCATCGGGATCAGGGAAGTCGACATTATCAAATTGTATCAACGGACTGATCCCTTTTTCGTATGAAGGAGACAGTACCGGAACTTTAAAAATCGAGGGAAAAGATCCGAAAAAACTTGGAATTTTCGGACTTTCCAAGATGGTCGGAACCGTGTTGCAGGATACGGACGGACAGTTTATCGGTCTGACGGTTGCGGAAGATATTGCTTTCGTGCTGGAAAATGACTGTATGGCACAGGAAGAGATGTTTCGCAAAGTAGACGGTGTGGCAGAGACTGTAGAGGTAAAAGAACTGTTGCATCATGCACCATCGGAGATGTCCGGCGGACAGAAACAGAGAGTTTCCATGGCGGGGGTTATGATCGATGATGTGGATATTCTGCTGTTTGACGAGCCGCTGGCCAATCTCGATCCGGCGACCGGAAAGAAAGCCATTGCATTGATCGACCGAATCCAGAAGGAACAGAAGAAGACCATCGTGATCATCGAGCATCGTCTTGAGGATGTGCTTTATAAAGACGTGGACCGTATCGTTGTGGTAGGCGAGGGAACGATTGTGGCGGATATGAAGCCGGATGATCTGCTGGCTGGAAATATCCTGAAGGAACAGGGAATCCGCGAGCCGCTTTATGTCACGGCACTGAAACATGCCGGATGTACGATTGCGGCAGAAGATCATCCACAGCATGTGGAGACCATGAATTTTGAGCCGTACAGAGCGCAGGTTCGGGAATGGTTTGAGACAACGAAGATTCCACAGAAACAGGAAGCAGAGGAAAAGGTGCTCAACGTGGATCATCTGCATTTTTCTTATCAGCCGGGAAAGGCGATTCTTTCGGATATCAGCTTTGATGTGAAAAAAGGGGAAATGATCAGCATTGTCGGGAAAAACGGTGCCGGAAAGACAACCCTTTCCAATCTGATCTGTGGGTTCCTCGAGCCAAGCAACGGAAAAATCGAACTGAATGGAAAAGATATCTCACCGCTTTCGGTCAAAGAGCGTGGGGAGCATATCGGAATCGTCATGCAGAATCCGAATCAGATGATTTCAAAACCCATGATTTATGAGGAAGTGGCGCTTGGTCTGACGGTGCGTGGGGTTCCGGAAGAAGAAATTCGTGAGCGTGTGTACGAGACACTGAAAATCTGTGGTTTGTATCAGTTCCGGAACTGGCCGGTTTCAGCATTGAGTTTCGGGCAGAAGAAGCGTGTGACGATTGCATCCATTCTTGTCATGAAGCCGGAGATCCTGATTCTGGATGAGCCGACAGCGGGGCAGGATTACCGCCATTATACGGAAATTATGGAGTTTTTAAAGACGATCAATGAGACACAGGGAACGACCATTATCATGATTACGCATGATATGCATCTGATGCTGGAATATACCAACCGCGCCATTGTTGTGGCGGATGGACAGCTGCTGACGATTGATACGCCGGCGAAAGTGCTGACGGATGAAACCATCACGGCTCCAGCATATCTCAAGCAGACATCTCTCTATGAGATGGCGGTCAAATGTGGAATTGAAGATCCTTCCCAGTTCGTGCAGCGGTTTATCAATTACGAAAGGGCGGTGCGGTAATGGCAAAGTTATTGACCTATGAGCAAAAAGATACCTGGATGGACCGGCTGTGTGGTGTCACAAAGCTGATCTATTTTCTGGCATGGTCCATCACAAGCATGCTTACTTATGATACCCGTGTACTCGCCGTGATGCTGGTTCTTAGTCTGATCCTGTTTAAGATTTCAAAAACAGAGTGGAAACAGGTCGGTTCTATTTTTAAGTTCATTATGTTCTTTCTGGTCATCAATGTGCTTGCCATTTTTATTTTTGCACCGGATCAGGGAACAAAAATTTATGGTACAAAGCATGTACTCTGGCAGCTTTCGGCGCATTATCCGATTACCGCTGAGCAGTTGTTTTATGAGCTGAACATTATTTTGAAATATTTTACAATTATCCCGGCGGTATTTATTTTTGTCGTGACCACCAATCCGTCGGAGTTTGCAGCATCGTTAAATCGTATTGGAATCAGTTACAACATCGGCTATGCGGTGGCAATTGCACTGCGTTATATTCCGGATGTGCAGGATGATTTCCACAAAATTAAAAATGCGCAGGAGGCTCGTGGAATTGAAATGTCCGGGAAGGCAAAGCTGATGAGTCGTATAAAGAGTACGGCATCTATCATCTTTCCACTTATTTTTACAAGTATCGGCCGCATTGATACAATCAGTAATGCGATGGAGCTGCGTGGGTATGGGAAGTACAAAAAGCGTACCTGGTATATGGGAAGAAAGTTACAGCGCAATGATTATCTGTGTATTGCACTGGTGCTTGGATTTGCCGTGGTTGCACTTGTGATTACCTATCATGATGGCAGCCGGTTTTATAACCCATTTGTATAAACAGTAGAGATTGCGCAGCTCGTTTTAATAAAATTAGAAAAGGAGCTATCGCACCAGCGAATATCGGCGGCACGACAGCTCCTTTTGTTTTCCATGTCTGTTTTAAGCTTCGGTTGAAGCATCAGATGCAGGTGCTTCGGTCTGGGTTTCGGAAGCATTTTCCGACACGGTCTCAGAAGCTGGTTCCTCAGACGGCTGTTCCGGAGGAATCACCTCGACATCCTCTTCCTTAACCGGTTCCGGCTTTGGCTTTTCCGGCATTTTCTGTCCACAGGCACTGCAGAATGCAGCATCGGCATCCACGCTTGCACCGCAGGATGGGCAGATCGCTACACCTTTCATCTGGTGAATGCTTTCACGGCATTCCTTAATTCTGGCTTCGGAAACGGCAATCGCATCCAGCCAGGTTTTTACATCTTCTTCGGCATCTTCGCGATGTTTTTCCACATACCATTTTCCAATCTGTTCGTATGCAGTATCAATCTTGCGTTCTTCCTCGGAGATATTTAAGTTTAATTTTGCAGTATCTGCCAGATCTTTTGTTTTTTTTATGGTAGTCTGGCTCACATCACTGATCTTTTGTCCTAAGTTGTTTAAAAAAGACATATATTTCACTCCTTTCCTATATCAAAAACCTTATGTTATGAATTATCATAACATGCTGTCTGAAAAACACAAGGAAGTTTACAGATTATTTATGTCTTTTTCTGTTTTTCTTCCGGGACATGCGTGGTGCTTTAACGGATGGTTTTGCAGCCGGAGTATTTTCGCCAGCTGGAGTTTCCACAGTAGCAGATTCCGCTGATGCCGAAGCTTCCACAGGAGCAGATTCCGTTGGTGACGGAGCTTCGGATGAACCGGTGACAATTTCATTTAACAGCAATGCTTTTGCAAGATTTCCTTCCGCAGAAATTTTCCCACTCTGGTAAGCTTCGAGAATGTCAAGGCTGCCCTGCGCGAGTGCAAGCAGATCAGCAGCTGAAGTTGTGACTAAAATGTCACGGTCGTAATATTCATATGGTTCAACATGAAGCTGTCCGTTTGCAATTTCCAGATACAGGGCACCTTCGGCTTCTCCCTGTATGTTAAACTGGATGGCAAGATGTTCGCTGATTTTGGAAGCATCTTTCTTCTGATAAGTATCTTTTAATTTTGAAACTAATTCCTGATAGGTCATATTCTGTTATTTCTCCCTTCTCCATCTGCTAATTAGATTGGTGATTGCGCAACTCGTTTCTGCGGGCTGTCGTTTTGTCGGGGACACCGTCTGAGCGATTTTGTGTCTGCCTTAGAGGGAAGCTTCGAATAAGCACGCCCACGGTTCTATTTGCGCAGTCACAGAGTGACATATTGAAAATAAAGTAAATATCAAGACAAATGGGGAGTGGGCGTAATAAACGTTTCGAAGATTCCCTCTTAGGCAGACTAGAAATTGCGAACGGTGTCCCCGACAAAACGACAGCCCGCAGAAACGAGTTGCGCACCCACCTGTTTGCTAATTAGAGTATAGCTTTTCTGTTATGCTTGTCAAGCAAACTTTATGAAATTATCATTGCGGGAAGCCGCTAAAAAGCGTACAATAGGGATAACAAAATTTTAAAATAAAGGAAGGGATCAAGATTATGAGAAAAACCAAAATGCACAATGTACTCAGGCGTCTGCTTGCGTTTGTCCTGATTGTTTCACTGCTTCCACTGGGGTATGCGGGCAATGTGATGGCTGCAACAACCGGTACACGGAACGTAAGTATTCAGGTTACATACGGACAGACGGATGCCAGAAATGTCTATGGCATGATCAACAGTATGCGCAGAAATTTATCCGATGCATGGTACTGGGATGCAAACAATTACACGAAGACATATTGTAATAATCTGCAGCCGCTTACTTACGACTATGCACTGGAGCAGGTAGCCATGAAACGTGCAGCAGAGATTGCACTTTCGTATTCACACACCAGACCAAATGGCACAAATTATTATACTGCTTACAGTGAAAACGGTGTCTATGCGGGAGTTTATGCAGAGAATATCGGTGTGAATTATTCTTCAGCATCTGCACTTCACAACGCAATGCGGGAAGACAATGCAAATTATTCCGGACAGGAACAGCGTAGAAATATGTTAAACAGCCAGTTTACAGCTGTCGGAATCGGACATGTATATTACAATGGCTACCATTACTGGGTAGAGGAATTTGCCAACACGGTAACCAGAACATCCTATACAACACCGAACAACCAGACGACAACGGTAAACAATATTCAGATTGCGGAAAGCAATATTACTTCTGACCAGATTGTTGTTCCGTCATCTATTGGAACCTATATCCAGATGTCTGTCGGACAGACGAAAGATTTATCCGGATGCTATGAAAACATTAAGGTATCGAATCACTGGCCAGGCAATGCAAACTGTCCGATTGTACAGGGACTGAATATGTATGTATCCAATACTGCGGTTGCCTATATCAGCGGAACAAAACTGATCGCAAATACTGCAGGTTCCACAACACTGACACTGAATCGTCCGGATGGAAGAATTCCTCTGCAGATTCCGGTTCAGGTAACAGGAACCAATAACAGCAATAATACCTATTCGTACTATATTCCAAATGCTTCGGTAGGTACAATCGTTGATCAGACATACACCGGATATGATATTCGTCCGTCTGTATCGGTATGGCTGAATGGCGGCTATCTGTACGAGGGAAGAGATTATACACTTACTTACAGCAACAACCGCAATATCGGTACTGCATCCGTAACAATTAACGGAATCGGAAATTATTATGGAAGCAGAACAGTTTATTTCCGTATTGTAAATCATGGAAACGGAAATACAACGGTTTCATCCAATAATCTTGCAAATGCAGTGATCAGCAAAATTGCAACACAAAGTTATACGGGATCTTCCGTAAAACCGGAAGTTACCGTTACATTAAATAACATTGTTTTAAAAGAAGGTTCGGATTACTATCTGAATTATAGTGACAATGGTGCACCGGGAAAAGCTGCTGTTATGGTAGTGGGAACCGGTAATTATACGGGATCTGCAAAGACAAGCTTTATTATTAAGCCGGAGAAGCCGGTTATCACAAGATTGCGTGCACACGGATCAAAAGTCCGTATCACATGGCTGCCAGGTACTTCCGTTACCGGCTATGAAATCTACCGCTCCAAGGGAGCATATGATTATGGATACAAGAAGATTGCGGCTACAAAAGATGGTGAGATGCAGTCTTATACAAGGGCAAAACTCACCAAAGGAACGTATTATTACAAGATCCGCAGCTATGTTACTGTAGATGGAACAAAGTATTACAGTCCATACAGCAGTGTGAAGTCTGTAAAGATCCGCCGCTAGGATCAAAGCATAATTGAAAATAAGAATTAAAAATGTCGGTAGATATCTGTCAGATATCTACCGACATTTTTGGTATACAAAGTTAAAAGATTTATTTCATCTGTGCGACCCGGTCAAATTCCTCTTCGATTTCTTTGGAAGGTTTTGGTGTCAGCAGACTGACGATTACGATCGCAGCGCAGGCAATCAGGAATGCAGGAAGCAGTTCATAGATGTTCCAGATACCACCGAGCGGGCGGATCAGGTATTTCCAGATAAATACCATGGAACCCCCGCAGACCATACCGGCAAGTGCGCCCCATTTGTTGGTACGTTTCCAGAACAGGGAAAACAGAACAACCGGTCCGAATGCGGCACCGAATCCAGCCCAGGCGAAAGAAACGATGGCAAATACGGAACTGTCCGGATTTCTGGCAATGAATGCGGCAACGACAGAAATTACAAGGAGTGTAATTCTTGCGGCTGCCATGCTTCCGTTTTTGTTGGAAGAATCTTTGCGGAAAGCACCGAGAATGTCGGAAGAAACCGCAGAAGATGCAGCCAGCAGCTGCGAGTCCGAAGTGGACATGGTGGAAGCTAAAATGCCGGCGAGAATCACACCCGCAAGCAGGGCAAATATCACACCGTGCTGGGAGAGCAGGGCGGAAATTTTTACGATAATGGTTTCGGAATTCGATCCGGTCAGCATCTCCAGTGCGCCGACCTTGCTCATGGTATAACCGATCACACCGATAAAGACGGCAACGAACAGGGAGATTACGACCCAGATGGTTGCAACGCGGCGGGACAGTTTCAGTTTTTTCTCATCCTCGATTGCCATAAAACGGAGCAGGATATGCGGCATACCGAAATATCCAAGTCCCCATGCGGCAGTGGAAACAATGGTCAGGGCACTGTAAGGAGCGGCATTTCCGGTGTTTACATCATAGGAAAGTGTCATGGAGAGATATCCCGGAAGCTCGGAGGCGTTGTGGATAACGGCACCGATACCGCCAGCAGTTTCTACACCAAAGATCAGAACTACAATCAGAGCAACCGACATGATGATACTCTGGATAAAGTCCGTTGTGGAAGCGGCAAGAAATCCGCCAAGTGTCGTGTATGCCACAATTACGATAGCACTGATGATCATGGCGGTCAGATACTTTACCCCGAATAAGCTGGAAAAAAGTTTTCCGCATGCGGCAAATCCAGAGGCCGTATAAGGAATAAAAAAGATAACAATAAAAATAGCAGCAATGACCTGCAGCATCTTTTTTTCATCGCGATAGCGGTTGCTGAAGAACGATGGGATGGTAATGGAATTGTTGCAGGTGTGCGTATAGCGGCGGATACGTTTGGCAACGATCAGCCAGTTAATGTATGTACCAACAGCCAGTCCGATTGCTGTCCATCCGGCATCTGAAATTCCGGTGAGGTAAGCAACGCCCGGAAGTCCCATCAGAAGCCAGCTGCTCATGTCGGAAGCTTCGGCACTCATCGCGGTTACGAAAGGACCGAGTTTTCTGCCACCCAGATAGAAATCGTCAGTACTGTTGTTTTTCTTGGAACATCGGAAACCAATATAGATCATACCAATAAGGTATACGATAATGGCAATCATGATGCATATTTGTGCAGATGTCATAAATAAATCCTCCTCTTTTGTACGCTTTCACACGCTAATTGTTCATAGTATAGCACAGATGATAATTATACCGCAACCGGGAAATCCTGTTTGACACTATGGGCAATAAGATGATAAACTGTCTTTGTCTATACATGAGAAAAGCAATTCCGTTTGGCCTTCAACATGTGCTTGCCATGTTTGTAGCAAATCTGGCACCCGTACTGATCGTCTGCAGTGCAGCTCTGGTTCGGGGCATGGTATCATCTGCTGGTAGGTGCCCTGACCCTTATCGTGTGCCTGGTGGCAAGATATGTGTTAAAGGGTGTTTATAAGAATCTGAATATTCTGGTGGGACTTATTTTCGGATATATTCTTTCTATTATATTTACGGTTGCAGGGATTGCACCTATGGTGGATTTTTCCGGAATTCAGGAGACCATTGACCAGGTAGGATTTTTCAGCATTCCAAAACTTGTGTTTTTCACCAGCCATAAGCCGGTATTTAATCTTGGATCCTTTTTAACCATTGCGATTGTCTTTCTGGTTTCAGCAGCAGAGACAACTGGTGCGACAACTGCTGTGTGTACCGGAGCACTTGGACGTGACCTTAAAATGGAGGAACTTCAGGGCTCACTTGCCGTGGATGGATTTTCCAGTGCAATTTCCGGATGTTTTGGATGCCTGCCACTGACATCGTTCAGCCAGAATGTCGGACTGGTTACCATGACAAGGGTGATCAACCGTTTTACGATTTTTATTGGGGCACTGATTTTAATTCTTGCTTCTTTGTTCCCACCACTCGGAGCATTTTTTAATTCACTGCCGCAGGCAGTGCTTGGCGGATGTACCGTTATGATGTTTGGTTCAATCATGTATGAGGGGATCAAAATGTTAAAAAATTGCGAATTTAATGACCGTACAATGATTATTGTTGCCCTTTCTTTTTGTATCGGGGTTGGACTGACACAGACATCCGGCAACTTCTTTTCCGCATTTCCGAAAGAAGTGGGAGATATCTTCAATGGAAATGCCGTGGCAGGAGTGTTTGTTGTTTCCCTTCTGTTGAGCCTTCTTTTGCCGAAGAAGAAACAGGCAAATTAAATACACGTTGTTAAGGTAACGTTAAGGTGCAGCGATTTTTAAGATAAGGATTTGGTGTTATGATGATATCATCAAAAGGAAATGGAGGAATTTGATATGTGGAGTCGCGCACAATTAAAGGGAAGGGCGAAAGCAACATTTAAACGAAATTATTGGAAATGTATTCTGATCAGCCTGTTGCTGACACTGATTGCAGGGGGAAGCGGAGCTGCTTCGGGCAACATCAGCAGTGCAACCGGTTCCTTACATGGATCGGATAATCAGGCAGGCAGTTCCTATGATTATGACAGCAGTTATGACAGTGATGATGGTTCACTACGCGATTTTGAGGCTGGGCTTGAAGAAGGCTTTAAGGACGGACTGAAAGCAGGAAACAGGGGAATGATGGGCGGTATGGTCGCAGCAGCGATCGCCATCGGCATACTCATAGTTGTTTTTCTGGTGATTTTTGTCCTTATACTTCTGGTTGATGTATTTATCATAAATCCGTTGGAGGTTGGATGCAGGAGATTCTTTATCCGCAACTTAAACGAGCCGGCACAGATTGGGAACATTGGATATGGATTTGACAATAATTACAGGAATGTTGCAAAGACAATGTTTTTCCGTGATCTGTTTACGGTTTTATGGTCATTGCTTTTTATCATTCCGGGTATTGTAAAAGCATATGAATATATGATGATTCCGTACCTTCTGGCAGATAACCCGCAGATGACCAAAGAGCAGGCATTTGCGGAAAGCAAGCGTATGATGCAGGGACAGAAATGGAAAGCATTTGTTTTGGATCTGTCCTTTATCGGATGGTACATTTTATCCGGACTGACACTTGGAATTCTTGCAATCTTTTATGTGTCACCATATGTGAATGCAACACATGCCGCACTGTATGAGGCACTGTGCTATGCAAACCCGGCTGGTTCAAACGGATTTACACAGCAGGAGGATCCGGTGAATTCACCTTTCCGGCAGGAGAATGTATGAATTATACGATTTTAATTGCAGATGATGAGCCGGAGATACGGACGCTTCTCCGGCTGTATCTGGAAAATGAAAATTATCAGATTATTGAGGCAGAAAACGGGAAGCAGGCACTGGAACTGCTGAAGAAAGAACATGTGGATCTGTGTCTGCTGGATATTATGATGCCGGAGATGGACGGATACCATGTGTTGCAGGAATTACGTAAAACAAGCAATATTCCCGTTATGATACTTTCGGCAAAGGATGCGGATTCCGAGAAGATTCTGGGGTTAAATCTCGGGGCAGATGATTATCTGGCAAAACCGTTCAATCCTTTGGAGGCAGTAGCACGTGTCAATTCAAATATCCGTCGGTTTTATGCGCTGGGGACAGCGGAACTGTCATCCAATATACTGACCGTCCGGGATCTGGAACTGGATCCGGAAGGCTGCGTACTCAAAAAAAATGGAGAACCGATTGAACTGACTTCGGTAGAGTACCGGATCATGGAGTTATTTATGAAGCATCCGGGAAAAGTGTTTACCAAACAACAGATCTATGAACAGGGATGGGGTGACACTTATGTGGTTGCAGACAATAATATTATGGTCTGCATCAGCAAGCTGAGGGCAAAACTTGATGAAGACCCGGCAGCTTATATTCGAACCATCCGCGGATTGGGCTATCGACTGGAGAAATAGCAATGCGTGATTTACAGGCGTTTTTGATCAAACGGTTTATTTATATCCTTGTACTGGTGACAGTTGCACAGTCGCTGATCAGTTTTTTGATCAGCCAGGCGGTTATGCCTGTGGTGATGAAAGTTTTTTTCCCGGATTACCAGAGGCAGTCATCCGTTGGAAAGACGGATCTGTTTATTTTTATCATATGTGTTCTGTTATTGCTGATAGTAAATGCCGTCCGGATGCTTTTGCCATCACCGCTGCAGGGAATGATGCAGTGGACAGGGGAACGATTACAGGACTGGCTGGGCAATGCACTTCCGGCGACAAGGAGTTCCGTCGTCGTACAGGAGATGGAAGGATGGAAAGCCATCCTGCTGTTTGTGGTTCTTCTGCTGTTAATGGTGTGTATGCTGCTTCCTTATATTTTGGGTGCGATAACGTTCGCGCGGATTGTGATGGCGGAGTTTCATCAGATCCAGGAGGAGCGCGAACAGCAGCAGAGAGAGTTTGACCGCAAGCGGAATCTGATGCTTTCCGATATCGCACATGATCTTCGGACACCGGTCACGACCGTATCCGGTTACGCAAAAGCATTGGCGGATCATATGGTACAGGAACCGGAAAAACAGCAGGAATATCTGAACGCCATCCAGAATAAATCGGTTCGGATCGGAAATCTGATCAATTTGTTGTTTGAATATGTAAAACTGGATAGTGAAGGGTTTGCATTAAATGGAAAAACACTTGATTTGTGTGAACTTCTCAGAGAAAATGCGGCAATGCTGTATGCAGAGATGGAAGAAAACGGAATGACACTGACAGCAGATATTCCGGAGGAAACGATACCGGTCTGGGCGGATGAACTTCAGTTATCCCGTGTAGTGACAAACCTTTTGACAAATGCCATGCAGCACAATCCAAAGGGAACAAGAATCGGACTGTTTGCTTATAGGGAGCTGGAGCGGATTTATGTATTGGTGGCAGACAGCGGAATTCTAATTCCAGAGGAACAGGCGCAGCATTTGTTTGATCCTTTTACGCGTGGGGACAAAGCGCGGGTAAGCGATGGGAGAAACGGACTTGGACTTTCCATCGTGTCAAAAATCGTGCAGATGCACGGATGGGACTTAAAACTGGTGCAACAGCCACAGATTCAGCATTATGCAAAAGCAGCCGGATTTGCAAAAGCATTTGTGATTCGGATGGAAAATGCCGGTATGTATTCTGTGCATTCGCCAAAATAAAAAAGTGGCAGAAAAGAGGGAGAGTCTATGATAATTATAAGAGCGATGGATCCGTATGAATTGCTTTGGATGGTACTTTTGATTGTGTTTGTTCTGGGAGAACTTGCAACAATCGGACTAACGTGCATATGGTTTGCCGCAGGTGCACTTGCAGCACTGGTTATGGCAATGGCAGGGGTAAATCCGGTGGTGCAGTTTCTGGTATTTTTAGTGGTATCCATTCTTTTGCTTGTTGCGACAAGACCGTGGGCGCGTAAATATGTAAATGCTAAAATGCAAAGAACAAACGCGGATAGCCTGATTGGGGAAAATATACGGATTTCCGAGCGCGTCAGTAATATGGATCAGACCGGGATGGCAGTTGTTCATGGACAGGAGTGGACGGTGCGTACCCGTAATGATAATGAGATCATTGAACCGGGAGAAGAAGCAAAAATTCTGGCAATCAGTGGTGTCAAACTTATAGTAGAAAAGGTATAGGTAAAGGAGGAAAAAGTTATGCCTGTTGTAATTCTCATTGTAGTGATCATTGCATTGGTCATTATTGTGAACTGTGTGAAAATTGTTCCACAGGCGCATGCGGTAGTTGTGGAGAGACTTGGAGGGTATCTTACCACATGGTCAGTAGGGCTGCATTTTAAGGTGCCGTTTATTGACCGTATTGCAAAAAGGGTTTTGTTGAAGGAACAGGTGGTCGATTTCCCACCACAGCCGGTAATCACAAAAGATAACGTAACAATGCAGATTGATACGGTTGTATATTTTCAGATCACGGATCCAAAGCTGTATGCATACGGTGTGGAAAATCCAATCATGGCAATTGAAAATCTGACTGCTACGACGCTTCGTAATATCATTGGTGATCTGGAACTGGATGAGACACTGACATCGCGTGAGACCATCAACACAAAGATGCGTGCAACGCTGGATGTGGCAACAGATCCGTGGGGTATCAAAGTAAATCGTGTGGAGTTAAAGAACATTATTCCACCAAAGGCAATTCAGGATGCCATGGAGAAACAGATGAAGGCAGAGCGCGAGCGGCGTGAAGCCATTCTGCGTGCAGAAGGTGAGAAAAAATCTACAATTCTGGTTGCAGAAGGAAATAAGGAGTCTGCAATTCTCGATGCAGAGGCTGAAAAACAGGCTGCAATCCTGCGTGCCGAGGCACAGAAGGAAGCAACCATCAAGGAAGCCGAAGGTCAGGCAGAGGCTACATTAAAGATCCAGCAGGCCAATGCAGATGGTCTCCGTATGCTCAAAGAAGCTGCTCCGGATAATGCGGTACTTCAGATTAAGAGTCTGGAGGCATTTGCCAAGGCAGCAGACGGTCAGGCAACCAAGATTATTATCCCATCGGATATTCAGGGGATTGCAGGACTGAGCAAATCCATTGTGGAAATTGCAAAAGAAAACGGATAACACAGATACATCTGTGATGCATTGGACGAAACTGCTCCATGAAAATGGGGCAGTTTTTGTTATCTTAGGAAAGTCTTTATTTTGCAGAAGGAAAATGGTATACTATAGATTATTGATGCGGGAGCATATTCCACAGATGAGCGATGGATGTGGAAAGAACAGGAGCGTAAATGAAATCAAAGGTTCGATTTAGGGGAAAGCTGAGATCGTATCTCTGCTGGCCATTGTGGCTGACGATCCCGATGACAATCGCAGATGTGGGGCTTTATTTTTACGATGTGACGGCAGGCTTTTTGCTGACGGTATTTATTGTTGTCTATTTTGTACTGGAACTGGGCTTATATTATAATACCAGACCCCGGCTTGCAAATGAAATTATCAATTTTGCCACACAGTATGCAACGGTACAAAAAAAGCTTTTGAATGAGTTTGAAATTCCATATGCGCTGCTGGATTATACGGGGAAAATTCTCTGGGTGAATGAACGTTTTTCCGAACTGACGGGAGTGGGGAGAAACTATCATAAATCAATTACAACCCTTTTTTCCAATATTACCCGTGAGTTTCTTCAGAAACATGAGGATGCACAGGATATAACAATTGAAAAAAAGGAGCGCATTTTCCGGATTTCCCTGAATCGTATTTATTTTGACGATATCATGGAGGAGAGTAAAGAAATTGATGTGAAAGGTTCCGATGAATTCCTGACGGCATTGTATCTGTTTGATGAGACGGAACTGCAGCACTGCAGACAGGAGAATTTGGATCAGAAACAGGTATCGGCACTTGTTTACATTGATAACTATGACGAGGCACTTGACAGTATCGAGGATGTGAAGCGATCACTTCTGATTGCCCTTGTCGACAGGAAAGTGAACCAGTATTTTTCAAAGATGGATGCGCTTGTCCGCAAAATTGAAAAAGACAAGTATTTTGTGGTATTTAAGTATAAATATTTACAGAAGCTTATGGACGACCGGTTCAGTGTACTTGAAGATGTCAAGACGGTCAAAGTGGGCAATGAGATGGCGGTCACGCTGAGTATCGGTGTCGGGATCAAGGGGACTTCTTACAACGAGAACTATGAGCAGGCACGTGCGGCAATTGATCTGGCACTCGGACGAGGTGGGGATCAGGTCGTTGTCAAAAATGGTGAGGATATTGCATATTTTGGCGGCAAGGCAAAACAGGTGGAGCGCAACACCCGTGTAAAAGCGAGGGTCAAGGCGCATGCGCTGCATGAAATTATTGAAAGCCGTGAGAATGTGATTATCATGGGACACAGCCTGACAGATGTCGATTCCCTTGGTGCAGGGATTGGAATTTTCTGTGCAGCCCGTGTGCTTGGAAAAAAGGCACAGATCGTGATCAATGAGCCAACAACTTCCATCCGGCCGCTTATGGAATGTTTTACTCCGGAAAAAGGCTATCCGGAAGACATGTTTATCAACAGTGAGATTGCAATCGAGGAAGTAAGCCGCAATTCCCTGGTTATGGTGGTAGATACCAATCGGCCAAGTTATACGGAGTGCCCGGAACTGCTCACGCGCACAGATACGATCGTTGTGTTTGATCATCACCGTCAGGGCAGCGAAGTGATTGAAAATCCGCTTCTGTCCTATATTGAGCCGTATGCGTCTTCTGCCTGTGAGATGGTAGCAGAAGTTTTACAGTACTTCCAGGAGGGATTCAAGCTTTCTCCGGCAGAGGCAGACTGCATTTATGCAGGTATTTTGATTGATACCAATAACTTTATGACCAAAACAGGTGTCCGCACCTTCGAGGCTGCCGCATTCCTGCGCAGAAACGGTGCGGATGTGACCCGTGTGAGAAAACTGTTCCGTGAGGATGCAGCAGAATACAAGGCCAAGGCGGATGCTGTCAGTCAGGCAGAGATCTACAAGCAGTTCTTTGCAATTTCTCTGTGTACCGCAGAGGATCTGCCCAGCCCTACCATCATTGGTGCGCAGGCAGCCAACGAACTGCTGAATATCAAGGGCATTAAGGCAAGTTTTGTACTTACCGATTATCAGGGCAAGATCTATGTCAGCGCCAGATCCATTGATGAGGTCAATGTACAGATCATCATGGAGCGTATGGGCGGTGGAGGCCACATGAATACCGCAGCCTGCCAGATGGAAGGCGTGGGACTGGTAGAGGCCATTGGCGTATTGAAGAATACCATCGACGACATGCTGGAATCCGGTGAGATCTAAGGGATTCCGTTTGAAAAGTTTTACCATATAAAACAGAAGATTCAGGAAAGGCAGGTTGATCCTATGAAAATTATTTTACTTCAGGATGAAAAAAAGCTGGGAAAAAAAGGAGACATCATTGAGGCCAGCGAAGGATATGCAAGAAACTATATTTTACCGAAGAAGATCGGTGTGGAGGCAAGCTCCAAGAATCTGAACGATCTGAAGCTCCATAAGGCAAACGAAGAGAAGGTGGCACAGGAGAATCTGGATGCGGCAAAGGCGCTGGCAACAGAGCTGGAGACCAAGCAGGTCGTGGTCAAGATCAAGGCAGGAGAGGGCGGAAGAACCTTCGGTTCTGTATCCTCCAAAGAGATTGCAACTGCCTGCAAGGAACAGCATGGTATCGAGATTGACAAGAAGAAAATCCAGCTGCCGGAGAGTCTGAAGAACTTCGGCTCCTATGAGGTAACAGTGAAGCTTCATCCCCAGGTGGCAGCGAAGCTGACGGTGAAAGTTACGGAGGCGTAGACGACCCCATGCCCGCAATGGATGAAAATGTAATCAAAAGAATAATGCCTCACAGTTTAGAGGCGGAGCAGTCGGTCATCGGCTCTATGTTCATTGACGCGGAAGCCATTGCGGCTGCCACAGAGCAGATCTCCGGAGAGGATTTCTACAACAGGCAGTACGGTGTGGTATTTGACACCATCGTAGAGTTGAACAATGAAGGAAAGCCCATTGACTTTGTCACTTTGCAGGATCGGTTGCGATCCAAGGAGGATGTGCCTCCCGAGGTCAGTGGACTGGATTTCCTGACGAATCTGATTGCAGCAGTACCTACTTCCGCCAATATCAAGTATTATGCTGGAATCGTGGCGGAGAAGGCGACACTCCGGCGTCTGATCCGTACCAATGAAGAGATTGCCAATACCTGTTATAGCGGCAAGGAGAGCCTGGATACGATTCTGGAGAGTACCGAGAGCAAGATCAATGAAGTGGTACAGAAGAAAAACGTCAAGGAATTCGTACCGATTCGTACCGTAGTCATGAACGCCATGGACAAGATCGAGAAGGCTTCCAAACTGCACGGAACCGTCACAGGTATTGCCACCGGATTCATTGATCTGGACTATCGTACCGCCGGAATGCAGCCCTCGGACCTGGTGCTGATCGCAGCCCGTCCTTCCATGGGTAAGACGGCGTTTGTATTGAATATCGCGCAGCATGTAGCATTTAAGCAGAATCTGCCGGTAGCCATATTCAGTCTGGAAATGAGTAAGGAGCAGCTGATCAATCGTATGTTTTCCCTGGAATCCAGCGTGGATGCCCAGAAGCTCCGTACCGGTCAGCTGAATGACCAGGAATGGGAACGACTGATCGAGAGTGCCGGTGTCATCGGCAAGTCCAAGCTGATGATCGACGATACCCCCGGTATCAGCATTGCCGAGCTTCGTTCCAAATGCAGAAGAATGAAGCAGGAAAACGGTCTGTCCATGATCATCATCGACTACTTACAGTTGATGTCGGGAAGTGGCGGAAGAAGCAGCGATTCCAGACAGCAGGAGATTTCCGATATTTCGAGATCCCTGAAAGCAGTCGCCAGAGAGCTGTCCGTACCGGTGCTGGCATTGTCTCAGTTGAGTCGGGCTGTAGAGCAGAGACCGGATCATCGCCCTATGTTGTCTGACCTGCGTGAGTCCGGAGCCATCGAGCAGGACGCCGACGTGGTAATGTTCATCTACCGTGATGATTATTATAATCACGATTCGCCGGATAAAGGTATTTCGGAGATCATCATAGCCAAACAGAGAAACGGTCCCATCGGAACCGTACAGCTGGCATGGCTGCCGGAATACACCAAGTTTGCCAATCTGGAAAACGACAGAAAAAAAGATTTCTAAGTATATTACGAATACAGAACATAAAATACGAAAGAGAACAAGTGAGGGAGATTCCCCACACCTGTTCTCTTTCGTATTTTTATTATATGATGCCAGGGTCAAAAGGTCTAAGCCCACATGAGCTTGCTCATAGGTGGGT
>ENA-OPWC01001066-OPWC01001066.1-human-gut-metagenome-genome-assembly--contig:-NODE-1066-length-19888-cov-2.057631_pt1 | contig 19888 bp, 14 predicted proteins | sample MGYA00241504_ERZ502000 | MGnify/ENA primary metagenome ERZ502000 (study PRJEB25962, sample SAMEA2042005) | human gut metagenome | biome: human gut; feature: human-associated habitat; material: faeces...
GCTACACTATCGTAGCCCTGACGTTGTTTGCCATGCTTTCCTGGCGCGGCGAAAAGCTGCTGCCACCATGCAGGACCTGGCCGGCCTTATTTACCATGGGTATCCTCGGCGTCTGCATCAACAACGTTACCCAATTTACCGGGCTGCAATATTCGACAGTCACCAACTTTACCATTATCGCCACACTCACGCCCATCGTGACGGCTCTGCTCAGCTTTGTGCTGATCCATGAACGACTGCATCGCCTGCAATGGCTCGGCATCTGCAGCAGCCTGTGCGGCGCGCTATACCTGCTCAGCAACGGTTCGCTTGCGGCCATATTGACGCTGAGCTTTAATATCGGCGACGTACTCTTTTTTACCAGTCAGGTCGCCTGGGCACTGTACTCTATCATCGTCGTACGCATCATCGACGATGTTTCCCCATTTGCCATCGTCGCCTGGTCGGGTCTGTTAGGTTCACTTACCACGGCAGCCGGCGCTGCTTATCTTGGTCATTTTGAACTGCCCTCGCTGCTTTCACCGCTGGCGCTTGGCTCATATCTGTTCGTCATTTTTGCCGGCGGGCTGATCGCCATGATCTTCTGGAACAAAGGCACCGGTATCGTTGGTCCCAGTCAGGCAGCCGTATTTATGAATATCATGCCTTTGGTCGGCATAATCTGCGGGGTGTTGTTTCTTGACGAACAACTGCTCATCACGCAGGCTATTGGCGGCGCACTTATCCTCGGCGGCGTTTATCTGACCACACAATACCGTACAGTCGCCTACCGACTGGCAAAATATTTTATGCGGCGCCAGCGTAAACGCCAGCCACTGCGTTGACATATCAATGACTAGCACCTAAGTACAAACAGATCAAAATGTCTCTCACAGCCAAGCTTCTTCTGCTCACGTCTGCAGCGACGGCGAGCCTTTTTTATTTCCCACACCATCGGCTCCAATACTTCAACCGAAGCGTTTTATTGACACCGGCCGCGAACAGTGCTATGCTAAAAATGTTTACGGCATATGTCGCAAACTCATAACAATCACAGTAAGGGAGCGGTATAAAAATGAAAATAGCAGTTACTTATCAGGACGGTGACATCTTCCAACACTTCGGACACACCGAATTCTTTAAAATTTACGACATCGAAAACACTGACATCGTCAAAACAGAAATAGTCAGCACCAACGGCAGCGGCCATGGCGCGCTGGCACAATTTTTGCACGAGCACAGCGTCGATACTCTGATCTGCGGCGGTATCGGCGGCGGTGCCCAAATGGCATTGTCACAAGCAGGCATCAAGCTTTATGGCGGCGTTACCGGCAAGGCCGATGATGCAGTAAATGATTTGCTCAATAATAAACTGGACTATGACCCGGCAGTAAAATGCGACCACCACGAACAGGAACACGGCGGGGCCATACCTGCGGCGCACACGGCTGAGGTAACCACGGACATTAAACCTCATTTACCTGAACAGCAAAAGCAAAATTCAGTACACTACTTACTCACTGCTGCGGCAGTGAGTTTTTCTTTTTCCGGACAGACTAACTTAGTACTGTTATCGTCCGAGCTTATATTAACTGTATTAGTATTGAGATAAATACTATATCAAAACTCCAACCTGAATTTACTTTGTAGATAGTACGTTAGCGGAATATACCACGATGCTGTAACGTAAATACAAAACGTTTATTTTTTCTCCTGTATCTTTTCTTGTTTATTTCTTTATTCTTTTATTAACCAGCGAAACAGCGGCAATTTTAGCGGCGATGTAGCGGAGATAGTAGCAGGAATATAATAAAATTACTAAGTTTTAATATATCATTATATCAAAGATCCCATTATTAATCTGCTTCATTTCCTGCGATTTGCTCTAAAGTACTTTTTAATACTCTCAAATCTGATTTTTTTATGGTGGAAATATCCATATTTTCTAGAAGTACATTTATTTTAGTAAGTAATAGTTTTATAGTTTCTATATCCTCCGGAAATTTCTTCTCTATATTATGTTTCCTATTAAATTTCAATAAAAAATTTCTAAACATAATAATATCCTTTGGCTCTGCCTCTTCTAAAAACTTTTCTAAATCTTTAATATCAATTTTTGATAAAAATCCTTGTTCCTCATAGTTTCCAACATCAACATAAATTCTTTCAAACTCATACAATCTATCGAACAAACCATCTATAGAAACTGCTATCATCTGCAATTTTTCATTTTTTTTAGTTCTAATCATTTCCAATACTTTTCCTTTTAATTCAAAACTATATTCTCTAGCCTCTTTATTCTCAAATAAAATTTTATTACCCCATATATTATAAATTTCATATTTAGTCAATAAATTTTTCTCCATATTGTCTTTAATACGTTGTTTTATTTCCTCATCGTTAAAATACTTTTCTGCTAATTCAAAGCAAATATCTGTAATGGTATCATAATCATCAATGTCATATTTATTACTTTCTAACTTACCCATTACTACACTAAAATTATCTTTTATCTCTTTATCAGTTTTACAATAATACCACTCTTTAAGTATGTCTAGTTCCTGTAAATGCTCTAACCTTTTAAAAGCTTCCACCTGACTTTTTACTACTTTAAACATTTCATCATCAACAAAGTTATATTTTACAAGATAGTCATCTATGAATTTGGCTCCCCATATATATGAATCATAATCATCAAGGCTTTCTATTTCCCAATTAAATCCGTCTTTATTGATAGAATTATAATCTGATAATTTTCCCTTTTCTATCCAGTTTATTTCATTTACGTCTATTTTTTTATCCCTTAGAGCAATAGACATATTGATGCAACGTTTTAACATTAGTCCCCAAAAATTATTCCTATTATCTTTTGAATAACCTTTATCAATAATATGTTTTTCTATTTTTTTACATAATTCTTCAAAGCGCTTTAATGCAAATTTTAAAGTTCTAATATTTTTTGATTCAAGTCGTTCAAAAGTTTCTATTATTAAATCTTTATTATCTTGAACAAACGGGCTGACATTTGCTTCTAATCTTAGCCCGTCTAATACATCTTCAAATATTTCATCCATATTGTTTTCAAAATTGATTGTTAAGCAAAAAACTTTTTCTTTAAATTTCAAATAATCTTGAGAATTTTCTTCACTAATAATATATTCTTCATTGGCTACTATCATTGTTTTAGCATTAGTTTGACCTGCTAAAGAATCAATTAACCCTAGTAACTCACTATACGGAATTGTACTTCTCTCAAAATCGTCAAAACAAAAGATATAATTTTCAAAACTTATAACATCAGATGTTATATCTGCAATTATTGAGTTTATTTTTTCTCCTTTAGGGCATAAACTAATACTGCCTCTCAACAATTTTGACCAAAATCCCAGTTTAGTTGATGCAGAAGTATTTATTGATTTTATATTTTGATTACTGTTTATCTGTGCTTTCTTTCTAGCACGTTCATTAACAATAATATTTGCAACATGAAAAGATATATTTTGTAAAATTTCTTCTACACTTTTCAATCCAAACAAGGAAATATAAATTACTTGCTTTTCATAATCACTTTGCAAATGATCAATTAACTTATTTTTAACGAAATAAGTTTTTCCTGATCCCCATACCCCATTTATCATAATGGCATAATCTGTCTCTTTTTCACATATATATACATCTATACTTGATAATATTTTTTTAATTCCCATTTTACAAAACACCTCTTTAATTCTTTTTATATTGTATCAATTTATATTATACAACTATAAAAACACTCAACTAATAAAGTTGAGTGTTTTTATCTTTTAACCTACACTAATCCAAAATACTTTTCAAAAAACTTTTTCAGCTTTTCGATAATACTTTCTTTCTTTTCTGCTCTACCACCACCAAAGCGCGATACTGGCGGCATAATTTTATCAATGTCAGTACCGATTGTTTTTAAAGTACCATCACGGAAAGAATTATCAATAAATTTCTTAGTTTCTTCTGATTTCAATCGTTCTTCATCAATGATCTCTGCAAGATCCTTTTCTTTCTGTTCATGTACAAATTTACGCCAGTCTTCATCGACTTTAGTAGAAATATTAACGCTTTCGATAAAGTCTTCAATGAGTTCTTTCTTGCTGCGCAGCTGAATACTGGAATTAATAGCTTTATCAATAGCAACCAGAATATTTTTATCCTTACAGTTAGATTCATGATATTTAACGACTAACATCAGTATATAATCAATATTAATCTCTACCTGCCTGATCAACTCAATTTCAAAGACGATATCATCGTTAATATTTTCTTTATCAGTAGCTTTATCTTTGGTAAAAGTCTGGTAAATATCGATATAAAGACTTTGGTAATCCTGAAAATCTCTATCTGATAATATTGCTTGCCCCTCAAAATCATCAAAAGCAGTCAGGATATTTTTTAATCTTAATATAGCACCAAACAGACGCACGAAATCTTTTTGATTCTGCTCCCCGATAATTGCCTGTCCTAAAGGAAAGTCTTGTGATAATTCACTGATCAATTCTGTATAGCCCGGCTGGTGCTTACCATTTTCATCATAACCATGATAGTACGCATCATAGCCTTTCAATAAAACAATACTACCAGCTTCCTTGTCACCAAATAAAGCCACTGCCTCATCGGTTTCCTTTTGCAGATCACGGAAACAAACAATATTGCCATAAGTTTTTACTGAATTTAATATGCGGTTCGTGCGGGAAAATGCCTGAATAAGCCCGTGTTGTTTTAAGTTTTTATCCACCCACAACGTATTAAGCGTAGTAGCATCAAATCCTGTCAAAAACATATTGACCACTATCAACAAATCCACTTCCCGATTTTTTACCCGTGTAGATATATCTTTATAATAATTTTGGAATTTTTCAGACGAAGTATCGTAATTAGTATTGAACATACCATTATAATCTTCAATTGCAAATTCTAAAAACTCACGTGATGTTTTATCCAATAGTTCCGGTTCAAAACCTTCATCCGGCATTACATCTTCAGGATCATCCTCATTTGCACTAAAACTAAAGATAGTCGCAATAGTTAAATCTCTGCGGCGCTCGATTAATTGCTTTTTAAACTCAACATAGTACTTCATTGCCATGGGTATGGAACTGACTGCAAAAATAGAGTTAAATCCTGCCATCCGTTGCCCTTTAAGTGAATAAAAGCTGTTTCTTTTAGTTTTCTGGTCAAAGTGATCAAGTACATATTTTACTATTTCCCGAATACGTTTTGGCGATTCCAGCGCCCGTTCTCTATCAATAGCACGCACCTGAGTATCTTTAATACCTTCTACCGTTTTCATGGTATTTACATAATCAATACGGAACGGCAGCACATTTTCATCATTGATTGCATCAACAATAGTATAAGTATGCAGCTTATCACCAAAAGCCTGTGGCGTCGTTCGCAGCAGCGGATTTCTGCCACTGGAAGCATTTACCGCAAAAATAGGTGTGCCTGTAAATCCAAACAAATGATAATTTTTAAAAGCTTTCACTATTTTATCGTGCATTTCACCAAACTGGCTACGATGACACTCATCAAAAATAATAACAAAATGCTGTTTAAAAACGTTATGACTCTTATTCCGGCTAACAAATACATCCAGCTTTTGAATAGTCGTAATAATTATTTTAACATTAGGGTCTTCTAATTGTTTTTGCAGAATCTTGGTAGACGTATTACTGTTAGCTGCTCCTTTTTCAAAGCGGTCATATTCCTTCATCGTCTGATAATCTAAATCTTTGCGATCAACAACAAATAAAACTTTATCAACGTTCGGCATAGCGCTGGCAAGCTGTGCTGTTTTAAAAGAGGTCAGTGTTTTGCCGCTGCCAGTAGTATGCCAAATATAACCGCCTGCCTGCAACGTTCCTGTAGTTTTATAATTACTGGACACTACAATACGCGACAAAATTCTTTCTGTAGCTGCAATTTGATAAGGACGCATAACCAGCAATAATGATTCTGTAGTAAACACACAGTACTTGGTCAAAATATTTAAAATTGTATGTTTTGCAAAAAACGTTTTTGTAAAATCCACAAGATCAGCAATTGCTTTGTTATTGCCATCTGCCCAAAACGAGGTAAATTCAAAACTGTTACTGGTTTTTTTACTCTTCCGTCTTCCACTGCCAGCCATTTCTTGCACATGGCTGATACGCGTAGTATTAGAGTAATATTTAGTATGCGTACCATTAGAAATCACAAAAAGCTGTACATATTCATATAAGCCGCAGGCAGCCCAAAAACTGTCACGCTGATAACGTTTAATTTGGTTAAACGCTTCTCTAATAGCAACGCCACGACGTTTTAACTCCACATGTACCAAAGGCAAACCGTTTACAAGAATAGTAACATCATAACGAGTATCATGATTGCCCTGATCTTCCTGATATTGATTAATGACCTGCAAACGGTTATTGTGTATATGTTTTTTGTCAATCAGGTAAATATTTTTAGTTGAGCCATTATCACGATGCAAAATCTGTACATGATCTGTCTGGATTTTACGAGTTTTTTCTACAATACCTTCATTTTTATTCGCAATACAATTTGTAAAAAATTGCTCCCACTCACTGTCTGAAAAAATATAATCATTAAGTAGTTCCATTTGATGGCGCAGATTATTGATCAAAGCTTTTTCATCATGAATAGTAAGGTATTCATACCCCTGCTCTGACAACAAACGTATGAATTCACGCTCAAGTTCGGCTTCACTCTGGTAAGCATCGGAGCGTTTATAACCAGATTCATATGCTGATACATATTCAGCAACGACTGTACTGTCTTCAGTTGACGCTACGATATTATATGTGCTCATACCTGCTTCTCCTTAAACGTCAGTAATTTGTCTCGATAATATTCGTACTGCTTTTGGCGGGCTTCAATTTCTGCTGGTAACCCAATGGTTATATCATTACACAAAGCATCAAAACGATCTAAAATATTGACAATCTGCTGCTGTGCTTCTGCAGTTTTAGGAACTGGTATAGAATAATCCATTATAGCAGACTTATTTCCTCTAGGCATTTTCGCCCCTCTAGAATTTTGCACATTATAAAGGAAAAAATTATCTGTTGATAAAATATGAAACAGATATTTTGGCAATACCTTTTCAATATCTCGTACCTGAATAACTAACACATCTCCATTTGTACCTCCTTGATGTGTTGCAAACCAGATTTTTTTCAAATACGGTCGAATATTTCCAATCAAAATATCTCCTGATTTAAAATACGAAAGTCTTCCTTCTACAGGAACATAATTAGAAATAGTTTTACCAGCTCTATTGGGCAATAAGTTATCAACACCAACATAACTTTTTTTATCAACATTTATTGCCTCAATTTTACTATCCGAATATTTAGCAATTACGTTTAACTTAACCCATTCTATTTCGCTATTTTTTCTTTCCCCTAAATTTGTATCATTATTTAATAGAAGAAGCAAATCTCTATAATACTCATATTGTTTTTTCCTTGCTGTAAGCTCTGCTGTAAGCTCTGCTGTAAGCTCTGTGAAATTATCCAAAATGCGAACAATTTCACGCTGTACTGGCAGGGGGGGAATAGGAACAACGAATTTTTCTATCATTGGTTTCCTTATAGATTTAACTGTTGCGTTAACCGCTTTTTGATATATAAATTTCTTAAAATTTTGAGACATATAATAATATAAAAATTTAGTTATAACATAGTTGTCTTCAATATGTATTCTATACGCCCTTTGATGCAGTGCATATTTACCATTTACATAATGGAATATTTCCCCTATACTTCCTTCTCCAGGAATTATAATAGCTTCTTCATCAAATTCATATGAGTTATTCAAAAAAACTTCTTTAGATCTAACATAGAAAGGGTATTCTCCATTTTCATCTGCATCTTGCCTATTACTTTTTCCTGTACCCACTTTGCAAAATTCACAAATGGCTTTATACTCTACACCATCAGGACAAAACTCATTTATTAATTCATCTAATCTACTCATTCCATAGCATTCCCTTCTTCATTCCACCCCAAATTCCCAATTGCAGCCATCATTTCATTATTATTTTTCACATTATCAAGAACCCCTATAACAAGACGTTGAAGGGCATCATATCTTTTTAAACCTAATAATTCATCATCACCATTACTGTGTACAATCTCGCTCAACTCGCTAAACAACTTATAACCATTCTCAGAAAATTCTTTAGGAATAATCGAACATTCCTTATCTACTGCAACCAATATCTCTTTAAAGGGTCGAGGTTTACCATTTTTCTTTTTTGTTTCAATGCCAATAACTTCAGCTGTTTGAAATGTGATTCTCTCTAAAACTTTCCTCAAATAAACTATCGCCCCAGCTCCAAGTTCATCGCGATAAGCACGATCAGCCTTCTCTAATAGTTCTGAAAAGTTATCATATTTTCCTCGCCCTAATAATACATTTTCTGTTAATCTTTCAGTACGCTTCAACACACGTATATCAGGAGCTTGACTATATATATCACTTTTACTTTCTATTAAAAACCATACTGGTATTACTTCCCCACAACGGGGACACGTTAATACACAATCAATACTCACCAAACGTTCGTTAATACCAATACAGAATAACTCTTCATCTGATACAAATGTAATATCAATGTCGCAATTTCTACAAAAATAATTTAAAGCGATTTTTCCTGCTTTAATTTTTTTCTGTCTGCCACATTTTAGCTTTGTATTATTCAAAAAACCTTCGACCTGCTCAAATTTGCTGGTTAATGATTTTGAGAGAATATCAGTTAATCGCATCTCCATCTACCTCGATTTCCGCAATGATTTTATCAATCTCATCACGCAAAACCTGCTCTCTGGCAACTATTTGTTTAATTTCAGCATTTAAAACAGCGATATCTATTTTTTCTCTGGTATCTTCCTGCTCTACATAGGTACTGACTGAAAGATTATAGTCCTGAGCTTCAATATCGGCATTAGATACAACTTTGGCAAGATAATCTTTATCAGCTCGTTCTTTGTAGATATCGATAATATGAGCAATATTAGAAACAGTGAGCTTATTGCTATTGGTCACCTTGACATATTCTTTGGATGCGTCAACAAATAAAGTATTGTTGTCCTGCTTGGATTTTTTTAAAACTATGATACAGGTGGCAATGCTTGTCCCATAAAAAAGATTATCAGGCAGTTGGATCACACAATCAACAAAATTATTATCTATTAAATACTTGCGAATTTTTTGCTCAGCGCCTCCGCGATACATTACACCAGGAAAACAGACTATTGCCGCTGTGCCATTGGTAGCCAGCCATGACAGGGAATGCATAATAAACGCCAGATCTGCCTTAGACTTTGGCGCTAATACTCCCGCTGACGAAAAACGTGGATCGTTGATTAATAGCGGATTATCACTGCCATCCCACTTGATAGAATAAGGAGGATTGGAAACGATAGCTTCAAATGGTTCATCGTCCCAATGCTTGGGTTCTGTAAGCGTATCGCCATGCGCGATATCAAATTTATCATAGTCTATATCATGTAAAAACATATTAATACGACAGAGGTTATAAGTAGTAATATTGATTTCCTGTCCAAAAAAGCCCTGCCGCACATTTTCTTTACCGAGTATTTTAGCAAATTTAAGCAATAATGACCCACTGCCACAAGCCGGGTCATAGACCTTATTGACTTCTGTTTTACCAACTAATGTAAGGTGCGTAAGCAATTCCGACACTTCTTGCGGTGTATAGTATTCCCCGCCGCTTTTACCGGCATTAGATGCATACATACCCATTAAAAATTCATAGGCATCACCAAAGGCATCTATGGTATTATCCTGATAATCGCCAAGTTTTAGTTCCCCAATACCATTCAATAACTTTACTAATTTTTCGTTCCGTTTGGCAACTGTTCCTCCCAGCTTGTTGCTGTTGACATCCATATCGTCGAACAGCCCTCTAAAATCGTCTTCACTGTCGCTGCCCTGAGCCGAACTTTCAATATTCCGAAAAACTTTTTCCAAAGTTTCATTAAGATTTTCGTCAGAAGGAGCCTTCGCTCTTACATTTCCAAATAATTCACTTGGCAAAATAAAAAAACCTTTTGTTTTTACCAGGTCTTGTCGTGCCTGCTCTGCTTCTTTATCAGCAAGTTTCGCATAATCAAAATCAGCATTGCCTGTTTCATGTTCGCCAACATTTATATAATTCGTCAAATTTTCGGATATATAACGATAAAACAACATTCCTAAAACATACTGTTTAAAATCCCAGCCGTCAACACTACCTCGAAGATCATTGGCAATACCCCATATCATACGATGTAATTCTGCCCGCTCTTGTTCTTTTTTATTATCAACCATTTCAATCTCCTTCTTGTTATTCTTCTTCGATATCTTTTAAGGTTTTACCATCTTTTGTTTTCCAACTTACCAATCCATTAACATGTCCACCAATAACAAAAGCCGCTGCATATGAAGGACTTTTAAATAAAATATCTTCTTGAAGAATATTATTATCGTCTATATTAGCTTTTTTTCTGGCAGCTTTAATAGTTGCCGGAATAGTATGTGAATCTATAATCTCAATATGGCTGCCTTGGAGAACAACAAATCCATCGTTAGTTTGCTTACAAATCGCTTCTATAATTTTGTTGCTTTTTTTACTTTTGCGTTTAAAATAAAATATTTTTTCTGTAATATCTATATGTTCATCATTCTTCTCAAAAGCTGATTTTGTCAAAGGTACAAAAACTTTATGTCCCAATGTCCCCATAATAACTTTAGCATAATCAATAAACTCTTCTAACTCACTTTCTTTTTCTTCGCTTATATTTCCAAGATTGGGTTCATTACCATTTTTTACATCATATCTTTTAGCATCCATAGCAATATTACAAAAACGATTTTCAAGGTAACTTATTTCTGTTGCCCCAAAAGAATTGTTAGTGGTCGTAAAAACAACAGCCTCGTGCCAGTAGCCTTTGTCAGGATTCCTTTTGTGCTCCTTTAATCGATTAAGGATACCTTCACCGCTTTTTCTTGCGCCGGCTTGTCCTACATAAACTATATCTTTACCTGTTTTTTCAGATACACCAAATAAAAAATATACTCCACTTTGTTTTAAATCATCCCGTTCTTGGCACTTCTCTAACTCAGTTCGCGGAATTTTATAAGCAATACCAACCCAGTTAGCCATTGTGCATTTTATCCGTCCACTAGCTTCTCCATCCATAAGAAATAAATTAATATTTTTTCCCCTCGTCACCATTTTTGTAAACCTCCACAGAAATCGTTCCTATATTTATTAAATATATTCTAACATATAATATGTTAATTGTAATACGGCTTTATCATATTTCTTCCTTTCCATGTTATAATACCTATAACTAACCATAAACGAGGTGAACCTTATGCAAAAATTTATTCCTTTTGCCAAGCTGTCGAAAAAGGCGCAGCAGGTTATCAACAAAAGCAGGCGCAAAAACTGGGGCAACATCGACCCGGTAACCAAACGCCCCACTAACTCCAAAGCGTACAACCGCAAAAAAGCTCAGACCTGGAAAGATGATTTTCCAACGTCTGAGCTTTTTATTTGGTATAAATTTCTATGCCGACGCTGTCGATATGTTCCCGCAGAGCGCAGCTGTTAATACTATTATAATCAACGATGTCAAACTTATATGGCATAGGCAGTTCATCAAGCTGTGCAACCAGTAAACCAACATTAACACCTTCCCCAAACACAGCAATATCAATATCCGAATTCTCGCGCCAGTTACCTTTGGCTCGCGAACCAAACACCACTGCCCTGTCTATATCAGCCTGTTTCAGCGTTTCTACGATCAATTGTAAATGCTTTTCCGAAAGTCCCAGCTTCATTTGCTTTTCGCCCCAAGATTTACACGAAATTTTTCTAAAGCCGGATAAAAATCCTTCTTTATTTTTAAGAATATCACGTTGAATGTTTCTTCGTCATATCTGTGTAACATCAGATTACGTGCTTCCAACATATCAATAAAGACCTGTCCATCCGTAATGATATTAGCAGCAAATGCTTCTTTTATAACAGTACGAGGTGTAGGCTGTATATAAAGCCCCTCAAATTCCATAAAGTCTTTAGCTGTTTTCCACGCCAAATCAAAGGTTATCTCAAACCGCTGTATAAAACCTTCACGTACAATTGCCGGTGTCGCTACAGGATCACAGTCGTTTATTTCGGACAACAGAGCACAGGCCCTGGAAAAATTTTCAAACCGTTGCAGCCAGCGGATATCTTTATTCTCCATGATAATCAAACTCCTCATAACATCTAAATCATAGTAAATATTTATTTTTGTATCGGTATTTGATAAAATTATACCATATTTGCAGATAAATAACCGAAAAAAGCTCAGGCTTGGAAAGATGTTTTCCCACGTCTAAGCTTTTTATTTATCTATTTACCCCTGCTCTACGATAACGGCACAGTTTCTTCCCCGACGCTTAGCTTCATACAAAGCTTTATCGGCTATTTCTATTAATTCTGTACCAGTTTTATCCTTTGCGCTTGTATATACAGCACCAATAGTAGCAGAAATATTAAAGCAATGATTCTCATAAATAATATCTACCAGAGCAATTTCAGCAACAAGTTTCTGAATCAGAGCTGTCGCTTCCTTACGCTGTATGCCCCATAACTGAATAAAAAACTCATCACCGCCATAGCGCCCAATCATGGCCTGCGTCGGCAACAGCGAAATTATCCGCGAAACTATTTTTTGCAGTGTCAAATCGCCGGCGCTATGCCCATACGTATCATTCACCATTTTAAAATTGTCAAAATCCAGCATGCATAAAACAAAATTGCTGTCCGGCTGCATTTTATCCAGTTTTCTTTCCATTACCTCTAAAAAAGAACTGCGAGAAGCAGCACCTGTCAGTAGATCATAATATACCAGCTGTTTCAAGCGGCTGTTAATAGCCAGCGTATTATGCAATTCCCGCAGATCGCGGCTGTAGGCAACAACCATATCTTCGCCAAAAGTATTGATATGTACTAATTTTACTTCGGAAGGTATCATCTCCTGTTTATCGTTAACATACATCCATTCAAAAGAACATTGCCCGGACTGATATACCTCTTGGAATTTCATCCGCATTTTTTCAACTGTTTTGATACCGTCCGGCTGAAACTCCGGCTGAAATTCAATAAAGCTCCGCTTGACATCCTGTTCTGATGTAACACCAAACAGCTTTAAAGCTTCACTGTTGCAATCAATAATATGAGATTCATCTTTCCAGAGAAGGCATGCCAGCGGCATGGCATTGAGCATAGCATTAATCCGCCCTTCTGCCTTGGCTTTTTCCTGCTCGGCAGCAATTTGCGAACGCATATCTCTTGTATAGCCTACAAAAATATAGTCATCACTTTCCGGGGCATCTATACGTACTAAAATAACCTCGGATGGTACAATATCACCATTTTTAGTGCAGTGCATCCATTCAAATATCTGCTTGCCTTCACGCCTGGCAACATCTATATACTGTAATACCTTGGCATCCGAACGGCTGCCATCTGACTGATATTCGGCAGATAACTGGTAGAAATTATGGAGAACGTCATCCTTATTATCAGCTTCCAGCATCGTAACGGCTTCCTTGTTACAATCGAACAGCGTTCCGTTTCCACTGAAAACAAAACAGGCTAAGGGATAGCGTCTATAGTTTTAATAATGCGGTCGCTAAAACTCTTTTCCACCTGTTTTAATGCCATTTGCTGCCGCATATCCCTTGTAAAGCCCAGCACAATATAGTCGCCCTGATATTCTATCCTTACTAATGTAATTTCAGCCCAGATTTGTTCCCCATTAAGCTTACAGTGCAGCCATTCAAAAACGCAGCGGCCATTTTCAAAAGCTTCCGTTATACAGCGCAAGGCTTTAACATCGCTGGGAATGCCATCAGGCTGCACTGACGGCGATAGCTGAAAAAACTTTTGGGTGTATTCTTCCTTGTTCTGCAGCTCAAACAGATCCACCGCGCTCTGATTACAGCCGATGTTTTCAAAATTTCTGTTCCAGATATTCAGACATAGCGGCGTTGCATCCATCATCAGCTGCAGTAGTTCCTTATCTTCAAGGAAACGTTTACGTTGAATGTTTTTTTCATCCAACGTGATCAGCTTAGACCCGTCAAAAGGCTGCCTGAGAAACAGATTAAAGAACACTTTTTCTTCCACAGGACGTGAAATATAAAAACCCTGTACATAATCTGCAAATAAAGTCGTAACGCTGTAGTGCTCATCCTTCGTTTCAACACCTTCAACACATACCCTCATGCCTATATTGTGACACAGCTTGACTACAGATTCGATAAAATCGTGATTATATTTTTTGGAATTTAAGGATTGTACAAATAAACGGTCAATTTTAACTATATCAACATCAAACTGCGTCAACCGTCCCAACGAAGAATAGCCTATACCAAAATCATCCATAGCGATACAGACAGCGGATTCGCGTAACTGCTTCAGCGTAGATTTGATAGATGCTTCGTCCGTAATAAAATAACTTTCCGTGAGTTCCAGAACTAAATGATGCGGCGACAGCTTATATTTATCCAGCAGTTCCCGCAGATGCATACAAAAATCGTTATCACGCAGCTGCAGATAAGACACATTAACATGCATTAAAAAATCGGGCTTATATTCCAACCATTTCTTGCAAACCTGTATGGACTGCTCCAACACCCAATAGCCAACGGGTATGATTAGATTGCTGTTTTCCAACAGCGGAATAAATTCTATTGGACTGAGCGGACCCAAATTTAAACTATCAAAGCGCAGCAACACTTCAGCCCCAACGATATTCAGGTTATGTACTTCGCAGACGGGCTGGAATACTACTCTAAAACCAAGATAATCGTTGTTAATACTGCTGACCAGCATTTGTCCTACCGCCTGCTCACGCATCTTATCTTCAAATACCTCCGCTGAATAAAAGACACACTTGTTTTTACCTTCTTTTTTAGCACTCTGCAAAGCTATCGAAGCGCATTTGAGCAGGTCAGAACCATCGGCAATATCTTCCGGAAAGCAAACGATACTCCCTGAAACAGTAAAACGATAATCTTTGCCACTCACTGTATGCAGTTGTTCCGTATAAGCCTGCACAGACTGGTACAGTTCATACATATCCTCACTGTTGCACCCAACCGATACCACTGCAAACTGGTCTCCATCAAAACGGTACATTTCTGCTCCTGCAGGCAGCATAGCTCTGATATCTTTGACCGTATTGCGCAGAACGAGATCGCCAAAGCTATGATTGTTCAGCGTATTGATAGAGCTGAAATTATCGATACCCAATAAAAGCATAGATCCATGTACGATATTATCGCCGTTAAACAATCTTTCCAGCTCGTTTTTCAGCTTTTCCGTCGTATAAAGCCCAGTTACACTATCAATTCTGCCGTCGTTTTCCATATTATGCAGAAATCCAATGATAATCAGCGGTTCACCAGTTTGGTCATCACGCTGCAAAAAACCCTGCACTCTTACCCAAACATATTTTCCATCTGCCTGGAGTACCTGGTATTCCAATTCAAACTTCTCTTCATTACTGTCTAAAAACCTGCTTAAATATTCTTCCGTACGCAGATAATCATTTTCATGGATCAGTTTTCCCCAGGAAGTGCGGTAATCATTGAGTAGATTACCAGACAAACCAAAGTCTTCAACCATATTTTGTGTTACTAGAAAAGTATTTTCTTGAATATTGCCTATATAAATATAGTCATCGGTACTTGCCTGCAAAGCATTATACAAAAACTCTACATTTAAATTAAATTTTTTAAGATTTTTATTCATATAAAAACCACCTCTTCAGTAATTCACAGTCCTTAATTTTTAATTCTTATAACTATATTTTATTTTATTTCGGTTTAAATTTCAAGCTGTAACAATTTATTTTAATGTATTTGCTATATGATTTTTTTCGATAATTTCCTTGCATCCTTTCAAAGTCGTAGTATAATAGGCATTATAATAAATTTAAAGCTTTTGAGGGGATGCACTTATGCAAACAAAAAAATTAAGATACCTGCTGCTGCTTACCGTTATCGCAATGACCGCCGCAGTGACCTGGTACTTTGCCTACTGGGTCAAAACGCCGCAGTATTCGCTGGGCCTTATTGGCAGCGCGGTACAAAAGCACGATTTTACAGCTTTTGAAAAGCACGTCGATATGGAAACACTTTACAGCAGCGCTTATGATGATGTCGTTGTTGCCTCTTTTGGCAATGAACGCCTGTCAAACCCGATTCTGTCGGCGTTAGTACAAAATATCAAAGGTATTGCCGTACCGATCCTGATCGACCAGACCAAGCAATACGTCAACGGCGGTACTATGGAAGAAGCAGATCCCAGTGATGCTGACTCGCCGATGCTGCAAAACAACGGTACTGATATCGTCAATAATCTGAAAAACAAAACAGGCGTCAATTCTATGCAGTATCAGGGTGTGGAAAAGATTCAGAAAAATGGCGGCGCCGCTGTCGTAACTATCAAAGTTTTCGACAGCGAATTAGATAAGCATTTTTTTATAGAGCTTGCTATGCAGCAGCTTACTGACGGCACCTGGCAGATAACTAAGATCAACAATCTGAAAAATTTGATCAGTGAACGTGATCAGGCCTTACAAAACAAACTGGCTGAACTTAACGCTCCTGTGCAAAAGCAGATCGACAACGCCGTTGCCGTTGCTCCGCAAAAAATCTTTATAACTTCGGCACCGTATTCCGGCGTTATCCGCCTGTTAGAAGCCGATATTCAGCTGACTAACAACGCGGTAAAGGAGTTGCAGTATTTTACCGGAGTCCTGGAGCTTTACAACGCTGATAATGAATTATTTTACAGTGGCAATTTTGCCAGCAGCAAGGACCTTGCCGCAAAACAGACCGCCGTTTATAAATTCAACTGGGAGCTGAACCCCTTTCTGACCGATGATGCCAAGGTTATGAACAGCGATTTCAGCAAGGTGACCTGGAAAGCTTCCCTAAGCAGTCTGTCCTTTGCCGACGGCTCAACAATCGAGCTTTTAACGCAGCTGCCTGTTAAAGCAGCAACTAAATAAAAACCTGAAAGCCGTAACGCCAATCCAACAGCGTTACGGCTTTTTTATTACCACTGACAGCAGGCTTTCGCTTTGCTGCGGATCAAAGCACCACCATCTTGCAAAGTTCCATCGGCAGCTGCAAGCTTCCACAGATCCCATCTTTCAAAAGTTGTTGCCGGCCCATAATCATCAAGATCAGCCGCTTCTGCATGGGTCATAACATAATTATCATCTATCGGTAAATCCAGTCCCCTGCACAAAACAGCTACTACCCGCGCCATTGTTTCTAACTGCTGCCGCGTGGGCGGTACGCTGCCAAAATCCACACTGCCATCGGCATAAGCTACCGCATCGGCGCAGCAACAAATGCTCACTGCAACTGCACTGCTGTTACGATGCCAGGTATGCTCTTTATATTCTATCAGTTTCCCGCAGCTGCTCCACACCGTACCGTCACCTGTGATATTCAGGTGATAGTCGTCGTAAGTATTGTTATAATGCCCCGCTGTCCAGTGCAAATAAATCCTTCTGATCTCACCTTTGGCGCTTTCAGCCAGCGCCGCCAATTCCTGCAATGTTATTTCACGCATTTTCTATACCTCCGTCTCAGGCCGCCTGCGCCTGCTGCTCATCATAAAACTTCTCAACAGTTATGTCACAGGTTTTGCCATTGCTTTTTATAATAATATCGCCGCATAAAGCCGTATTGAAGACATCGGCCTGTAAATTGTACAGTCTTTGTACTACTTCCTGGCTGGGATGCTTATATTTATTACCTTCACCACTACTGATGACCGCTATCTTCGGTTTGACAGCTGTTAAAAATTCATTGATCGATGATGTTTTACTGCCGTGATGTGCCACCTTTAAAACCTGAGCCTGCAGTACCGCAGGGTCAGTTTGCAGCAGATCACGTTCTACCTCAGCCTGAATATCTCCGGTCAGCAGCATTGCAAAATCTTTATACTCCAACCGCAGTACCAAACTGTTGTTATTGGTGTCAGAAGGAGTCCCCTTATACAACGCCTGCGGACTCAGGACCTTCAGCTTCACCATTTCATTGACCGGAACTTCCTGACCGCCGCGCAGTACTTCAAAAGGAATCTGTTCCTTTTCTATCTGCAAGCGAAAGTCGTTATACATCTTAGTTTTATATTTCTGACCGCTGTCATAAACCTGTTTCACCGGAAACCTGTTCAGCACCGCTTTCATCCCACCGATATGGTCAGCATGCGGATGTGTAGCGATCAGCATATCGATCTGCTCGACATTATTTTCTTCCAGTTTGGTCAGCAGCCGAGCAGCTTCGCTGCGGTCGCCGCTGTCGATCAGGATATTTTTTCCCTGCATTTGTACCAGGATACTGTCTCCCTGTCCAATATCCAAAGCAGTAACGGCAAGGATATCGTCAGCAGTTTTCACAGCTTCCTGCGCTTTTGCCTCCGCTTTTGACGGCATTTCTTCGGGTACTGCAGCATCCATTGCCTGCAGCTGCTCCAGCAAAACCGGCACATAACTTTTTACCAGTTCACTGTCTTTTGTAACAACGCCTGCTGCAAGCACCAGCACCGCCAAAAGTATCGCTAAAAATGAAGTCTTCTTCATATGTTCCTCTCCTTAATTTAAATGCAGATCGTGATGCAATGGCTTAAAAATACTCATTTTACCGCCGCGCTCCAACACTGCTGCTGCAAAGCCTGCTTCATAATCCGGCAGCTCCGGCATTTTGCTTTGCTGCAGCTGTTCATTGTCAGGCAGCAGTAATCTTAAGGCATAATCTATTTTTACCGCGCCCAGCCACATCAGATACTCTATCTCGATATCGTGAAAACCGTCCATATCGGTCCTCAGTGCAGCGCACAGCTGTTCCACCTGCAATAGCTGTTCCATATTCATTCCTCTGGTTCCACGCTCGCGCCAATATTCTATGATCCTGCCTATCCCACGACCTAAAATAAGCTGCTGATGCTGTTTCACACCAAAAAGCAGCCGACGGCGCAGATACACGACCTGATCCAGCCCTACTGCCAAAGTGCGGTTGGCAAGCTCCAACTTGCTCATTTGTGAATTATCCCACAAAGGTCGGCTTTCACCGGATGCATCCAGCATCAATAATGGAACAGGCGATTTCAGCATACTTTCGCTGCCCAGGTTATCATAAACTCCGCCATCAGTCAGATAGAGTTTGGCCGGATTTTCCGGTTTCTGCGTTCCTGTACCGTAAAGATCTCTAAATGCTCTTGCCTCTACATCCAGCTCCAAAGGCGCAAAACCTACCGGATAAGCCGCCGAAGCCGCAACGGCAAAAGCAATGGGAATATCGTCGATATCGCTGCTGCGCCCCAGCAGATGACCATAAATATCACTACTTTTAAACCTGAATCTTTTTAAGGTATTGATGCATGTAGCATTGCAGCTCCATTCTGTCGCTGCCTCTGCCTGTTTCATTTTTCTGCCTTCAAACAGTTCTTCGTCCAATACCTGTGGAAAAGCTTTGCTCATCCTCGGTCTTAAAGCAGCCGCCAAAGCCAGCTGCTGCAGCTTGGGCAGATATGGCAGCAAATAAGCGAGCCATGATGCTTTTGTCATGATACGCCTGCGGAAATTGCACTGCCCCAGATTGATCAGTTTCGTTGTTACCCGCCTGTCAAAATCAAACAGACTGCTGAAATCACCTGCTGCCAAAGCACTGATCACAGCACCTGCCGCAATACTGCCACCGGACACAGAGGTTATTTCGTTGACATGTTTTTCAAGTCCCAGCTCTACTAATCTGCGGTAAGCCCCCAGACAGTAAAACGTAGCTCTGA
>ENA-OPWC01001084-OPWC01001084.1-human-gut-metagenome-genome-assembly--contig:-NODE-1084-length-19615-cov-3.448415_pt1 | contig 19615 bp, 19 predicted proteins | sample MGYA00241504_ERZ502000 | MGnify/ENA primary metagenome ERZ502000 (study PRJEB25962, sample SAMEA2042005) | human gut metagenome | biome: human gut; feature: human-associated habitat; material: faeces...
CGTTCTTTGTAGAACCAACTCCCTTTTTATGAGCAAAAAACTGAAGGTTCATATTTAACATGTCTTACACCTCCCTGAATTTTAGAATGATATAATCATTTCCATAAGTGTTTTGTATTCCCTGCAAACCTAAAACCAATGACTTCATAAGTAGATCGGCATCATGTCCTGCCGGGGAAGAAAACGATAAGCTTATCTTTCCTGTCTCCTCATCCGAATCAGTGAAAAAGGCATCTTTCGTATATAAGCCGAGACTGTTTACCGTATTGATGACCAATGCGGAAATCCCTGCACATACAATATCTTCGCCTTCCTCTGCATATCCGGCATGTCCAAGACATTCAAAGCCTAAAAACTCGTTGTCACGGTTTCTGAAAATCGTTATCTTTGTCATAACAACTTTCCCTGTCGATTACGCGTTGATCTTTTCAATCTTAACCTGTGTAAACGCCTGTCTGTGACCGTTTTTCTTGTGATAGCCAGTCTTTCTCTTGTACTTGTAAACGATAACTTTTTTACCTCTGCCCTCTTTTACGACAGAAGCCTCTACAGAAGCGTTTGCTACATCAGAACCAACTTTGATACCGTTGTCAGATACAGCTAAAACCTGATCAAAAGTTACTTTCTCACCAGCTTCTTTTCCGAGCTTTTCAATGGTAATGATATCGCCTTCGGATACTTTGTACTGTTTACCACCTGTTGCTATAATTGCGTACATATGGCACCTCCTATTATCATTACTCGCCAGTTATGGTGCCTTCTATCTGTGATTGATGCAGTATAGACGGACTTTCAGACCTCACTGTGCGGCATACTTCGTTACTTTAGCATATATTTTTTGTTACGTCAACCATTTTTTACAAATTTATAAAATATTTTTATCTGAAAGCAAAATAAACCAGCACCAGCGCTCCAAGCACGATACGGTACCATCCAAATACCTTAAAGTCATGTTTCCGGATATAGGACATCAAAAAGCGGATGACAACAATGGAGACAAGAAACGCAACCACTGTTCCAACTCCCAGGATCACAAACTCTGCCCCGGTAAATGCAAATCCAAATTTCAAGAGTTTTAAGAGGCTCATGCCGAGCATAACCGGAACTGCAAGGTAGAACGTGAACTCCGCAACAGCTACACGGGAGACACCTATGATCAGTCCACCTATGATCGTTGCACCGGAACGTGAAGTTCCAGGAATGATGGAAAGAACCTGAAACAATCCGATCATAAATGCAGTCTGGTAGGAAATATCCGCAAGTGTTTTGATCTTTGGCTCTCTTGTCTTATTCCAGTTTTCAATCAGAATAAAGGCAACACCATAAAAGATCAGAGCGATCGCAATCACAACCGGTGTGTGAAGATGTGCTTCGATATAATCGTCAAATAATATTGTGACAGCCGCTCCCGGAATACATGCTACCACTACTTTAAACCATAAAGAAAAAATATCTTTTCTTATCACAGGCTTCGCCTTATCCTTAAACTGGAACGGAAACATCCGGTTCCAGTAGAGGACTACAACCGCAAGGATCGCACCAAGCTGAATGATAATAAAAAACATTTCCTTAAAGGAATCACTTGCGTTTAGCTGTAAAAATTCGTCCACTAAAAGCATGTGTCCGGTGCTGCTGATCGGGAGCCATTCCGTGATTCCCTCCACGATTCCAAGAAAAATTACTTTTAAAATCTCAATAAAACTTAAATTCATTTTTATTCTCTCTATACTTTCTTAATTTTGATGATACTCAAATGTCCGTAAAATGTTCCAGATTGTGTCAGGACAAACTCTCCCGCAGTGATTTTTTGATTTTCTTCCGCGTGACCTCAACAAGACCGAGTTTTGTCATCTCAACGATCTGCGTTGGTACCGGATCTTTTTTCAGTGCCGCTCCAAAAACATTTAAAAGTTCACTCTCTGCCGACTTTGCTTCCAGATTGATAAAATCAACAATGACAATCCCTGAAATATTGCGCAGCCTTAACTGTCTTGCAATTTCTTCTGCAGCTTCGATATTTACTTTAAGGAAGTTTTCCTGCATTTCCTTTTTGGCAATGTTTTTTCCGGTATTTACATCAATTACCGTCAGAGCTTCCGTCGGCTGGATAATAAGGTATGCACCTGACTTTAACCATACTCTCTCCCTCAATGCATCGTGAAGCTGTGATGTGATCCCGCTAAGTGCAGATAATGAAACCATTTCATCTTCATAATAGCGGATTTTAAGACCATGTCCGGTGAGTATTTCATCTACCCTGGATCTCACACTGCCCCCGGTTACAAGCTGTTTTGCACCGACACCATACATGTTACAGATTGTCTCAAAGATTTCTCTGTCATCCGTCACCACTTCCCCCAGTTCTGTTTCATAAAGTCCGTTTAACATCTTCTGCCACGGCTGTTCCTCTTTATGTACCAGAGAATAGCGGATCAAATATTTTGCGCCTGAGATGATTTTTTGAACTTCTGCCTCAAGCTGTGCCAATTCCAAAAGCAGTTCCTCTTTTGATGCCTGCGCAGCATTGGTACGGATGATCACACCATATGGAATCTGTTCTTTGCCTGAAAGAAAATCTTCTACGATCTTTAACAGCTTTTCTCTTTTCTCTTTTGGCAGCTTGGAAGATGCACCGATTTTTCGTTTTCCAGTCGTAAGGATCACATATTTTCCGGTAAACGTAAGGTTCGTACTTACGGAAGGATCCTTCGTCTTTAATGCTTCTTTTACCACCTGAACTAAAAGTTCATCCCCTGCACAAATTGCTTTTTTTTCTGATTGTTTTTTGGTAAAAACCGGATTTTTCAGCTCCTGCAGCGGCAGGTAACAGTTCTGTCCCGGTGCGATGCAGACAAAGGCAGCATTCAGATTTTTTACAACATTTTCTACCCTGCCTATATAAATATTTCCAAGCACAGATGTCCCGGTCATGGATTCCGTGGTCACTTCGATCAGTTTTTGTCTGGCATCACAGAGTGCCGCAATGCGGTATTCTTTTTTTTCGATTTCTGTTGTTGTAATAATAAAACGGTTCATATTACCCGATCACTTCCCCCATTTTCCCAAGGGAAATAAATCCATCTCCTGCCGGATCCATGGCATAGACATCCCTGCGGTGAATCTGGATCGCATTCTGGTCATAAGTATATCCCATTGCCTGAAACATTGCTTCTAGTACAAGTTCCGGCTTTAGGTTATCCGTACTTCCTGTGGATACTTTTAAATAAAATACCGGTCTGCCGTCTCTTTCTGACACATCAAATGCATATACAAGCTGCTTTAAATCCATGACTTTTTCGCTTTTTTTCGTCTGTTTTGTGATCAGAAATTCTTCTTTTTCCGTAAAATACTGACGGATGCCATCTGCAAAAGTTCTAACGTCTGCAGCCGGTTCATACCCTTCTTTAAAGTAAAGGTCATAGTCCGCCGCTGCAACCATGGACATTGCTGTTTTTGCATTGTCCGGCAGCTTTACATACTCTGTGACTTCCACACCTTCCACCATGGTATCATTCAGTGCCTTAATAGACGCTTCGCTTGATCTGGTAGAATTTACTTCAATATCAAGATACTCTCCATCACTGGTGATTCCGACACCAAGCGGTGCCGCAAAAGACATGATCTGGTGCGGGGAAAAGCCTTCCGAGTAGCAGATATCAATTTCTGCCCTGCGCATTGCCTTCTGAAAATAACGCATAATATCCAGATGTCCGATAAAACGCATCACACCGTATTTACGGAATTTAATCCTTATCTTTATCATAATGTCAACCTTACATTAACCCTTTCTTCTTTCACATTAAGTATCTCATGTAAAACGTTAAATATCTTTTTTAACGCTCTGCCATACATACCCCTGTTTTAAACTGGGCGGCACCACATCCGGAGCAGCGCATCCTGCAGTTTGGAGTCACATTCTCTTCCATGGCATTTTGCCATTCGCGTTTTAAGAATTCTTTCGTCACGCCGGTATCAATGAAATCCCATGGAAATACTTCATCAAGTGAGCGCTCTCTTTTGGTGTAAAAATCCATATCCACGCCACATTCCGCAAATGCATCCAACCATCTCTGGTAATCAAAATATTCGGACCACGCATCAAATATGCCGCCACGCTCATAAACCGTGCGGATCACATTTCCGACCTTGCGGTCACCGCGTGCTAATACACCCTCTAACACCGTCACATCAGCTTCATGCCAGTTGTATTTGATGCTTTTACGGTTTAACTGCTCTTTTACCGTGTCATTGACAACTTTCGCACGCGCAATATAGTCCTCCGGGTCATGCATGGATGCCCACTGGAACGGTGTAAAAGGCTTTGGCACAAAAAACGATGTTGAAATTGTGATCTGGCATTTCCCATTCCGCTGATCTTTTGGAATCTCATAATAACGTACCGCAATATCGTTTGCCAGTTCCGGGATCGCCTTCATATCCTCTTCTGTCTCGGTCGGAAGCCCTAACATAAAGTAAAGCTTTACCTTATTCCAGCCACCTTCAAATGCCATTCCGGCACCTTCTAAGATAACCTCTTTTGTAAGACCTTTATTGATAACATCCCTGAGACGCTGGGAACCAGCCTCCGGTGCAAAGGTCAGACTGCTTTTCTTGATATCCTGCACTTTTCCCATAACATCTAAGGAAAATGCATCGATACGCAGAGATGGAAGAGAAATATTGACACCTTTTCCCTTAAATTCCTCAATTAAAAATGTCACAAGTTCCTGTAACTGTGAGTAATCGGAAGAACTTAAAGAGCTTAAAGAGATCTCTTCATGTCCGGTTGACTTTAACATCTGGTACGCAAGTTTTTTTAAACGTTCCACATCTTTTTCACGTGTCGGACGGTAGACCATACCCGCCTGGCAGAAACGACAGCCACGGATACAGCCTCGCTGGATCTCAAGAACCACGCGGTCCTGTGTTGCCTTGATAAATGGTACAATCGGTTTTTCCGGATAAACTGCCTGCGTCATATCTGTAACAATCTGTTTTGTAACCGTGCGTGGCACATCCTCATACACCGGTTCAAATCCGGCGATCGTTCCATCCTCTTTATAGCTTACTTCATATAAAGATGGTACATAAATACCAGGAATCTTTGCGGCCTCATGAAAAAAATCCTTGCGCGAAGCTCCTTCCTGCTTCATTTTTTTGTACAGATCCAGCAGTGCATCATAGGAAATTTCGCCTTCTCCCATATAAAACAGATCAAAAAATTCCGCAATCGGTTCCGGGTTATAGGTACATGGACCTCCGCCAATTAAGATCGGATCATTTTCCGTCCTGTCTGCTGCCTCGATTGGAATCTGGCTTAGATCTAAGATCTGTAAGATATTGGTATAACACATCTCGTACTGTATCGTAATTCCCAAGAAATCCGCATCCTTTACCGGCTGTTGCGACTCTAAAGAAAATAACGGGATATTCTCTTCTTTTAAAATTGCATGCAGATCCGGCCATGGGGAATAGACGCGCTCACACCAGACGTCCTCTCTTTTATTTAACATATCGTATAAAATCTGGATACCAAGATGTGACATTCCAATCTCATAAACATCCGGGAAACACATCACAAATCGGATATCAACCGTATCTTTCTCTTTTACCACGCTGTTTAACTCGTTACCGATATAGCGCGCCGGTTTATCAATCTTCATCAGTATCTCATCGGATAAAGCTAATTTTGTCATTTAAAAAAATCCTTTCCATTTCTTCTTTCGCGCTCAAATTTCGCTGTTCGTCAATCATACATGTATGTTGACTCACTTGCGCTCAATGTATCATAACATAATTTTTCAGATTTGTATAATAATGATTATCACAGATCATTTCTGTGATCGTCTGCGTGCTGTAACCACACAAATCCGTATGGGTATACATGCAGCCTAAAAAAGTTGCAAATATACATACAGATAAAAAAATGCGCAGTTTCAGTGCTGCCGCAAGCCCCATTTCCGGTGCAGAATCATCCACCTCTCTGGTCTCTCTCTTCTGCATCCCGTTTTCCTCATAAAAAGAATTGCGGATATTCTGCACATATTCCCTGCGCCGTTCGACTGTCTGTCTGTCCATAGAACACTCCATTTCTGTGCCAGTCCATCTGCATAAAATTATATGACTGATTTCATACAGCAGTTCTGTGTCCCGGCACTGGTTTACCATAAAAATATTATGTATACCAGTGACCGTTTTTTAGTAAACATCGTTTTTTTTTCTGATTTTTGATATCATTTTATGAATCTATGGACAAATTCATACCTTGTATTTTTATTTCTGTCTCTGCTTTTTTGTAAAAGGTTTCTGGAGCCATTTCAGCAGCGTATTGTCAAGGATCATTGCACCGATTGCTGAGATAAAAAGAGTCAGTACCATCATCACAATACAGCCGCCGACAATGCCACCGCCGAGCACATTGACATGCAGTTTCTGTTTGACCACAAAATGAAGTACGCCCCAGTGGATCAGCAGAATAGAATAACTGTACCGGCTGATCCACTGCACAAAGAAACTGCTTTTTGTTTTTTGGGACGCAAGGCGCTTTACCAACAAAAAGATAGCTGCCGTAAAACACATCATTGTGGGCGAATTCTGATAAATATAATTGACATAATCATTTCCGTTCCAGATCCACATACAGGTTTCAATAAATGATAGAAATCCTGTAAACATGAAAAAATTTTCTACCTTTCTGCTGCATTTTTCAGAAAGAAAATATCCAAGTAAAAAAGTGCCCGCATAAGAATCCACCACAATGCCAAACACAGAGTTGATTCCGTAAAGTGGTAGATAGGTGTCCAATGCACAAATTGCAAATACGCCCCCTATCACACCCGACAATACGGTATCGGGAATATTATGTACAATATACCGCATAAACGGCGTCAGTACATACAGCCAGATGATCACATAGACCAGCCAGAAATGAGGTGCCTCCATTGGAGCCCCCGTTAAAATACGCCTCAACATCAGAATCCAGTGGTCCGGTCTCAGCCAGACAAGCCCTTCCTTTGCCACGATATACAGAATGTAATAGACAACCAGCGGAATTGCAACTTTTGTGAAACGTTTCCGGAAAAAATTGCCGATCGATTCATTTTTTACCGGGAGCAATAATGCTCCGCTTAACATGACAAAAAGCAGGTTGCAGGACAAAAATATAAAATTAAAGATGGTAAGCACCCGGAATGGGATGCTTCCGTATTCTGTCATCGTGGCAGCCAGTGAGACTGTATGCACCCCGATCACAAATACGGTCGCTATGACGCGCAGATCATCGATGTAGACCTGCCTGCCGCCTTTTGACAGATTACCAGTCATAAGTTGTTTTATTTTTTCAAACATGGAGTCTCCAATTTTCATTTTCAGGATTTTATCTGATATACCAAAATTATTTTTTCATATAAACTTTATCTTTCGTTTTGCCTTTGCTGATCAAAACTTCTACTTTTTCAGCTTTTGACAACAGCCGGCTTGCGGTCTTTTTCTCTACATCCAGTAATTCAGCCGCTTTTGCACTGTTAATGGTATCATGAACAGTCAGATATTGTAATATTACCTGTATTCTGGCAATTTCTAATTCGGACATTGATTTGGACATTGATTCGGACATAATCTCATTTTTATCAAATCCATCGCGGATATGAATAATTGTATTCAAATATGTTCTGTCATCATCCATATCAAATTCCGGTCCAGGAGAACCATTTTTCTTAAGTTCACGTAATATTTTGGGAATACCTGTGCCTTTTTTCTCTGACAAATCAATTTCTTTAAATAATTCTCCAATCCGACTGTTCCTGTATTTTCTGCCTTTGATCCTGCCTTCGACAAATCGCTCAAGATTAATCCATTTTGCCAATCCCGGATAATTGAGTATCTGGATACTGTCGACGTAAATCCGGATTTCAACAGGTTCCTGTTCACGATATGATTTATGAAAAACTGCATTTACCAGTGCCTCTTCAAGGGCATTATATGGATAATTAAAAAATCGTTCTGATTCCGCCTGCCCCTGAAGTTTTACAACTTTTTCTTCAATAACATTTGTGTTAATGTAATCTAATGCATCCTGAACCTGTTTCCAGATAGGACCTGTAAAGGTTTTTTCAATAAAATCATCGGATGCCTCTGCTTCTTTTGTATTAAACCGGATTAACTCAATGTATGATCCTGGGATAAATTTTTCCGGATGTTCTGCAAACATTAAAACCCCGATATTTCTAATATCCAATTCTGTATCTGTCTCATCGGCGACTTCTTCGGCAAGGAGTAATGTCTGATATTATCAATTGTTGCCTTGCGATTTACACGATCATCAAACGGAACGGAATTAAATTTATCAAACAATTCTGAAATCTCATCCTGTTTTGCATCCGTAGTCAGTGATGCAGGACGGATCCAGTATTTCAAATTTTTATCCGCTTTCATTCCTTTTTCCAGATAAACAGTTTTAGGCGCCTGATATGGACCACTGTCACCAGCAGAACACCAAAGATAAATCAAAAAAATTCCGGAATTCTGATAATCAATGATTTCCATTCTCGGAATATATCTTGGAACGATCTGATTGCAATACTGAAAAATTTCCTGTTGGATGGAATCCAGATCCTCTTTTGGTACCCCTTCTAAAGGAAATACCGGCATCCCATTTTCTTCTTTTACACCGATCACAATATATCCACCGTTTGTATTGTCATAATCATTTGCAAAAGCACAAATAGAATGAATGATATCATTTGGGTTCCATCCTGTTTTATATTCTACCCGATCATGTTCAACCACGCGGCCTTTTAACAGTGTTTCTATTTTTAATGGTATCATTGTAATCTCTCTTTCATAAATATTTGTTATTCATGATGAACCTGCAAAAGGACATTTACAAGTAATTTCTGCCTGTAAATGTCCTTCGTATATTACCTCTGTGAAAGCTCCTGTGTGATCTCCTCCCACGTAACTCCCTTTTCCGCCATCAGCACCATCATATGATACATGAAATCGGATATCTCATATTTGATATCTTCCGGATCCGGATTTTTGGCTGCGATGATGATTTCTGATGCCTCTTCTCCCATCTTCTTTAAGATCTTATCGAGTCCTTTGTCAAACAGATAGTTCGTGTATGACCCCTCTTTCGGGTTTGCCTTGCGGTCTAAAATAATCGCATAGACATCCTCTAATACTTTCAGCGGATTTTTCTCCATATACTCCTTTTTGACGATCTCATTAAAGAAACAGGAGACATTTCCGGTGTGACAGGCTGCACCGATCTGTGATACTTTCGCTAAGATCGTATCATAATCACAGTCTGCGGTCAGTGACTTTACATACTGGATATGTCCGGATGTCATACCTTTGATCCATAACTCCTGGCGGCTTCTGCTGTAATAGGTCATCTTTCCGATATTGATCGTCGTTTCAAAAGCCTCTTCGTTCATGTAGGCAAGCATCAAAACCTCATCCGTGCGGTAATCCTGCACAATAACCGGAACCATGCCATCCGAATTTTTCTTTAAATCTGCCCATTTTAATGCCGGTTCGAAATTATCCATCTTGATCCCGCCTGCAGAGAGCTGTGCTTTCATTTCCATGATATCTGTCTCAGGATCATTGATAAAAGATCCGGCAATTCCGCGTACATTTTCGCGTTTTAAGGTCTCAATAATTTTCTCGTAATCGCATTCCTCAAAATATACGACATACGGAACGTCTGTAATATTTTCGATTGCCGTCAAAACGCTGGTGTTTAAAACCAGAAGTTCGTGAAAATGCTCCTGCATCTCCTCCTGATGTTTGAATACAAAATCAACATTTGCCACGGAAACAAGGATGCGCTCTTTTCCAAAACGGTCGCTCGCCTCTCTTGCAATATCCATGCTGTTTGATTTTGCACCGTTTACAATAACCTGCAGGCATCCGGCATAAATAAACTTCTTGACATCCTCAAAGCGGCTGATGTTTCCACCTGCGCAGACTTTGATCTCGACATTGCGGTTGATATTTTTGATGGTATGGATATTCTTCTCGTGTTCTTCGTCATCGTCTGAGAGATCAAAAATGATGATTTTATCGATACCGCTGTCATTATAAAGACGTGCCAGACTGATCACGTCCCAGCCCATTGGTTCAAAATTATCCATGCCTTTTACTGCCTGTCCATTTTTTAAGTAAATGGTGGCAACAATATTTTTGTGTTCCATATTTAAAAACTCTCCATTCCTGCATTTTCTTAACAAGCCATACACGTTTTTCTTTTGTGATATATACCTAAGACAGATTTCTGCAGGAATCGCAAGTTTTCCTACAGGCTGCCTTTTGTGGACAACACATCCGTGATACGCGGATCATAGCCGGTTGCTTCATCTAACGCCCTCGCAAATGCCTTGAACATTGCTTCGATCATATGATGGTTATTGCCGCCGGACAATACACGGATATGCAGATTCATACCCGCTGCATAAGAAACGGCATAGAAAAATTCTTTAACCATCTCCGTGTCCATATACCCTACCCGCTCCACAGTAAATTCGCCATCAAAAACAAGATAAGGTCTGCCGGAGAGATCCACGGCGCAGAGCACCAGTGTCTCATCCATCGGCAAAATACAGCTTCCAAAACGTTTGATGCCCTTTTTATTTTTTAACGCTTTGCGGATCGCATTACCAAGCACGATTCCGGTGTCTTCGATCGTGTGATGGCAGTCCACGGCAAGATCCCCTTCCACTTTGACATCCAGATCAAAAAAACCATGTCTGGCAAATCCTTCTAACATATGATCAAAAAAGCCGATCCCAGTGTCAATCTCCGCTTTACCAGTTCCGTCTATATTCAGATTAATCTTAATATCCGTTTCTTTTGTTTTTCGTATGTACTCCGCCGTTCTTTCCATTTTACCACATTCCTCTCTAGTCTTCAAATCGTACACGGATTGAATTTGCATGCGCCGTTAACTGTTCACATTCTGCAAACTGTACGATATCTTTATAAATCGGCTCTAATGCCTCTCTTGAATAAGAGATAATGCTTGACTTTTTGATAAAATCATCCACGCTAAGCGGTGAGAAAAATTTTGCAGTTCCGTTCGTCGGCAGCACATGGTTTGGACCGGCGAAATAATCACCCAATGGTTCACTGGAATATTCCCCGACAAAAATTGCTCCCGCGTTGCGGATCTTTGTCATCGTCTCAAATGGATTCTTTGTGACAAGTTCAAGATGCTCGGATGCAATCTCGTTCACTGTCGCGATCGCCTCGTCCATACTTTCTGCCACTAAGATATAACCATAATTATCCAAAGACTTCTGAATGATTTCTTTTCTGGATAACTGTGCCACAAAACCTTCCACTTCTTTTGATACCTGCTCCGCTAAATCCCTGCTCGTTGTAACAAGGATCGCAGATGCCATCTCGTCATGTTCTGCCTGCGAGAGAAGGTCTGCTGCAACAAAACGCGGGTTTGCAGTTTCATCTGCTAACACCATGATCTCACTAGGGCCTGCAATGGAGTCAATGCTTACATAGCCATATACTGCTTTCTTTGCAAGAGCTACGAAAATGTTTCCGGGACCTACGATCTTGTCTACCTTCGGAATACTCTCTGTTCCGAAAGCAAGGGCACCGATCGCCTGTGCACCACCCACCTTATAAATCTCATCTGCTCCTGCTTCTTTGGCTGCTACCAGTGTGGAAGCGCATACTTTGCCATCCTTTCCGGGCGGTGTTGTCATAACAATATGCGGGACTCCTGCCACTTTCGCAGGTACAATATTCATCAGTACAGAAGACGGATAAACTGCTTTTCCACCGGGTACATAGACACCCACACGATTTAACGGTGTTACTTTCTGTCCAAGCATAGTTCCATCTGTTGTGCTTGTAAACCAGCTGTTCTGGATCTGTTTTTCATGATACTGACGGATATTGACCAGAGCTTTGCGGATCACTCCAAGAAGTGCAGGATCAATCTGCGCATAAGCCTCTTCAATTTCTGCATCTGTGACGCGGATAGTCTCTTTTGTCACATCAGCTTTGTCAAATTCTTTTGTATAGGCAAAAAGGGCTGCGTCCCCTTCATTTTTTACTTTATCAAGGATCTGAGCTACTGTGGATTCAAATTTCCCATAGTTATTCGGGCTTCTTTTCAGCAGATTCTCAAGAATATCCTTTGTTGATTCTTTTGTTAATTTTACTGTACGCATCTTTACATCTCCTCCTGAAGAACTCTTCTTAAGTCTTCAATAAGTTTACGGATTCTCTCATTTTCCATCTTCATGCTCACCTGATTGACTACCATTCTGGCAGACAGCGGGCAGACCTCTTCCAGCACCTTCAGTCCGTTTTCCTTCAGTGTACTTCCGGTCTCCACAATATCTACGATCACTTCAGACAGACCAACGATGGGTGCCAGTTCAATGGAACCGTTTAATTTGATCAAATCTACTGTCTGGTGTTTTCTGTTAAAGAAGTAATCTTTGGCAATATTTGGATATTTAGTCGCCACACGGATCAGCTGGTTGTTCTCCAGAACTTCTCTGGCACTCTCCGGTCCACAGACACACATCTTACATTTTCCAAATCCAAGATCCATCACTTCATAAAGCTTACGGCCTTCCTCCAGGATCGTATCCTTTCCCACAATTCCGATATCTGCCGCACCATACTCTACATAGGTAGGAACATCCGGCCCTTTTGCAAGGAAGAATTTCATCTTCAGTTCTTCATTGGTAAAGATCAGTTTACGGGAATCTTTATCTTTCATCTCTTCGCAGGTGATTCCTGCTTTCTCAAACATCTCCATTGTTTTGTTGGCAAGTCTGCCTTTTGTCAGGGCAACTGTCAGGTATCTCATGGCTTATCTGGCCTCCTTTTTCAAACGTAATGCCACACATCTGCCCTCTGCACGAAGTTTCTGTGCCTCTTTAATGGCTTCTGTACGGTTCTGTGGCTCGTATTCGATCACTTCCGGCTTCTCCTCTTTCTCAGAGATCAGTTTCTGGCTGGAAAGTGCAAGAAGAAGGTTATCTACTTCAAGGGCAAATCCGATAGATGCCGCAGGTTTGCCAAAGTGTTTCATCAGGCCATTGTAACGGCCTCCCTTGATCATAGGTTCACCGGTTCCGTAAGTATATGCCTGGAAAATGATACCTGTATAGTACTGATATTTACTAAGCATTCCAAAATCGAAAGAGATATACTTTTCATATCCGTAGTTTTTCATAATCTCATAGATTTCTTCCAGTCTGGAAACTGCCTCCAGTGCGCAGGCGTTGTTTGTCAGACTTCTGGCTTTCTTTAAGACTTCTTCTGAACCAAACATCTGTGGGATTTCAGTAAAGGCTTTCTGCATACTGTCTTTGAGTTTCTGTTCTTCTACAAACTCTTCTACTCCGAAAGAATTTTTCTGCGAGATCAAAACACGAAGACGTTCTTCTGCTTCCGGACCGAGTTCGGCTTCTTTTAATAAGGATTTGAAGTAATCTACCTGTCCGACACTGACCTGAAATTCTGTAAGACCTGCTGCCAGAAGGCATTCCACTGTCATGGCAAGAAGTTCTGCATCTGCATCTGCGGATTCATCACCGATCCGTTCTACTCCCATCTGTGTGGTTTCTTTGAGATGTCCTCTGTAGCTGGTGTTATTAATAAATGTGTTTCCTGTGTAGCAGAGGCTTACAGGTTCTTTGTCCGGGGAAAAGTAGGTTGCACAGGCTCTGGATACAGACGGGGTGAAGTCAGGTCTGAGTACCAGGGTATTGCCTTCTCTGTCAAAGAATTTATAAAGTTCTTTAGATGGGATGGTTCCTACTTCGCGGCTGAATACTTCAAAGTATTCGAATGTCGGGGTTTCTATGTCTTCATAGCCATACTGGTGGAAGACGCGATGGATTTTCTCCTGTACCTTTCTTTTCTGGCTGCATTCGCCGTTGTAGATGTCTCTTACACCTTCAGGGGTGTGGAAAATACGCTGCATGGGTGGTCCTCCTCTTGGTTATGTTGTGATTCTTTTTATTATTACTTTATATTTGCTTTAGTATAGTAACGTGTTACTAAAGTAATGTGAAACTAGATAGAATTATAATAGGTTTTCAAAAAAATGTCAAGTACAGTTAATGTATTATATTGTTGTTTTGTCTGTTCATTATGTGTATTCAGAGGGACGCTCAGAAACATATTGTATTTGATGTGCGGTTTCGGTGCCTAAGAGCTTCTAAGTCTTCAGAAAATCTGCTAAAACCATGAGAAGAAAAGCCCGGAATTACTCGCTGTCGCTCAGACAAGGGGCTTTTCTTCTCATAACGCAGATTTAAGAGGACTAAGAATCTCTAAGATGCCTGCAAATGCATAGCAGATAAAATATTTTTCTAAGCTGGTAATTGGAAGGTGGAAAATATCGTATCAATTCGCATGTTAAAAGCCTACATGAATAAGAAAGACTTTAAATATGAAAGAGATTGTATAAGTTCACATGGGATATCATATACTTTATATAAATTCTGCCTGTAAAATGCTTTATAGACTATGAATTATCAAATAGCAATGCAAAAAGAATATTAAATTAAATTGCAGAAAGGAATTGACAGTTAACTACAAATATTTTATAATCATTTTATAAACAATATAAGTAAACTTATATATGTCCATAATCGGTTGGACGTTTCTACCAACTACCGTAATAGTTGTCTATAAGTTCTCTCCCCAGGGAGAAAGAATGAGGTAAAGGCAGCATCGGTAGATTTTTTTTGCCTTTCCTTAACCACAAAAAGGAGGTATGGTTATGAACGAGCGGACTTTTGTTTTAAAGGGAACGATTTGCTACAGTAATTCTCTGACAGAACTTTCCATCACTGAAAATGGATATTTAGTATGTGAAGATGGGCGATGTGCAGGGGTGTTTGATGAGCTTCCTGAGAAATTTGCAGGAATCTCATGTACAGATTTTGGCGATGAGCTGATCATTCCGGGACTGACTGATCTGCATCTTCATGCTCCGCAGTATACGTTTCGTGCCTCGGGTATGGATCTTGAGCTGCTGGACTGGCTGAATACTTATACTTTTCCGCAGGAAGCGCGTTATGAAAATACAGAGTTTGCAAAAGAGGCTTATTCTGTTTTCGCTGAGGATATGAAGAAGAGCCCGAATACAAGAGCATGTATTTTCGGAACTCTGCATGTCCCTGCTACCGAGATCCTGATGGAACAACTGGATAAAACCGGAATAAAGGCTATGGTCGGCAAGGTAAATATGGACCGTAATGGTTCTCCGCAGTTGCAGGAAGAGAGTGCTCAGGCTTCTGCTGATGCTACGGTTCGGTGGATTGAGGATACGCTTGATAAGTTTGAAAATGTAAAACCAATCCTTACTCCAAGATTTACTCCGTCCTGTTCTGATGAGCTGATGGAGAAGCTTTCGGAGATTCAGAAGAGGTATCACCTGCCGATGCAGTCACACCTTTCTGAAAATTTCGGTGAAATTGCCTGGGTGAAGGAGCTTTGTCCGAATACACATTTTTATGGAGAAGCATATAGCCAGTTTGATCTTTTCGGCGGTGACTGTCCGACGATCATGGCTCATTGTGTTCATTCTTCGAATGAAGAAATTGCCCTTATAAAGAAGCAGGGCGTTTATATTGCTCATTGTCCGCAGTCCAACACAAATCTCTCCTCAGGTATCTCTCCTGTGAGACGTTATCTGGACGAAGGTTTACACATCGGACTGGGATCTGACATTGCAGGTGGAACTTCCGTTTCTATTCTGCGTGCCATGGCTGATGCTATTCAGGTTTCCAAACTGTACTGGCGGCTGGTTGATTCTTCCATGAAGCCGCTCACTGTTGAAGAGGCCTTTTATATGGGAACAGAAGGAGGCGGTTCCTTCTTTGGAAAGGTTGGAAGCTTTAAGGAGGGGTATGAATTTGATGCGGTTGTGCTTAATGACAGCACTATTCCAACTCCACTGAAGCTCTCTCCGAAGGACAGACTTGAAAGACTGATCTACCTTTCCGATGACCGCAATATCACCGCAAAATATGTAGCCGGAAGAAAGGTTCTGTAACTGCAGGAAATACAGAGCCCGACGGCAATTTTAAATTCAAAAGGGGGAAAGATTATGAACCTTGACAAAATGTTTCATCTCAAAGAAAACCACACAGACGTAAAAACAGAAGTTATGGCTGGTATCACCACTTTCATGACAATGGCTTACATTCTGGCTGTTAACCCAAATATTCTGGAAGCGTCCGGCATGGACAGAGGAGCTGTTTTTACAGCGACCGCACTGTCATCCTTTATTGCCACCTGCCTGATGGCACTGCTTTCTAACTACCCGTTCGTTCTTGCACCGGGCATGGGCTTAAATGCCTACTTTGCATACACAGTTGTTCTTGGCATGGGATACAACTGGCAGCAGGCACTGGCAGCTGTATTTGTAGAAGGTATTATTTTTATCCTTTTATCACTCACTAATGTGCGTGAAGCGATTTTTAACGCTATTCCAATGAACCTGAAACATGCAGTATCTGTTGGTATCGGACTGTTTATTGCTTTCATCGGACTGCAGAATGCTAAGATCGTAGTTAACAATGACTCCACTCTGGTAAGTGTATTTTCCTTTAAATCCTCCGTTTCCGGCGGGACCTTCAATACAGAAGGAATTACAGTTCTTCTGGCGCTGATCGGACTTCTCATCACCGCCATCCTTCTTGTTAAGAGTGTAAAAGGAAACATTCTCTGGGGTATCCTGATCACATGGGGACTTGGCATTATCTGTCAATTGACAGGACTTTACAAACCTGATCCTGCAGCCGGCTGGTTCAGCCTCCTGCCTGATTTCTCAAACGGAATCTCCATCCCAAGCATGGCTCCCACATTTATGAAAATGGACTTCTCCATTGTCTTCACACTTGATTTCGTAGTCATTATGTTTGCATTCCTGTTTGTAGATATGTTCGATACACTTGGAACACTGATCGGCGTTGCTTCCAAAGCTGATATGCTTGACAAAGAAGGCAAACTTCCAAACATCAAAGGTGCTCTTCTTTCTGACGCAGTAGGAACTACAGTAGGTGCTATGTGTGGTACTTCCACAGTTACTACTTTCGTAGAGAGTGCTTCCGGTGTTGCTGAAGGCGGACGTACAGGACTTACTTCCCTGATAGCAGCCATCCTCTTCGGATTATCACTGCTGTTATCCCCGATTTTCCTGGCAATCCCGTCCTTTGCCACAGCACCGGCTCTGATCATCGTTGGATTCCTGATGCTCACATCAGTAACCAAGATTGATTTCAACGACCTGACGGAAGCCATCCCAGCATTTATCGCGATCATCGCAATGCCATTCCTGTACAGCATTTCTGAAGGTATCTCCATGGGTGTTATCTCCTATGTGATCATCAACGTTGTTACAGGTAAAGCAAAAGAAAAGAAGATCAGTGTACTGATGTATATACTCGCTGTATTATTTATTTTGAAATATATCTTTATCTGATATAAATATCAGATACACATTTACAAAAAGAAGTCTCCTGCAGAGGCTTCTTTTTATTTCTACAATCTTCTTTCTCTTTTTACATTTATGATGTATAATTACGAAAGTGTTTCTTCATTTTCAGATCAATAAGGCACCGGCACTCTTAAAATATATTTGAAACATTTTATAACTATGAGGGCACTGAACAGTTACAAAATTTCAGTGCTTCTGTCCACACTGAATGAATAAATATTTTGTTTTATCCACATTTTATACATTCTATTTACACATTAATATAAGGAAGGATTATACACATCATGCAAAAACAACAGATCCCTTTAAAAAATTCCCTGCTCCTGCTTCTCGCAGCGATCATCTGGGGTATCGCTTTTGTGGCTCAAAGCGTAGGAATGAAATACGTAGGAGGCTTTACTTTTAATGCCGTCCGTTCCCTTATTGGAGCAGTCGTTCTGATTCCACTGATTTTTATTCTGAAAAAGAGAAACTCCCCTTCAGATTCCGCTTCCAAAGCATCTGGCAGATCTGACACCTCAAGTAATACTGTATCCAATATGCAGGAGAAAAAAACTCTGATTATCGGCGGTATCGCCTGCGGTATCTGCCTCTGTCTGGCAAGCAATTTCCAACAGTTCGGCATCAAGTATACAACCGTCGGAAAAGCCGGCTTTATCACTGCCTGTTATATTGTGATCGTCCCTGTCATCGGACTATTCCTTGGCAAAAAATGCACGAAATTTATCTGGGCTGCCGTTGCAATGGCTCTGATCGGACTTTATCTCCTGTGCATCACAGATGGATTTTCTATCGGAAAAGGAGATCTGCTCGTACTGGTATGCGCATTTCTATTTTCACTGCACATACTGGTCATCGACTACTTTTCTCCAAAAGTAGACGGAGTAAAGCTCTCCTGCATTCAGTTCCTGACATGTGGTATCCTTTCCGGCATTCCCGCTCTGTTCCTTGAGCATCCGGAGCTCTCATCCATCCTGGCAGCATGGCAGCCAATCCTCTACGCAGGTGTCATGTCATGCGGAGTAGCTTACACCTTGCAGATTATCGGTCAGAAAAACATGAACCCAACTGTAGCATCCCTGATACTCAGCCTGGAATCCTGCATCTCTGTCCTAGCCGGATGGATCATTCTCAGACAGCAACTAAGTACTAAAGAAATCCTTGGATGTGTCATCATGTTTGCTGCTATCATCCTTGCACAGCTTCCACAGAAGCAGACAGAATAATATGCAGAGTAGGTCAGAGGGTCTATTCCCTCTTTCCTCTCATCAAACTGCATGTGAGTTTCTCCTTCATACGACTATACGGCTTTCCAGCATTCTTCTTTCTACAGCATTGTACCACACCACCATTCGTTGTAAGCCTTTTTTCGTAATCCTTATTCTGCTCCATGGATATTTCAAACAGAAGATGGAAAAGAAAAAGTTATTGCTATAGACGGGCATGGAAGCTATGTAACAGAAATAGTAGATGACTAACTTTAAAAAATAAACTCCCCACTTCGTCAGAAATTCATCCGACGGGGGGAGTTTATTTTATCCGCTATTCAACTTCCCCAATCACCTTGTGGAAGTGCTCCTTTATCCTAGTAAAACTCTCATCGCTCAGGTCATGCTCTAACTTACACGCATCTTCTTTTGCAACTTCCGGGCTTACGCCGAGACGTTCCAACATCTTACTCAACACTGTATGGCGTTCATAAATATGCGTTGCAATCTGAGCCCCTTTATCCAGAAGCGTCACCGTACCATAACGATCCATCGCGATATAGCCATCCTCACGTAACAGCTTCATCGCATGACTCACACTCGGTTTCGATACCCCAAGCATCGTCGCAATATCAATAGAACGAACACCGCCCCCCTGTTTAGACAACACCAAAATTGCCTCCAAATAATCCTCCGCCGATTTTCTAATTTGCATTCAAAATACCTCCCATATTGTTTTGATATTAACACAATATGGAAAATTTTTCAATCGCTCTTCTTGAGAACAGTCGTCATTAACTGTTACTGCTCACTCCGTTCTCAGTAACGTAGCCAAAATTTCATTCATTCCATATGAAAAAACAGCGTCGAAAAATATTTCATTTCATGTGCATTTGCAGGATACTTA
>ENA-OPWC01001085-OPWC01001085.1-human-gut-metagenome-genome-assembly--contig:-NODE-1085-length-19604-cov-14.534554_pt1 | contig 19604 bp, 20 predicted proteins | sample MGYA00241504_ERZ502000 | MGnify/ENA primary metagenome ERZ502000 (study PRJEB25962, sample SAMEA2042005) | human gut metagenome | biome: human gut; feature: human-associated habitat; material: faeces...
TGCGTTTACTGCAGTCGAAAAGATGATGGATATAAGCAGCATCCTTACCCGGCTGCAAACAAAATAAAACGGATATAACAGGTACCGGTATTTGAAAACCGATAGGACTGGAATGTGTGGAGACCGTGCTTTGCAGACTTTGCACAGATGATTTTCCGGTAAATTTTATAGAAGGATATCAAAGGAATCCCGGCAGTGGTCAGACAGCAGTCCTGACGCTGCCGGGATTGTTTTACCCAAAAGTAACTGCAGGGGTGGATGATTGGACATTTGATATGGTATGATATAGACAAAGACATTGGAAACAATTTACAAAACGAATGGAGACTTTGGATCATGAATCTTGAATTTTGGATTCTGGACGGGATTCAAACCCTCAGAACCCCGGCAGGGGATGTGCTCATGCCGTTTATCACCAGCTTTGGAAACGGAGGTGTAATATGGATTGTACTTACAGTTATTTTGCTCCTGATCCCGAAAACGCGAAAAACCGGTCTGATCCTGGGAGCAGCATTGATTCTGGACGGGATACTCTGCAATCTGTTTCTGAAAAATCTGGTGAGAAGGATCCGCCCCTGCGATATCAATGATGCCGTCAGACTTTTGATTCCGTATCCGTCAGATTATTCCTTTCCTTCGGGACATACTGCAGTGTCCTTTGCCGCTGCATCGGCGCTCTATTTTGCAGGGGAAAAGTACCTGTGGAAGGCAGCATTGGTTTTGGCAGCTTTCATTGCATTTTCCAGAATGTATTTGTATGTACATTATCCAACAGATATTCTGGGTGGAGCGCTTCTGGGAATCCTGTGCGGATATCTCGGATGCCGGATCGTGCAGAAAACAGAACAATATAAAAGGAAGATATAAGGCTATGAGCTATCAATTTTGGGGTTGGAAGCATGCAGATGCTCCGGCAATAACAGAAGAATATCCGGGGATCCGTAACCCGCGACAGCTGTATGACGCCCTGTCAAAGCTCTGGTGTGCAGATACCTGTGCACCGCGGATGCGGAAAGACTGGACAAAGGAAAATCCTACCTTGGGGCAATGTTCCATTACCGCTTTTCTTGCCCAGGATATTTTTGGAGGAAAGGTATACGGAGTTTTGCGCCCGGGCGGGAATTATCATTGTTATAATGTAATCGGGGACTGGCGGTTTGACCTGACCAGTGAGCAGTTTGGAGAGGAAGCTTTGGATTATGAAAATAATCCGGAGCAGTTCCGTGAAGTACATTTTGCCAAAGAGGAAAAAAGGCAAAGATATGAAGCCTTAAAGGCTGCCTTAAAAGCGTATTGCAGCGCTGGAAACTGTGAAAACGAATTTTTGGATAAGCTTTTATAAGCTTACGATGCGGATGCATCAGAACGGGGGAAAAATGAAAAAGAGAAGGCTTATTTCTGTATTATTGTGCATTTCCTTAATTTTTGCCGGAGGCTGTGGACAAAAGACAGCAGAGAAACAGCCGGCGATACAGGAAACTGCAGAGCAGACAGCAAAAGAGACACACAAGGCAGAACGGGAAAACAAGCAGGAAACCGTGCAGGAAAACACGCCTGCAGACGAGCAGGAAGAAGCTGCCGCTGAAACTGGTGCAGCGACAGTTTTGCCAATGCTTGTCGATTATGATTATGAGGCAGAATATGATCAGGACAGCTATGAAACCCTCATCAGCATTGATATACCGAAGATCCTGGTTATAGAGGAAGGGCATGATGCTCTTTGCGCTTCCCTGGAGGAATGGAACCGGAAGACTTACAAAAGTCAGATGGGGGCCTACAAAAATGTAATTTCGGATAACAGGGAGCTTTGGGATGAGGGAGCGGGAATGACAGGGCTTTCCATCGAAGGAAATGTTACCTTCACCAGAGCCGATTCCCTTGTTTTGAGTTATTATATGGAAACCAATGAATGGCTGGGAGGTGCACATCCCTACAGCTTTAAGGAGACCTGTAATTATGACGTAAAATCCGGCGAGGATTTGAAGCTTTCCGATGTGGTGTCCGATTACGATACCTTTTATAAAGAGGTATGCGCAAAGCTGGAAGAAAGAAAAGACGAATACGGTTTCTATGAGGATTATCCGGATACCGTAAAAAATGTATTCTATGGCGATAAAGAGGAATACGGGGAGCCGTTGTGGACGCTGTCAGGTGATGGCATTACCGTTTATTTTAACACTTATGTGCTGGCACCCTATGCGTCAGGAGAGCAGGCCGTAAGCTTGTCCTTTACAGAATATCCGGAGCTGATCCGAAAGCAATATCAGAAAAATTCGGATCAATGGGCGATTCCGATCGCAGAAGATGAAATCTGCCTGGTGGATCTGGATGGAGACGGTGCAGAGGAGGAAATTTCCTATTCTGCAGACCGGGATGAGTATGATTATGCGGACTCTATCGTGATTCACTGCGACGGCAACAGCTATGATACGGAGATGTTTATGGACTCCGATTATTATGGCGGATGTGGCTACAGCGCCTATGGATATCTGATCCGGACACAGAACGGGAAAACATGGCTGTATCTGGAAACAATGGGAGAAGGTGACGGTAAATATCTGCAGATTTTTGAACTGATGAAAAATGATCTGAGACTTGTAACAGCAGATTATCTTGGAATTGATCCGAATCAGCCCTTTGACCCGGAGAGCTTTGTGCTGAGCAAACGCTTTGATATTCTTGGAACCTATGAGGCTTACAAGAAATTCCATGTAGAGGAAGATGGAATTCCGAAAACAGAGGATTTGTTGTGGACAATTGTTTCCACTTATACAGACTGGAAAGTGGAGCTGACCTCGTCCATTGATATGGAGCTGTCTGTGCGGGAGGCGAATACAAAACGCGGCAGCGGACAGAAAGAGACGCTCCCTGCCGGAACGCATTTTGTCCTTCTGAAAACAGATGGCGAAGCATATGCGGAAGCAATGCTGGATGACGGACGAATTTGCGAGTTTGAGCTGGAGCATCCTTCCGAAGACGAGTGGGAAGGAAGAATTAACGGTGTTTCCATCAGTGACTGCTTTGAGTATGTGCCGTATGCCGGATAAAGGATCCGGCTCTGCATCAGGGATTTAAGGAGGAATTCATGTTTACGAGACCGGACAATACCTATAATGATATCAGGGAAAAGTCGCTGATGCAGTGGCTGGATGAAATGGAGCAGCATTCTGATGTGGCGGTGCGCGGCGGAGTGAAGCTGACCCGGGAATATGTGCAGCATCTGCAGGAGGAAATCAGACGACTGGAGGAAGAAAATCAGCTGAAGGCGCAGTATCTGAAAAAGATGAAGGAGAAACACTGTAAATAATAATAGTAATAATTACTATTATTATATTGACGATGGGATAGGATTCAGATATAATACAAATAAAGAAATAGACGGGAGGAATCAAAATGAATAAAGAAGCGATGTATAAATTAAGCTATGGATTATTTGTTTTAACTGCGAAAGAAGGAAAAAAGGATAACGGCTGCATCATCAATACGGCGATTCAGGCGGCATCTGTGCCGAATCAGCTGAGTATCTGTATAAATAAGGCAAATGCGACCCATGATATGATTGTGAACACGGGGGAATTCACAGTCTCAGTCATCAGCCAGGCAGCAGATTTTGAGCTGTTTAAACGGTTCGGTTTTCAGTCCGGCAGGGATGTGGACAAGTTTGAGGGATACGAAGCCTGCAGGCGTAGCGAAAATGGAATTTATTATGTGACAGAGGGCACAAATGCATATATTTCGGCAAAGGTAGATCATATGGTAGACCTCGGCTCCCATACGATGTTCATCGGAGAGATCACGGATATGGATGTTTTGAGCAAGGATCCATCTGTAACCTATGAATATTATCTAAAGGAGATCAAGCCGAAGCCGGAAGCGGTCGGAAAGACTGAGAATGGTCAGACTGTGTGGCGCTGCAAGATTTGTGGATATGAGTATGTCGGGGAAGTGCTGCCGGAGGATTATGTATGTCCGATCTGCAAACACCCGGCGTCAGATTTTGAAAAGGTCGTTCGCTGAAAGATAGCGGAAGGAAAGCAAAAGTTGGAAAGATAGGAGGAAATATCAATGGCGATAAATAGTAGAAAAGTAGCAATGGTAGGATGCGGCTTCGTAGGTTCCTCTTCTGCGTTTGCTCTGATGCAGAGCAAGCTGTTTTCCGAGATGGTGCTGATCGATGCGGATCAGAACCGGGCAGAGGGAGAGGCTCTGGATATCAGTCATGGGATGGCATTTGCAAGCCCGATGAAAATATATGCAGGAACCTATGACGACGTTTCGGATGCAGCCATCATTGTGATCACAGCGGGAGCGAACCAGAAGCCGGAGGAAACACGGCTGGATCTGATCCAGAAAAATGCAAAGATCATGCGGTCGATTGTCGGTGAGATCAAAAAGCGGGATTTTGAAGGTATTTTACTGATCGTTTCCAACCCGGTGGACATCCTGACCTATATTGCGCTGAAGGAATCGGGCTATCCCGCGAACCGCGTCATCGGCTCCGGAACCGTTCTGGATACCGGAAGATTTCGATATGAGCTTGGGGAGCATCTGGATGTGGACAGCAGAAGTGTGCATGCCTATATCATCGGCGAGCACGGGGACAGTGAACTGGCAGCATGGAGCGATGCCCGTGTCGGCGGACTGAAGATCAGTGATTTTTGTGAGCTGCGCGGACATTTTAACCACGAAGATTCGATGACGAGGATCTTCGATCATGTGAAAAACAGCGCATATGAAATCATTTCCAAAAAACATGCAACCTATTACGGCATTGCGATGGCGGTAGTCAGAATCTGCTCGGCGATCGTGCGGGATGAGAAGTCGATCATGCCGGTATCGAGCCTGATGACCGGGGAATACGGTCTCTACGACGTGGTACTCAGCATTCCGGCAGTGGTGGATGCAAACGGAATTGAAGCGGTTGTGCCGATCGAGCTGAGCGAAACCGAGCTCCTGGCGCTGAAAAAATCCGCAGAAATTTTAAAGGGCATTATCAAAGATAATGTATAACCGGGCAGTATTTGCCATTTTATGGCGGGATTTCCTGTGATATAATGAGCACAAGAGAGCGGGAACAGGCGAAGCCTGCTCATCGCGAACGGCGAAATTATTGAGTGAGCTATGCTCACGATATAATGAGCACAAAAGAAAAACAAGCGACGCCGAAGGCGGCATTTGTTTTTCTTGTGCCATTAGAGAACGAGCAGCCTGCGCAGCAGGCGATAAAGCGCGTCAGCGCGGGCTCGTGATATAATGAGGGAGAATCCGGCAGGCTGATGTTCCTGAAAAAGGATATCGCCTGCCGTTTTTTGATTTACGACAGCGGGATGGAATAGTTAAAAAAATACGAAAGAGGAGGGAACGCACATGAACCCATTTATTTATCAGGAAGACTATCCGATTGTGCAGACAAAAGAGGGGGCACTGCGGGGATATGAATGGAAGGGAACCTGCATTTTTAAAGGAATTCCGTATGCGCATGCGCAGCGCTTCCGGAAACCGGAACGGGTAAAGCCCTGGGACGGAGTCAAAGATGTACAGTCCTATGGCTATGTGAGCCCGCTTTTGCATCCGGAACAGCCGGGCGGAAATGGAGAAATGATGGTTCCGCATATGTACTGGCCGGAAAAAGAGGATTGCCAGAACTTAAATATCTGGACGCCGTCCATTCGGGATGGCAGGAAACGTCCGGTTATGGTATGGCTGCACGGCGGCGGATTTTCAGCGGGATCTTCCATCGAACAGCTCGCTTATGACGGAGAAAATTTAAGCAGATCCGGAGATGTTGTTGTCGTATCGGTGAATCACAGGCTGAATGTGCTGGGATATCTGGATTTGTCTCCCTTTGGAGAAAAATACCGGGATTCCGCGAATGCAGGAAATTTGGATCTGATTGCAGCTCTGGAATGGATCCGGGATAATATTGAAGGGTTTGGCGGAGATCCGGAAAATGTAACCCTGTTTGGCCAGTCCGGCGGCGGGGTAAAGGTCTGGTCACTTTTACAAATGCCGGAAGCGGATGGTTTGTTTCATAAGGGCATTATTGAAAGCGGCGTAGTAGATCCGGATCTTCTCGGCGATGCAGAGGACGGGAACGGAAGAGAGATTGTCAAAGCAATGCTTGCAGAGCTGGGTCTGGAAGAAAAAGATGTCGATCAATTGGAAACCCTTCCTTACGATCAGCTTGCGCAGGCTTATGAAAATGCAGCACCGAAGGTTGCACAAAAAGGCGAATATGTCGGAAATCACCCGCACAAAAATCAAAGTTATTTCGGAGATGCGATCAAACATGGATTTCGGGAAGAAACGAAAAAAATTCCGCTGCTGATCGGCACTGTGCTTGGAGAATTTGATTTCGGACCGGCGATTTCCGGAAAATACGAATTTACCAGAAAAGAAGTGGAAGAAAAAGTAAGCGATGCATTGGGAGAAGAAGGAATTGAGCTGATAGATGAATTCCTGAAAATCTACCCGGATAAAGCGCCGATTGATCTTCTGTCAGTGGATACGATCTTTCGGGAACCGACAATCCGGTTTATCAAAGAGCGGGTAAAGTGTCCGGACAGCAAGATTTATTCTTTTCAGTTTACCTATGAATTCCCGATGTTCGATGGAAAAATTGCATGGCACTGTTCGGAAATTCCGTTCGTCTTTCATAATATCGATAAGGTTCCGGTGTGCAATTGCGGTGAGGAAACAAATCGGCTGCAGGAGCAGATTTGTCAGGCATGGGTAAGCTTTGCAAGGACTGGAAAACCGGAAATTTCCGGGATAGAATGGCCCGCATGTGCCGATGGCGATGAAGCGGTAATGATGCTCGATAAGGAATGCAGAATCAGGCATAATCCGGATCATGAGTTGGTCAACCGTCTGAAAAAATTGCAAACTGCGGAACACTCTGTAGAAAACGTTCAGCACTGAATAACAGTCCTTATCGAAAAAGGAACTTCATGAAATCCTTCTTTTCTATCAGGAAAATTTGGGGAATCCGACATCATTTTTTTCGTGGGAACTATTGTTTATGATAATGCCAAATGTTAGATTCCTTAAAATACATTAGGTTTTTTTGTTGAATTTTGAAACGCAGAATAGTATAATCAAAAACGAGTTGTCAGAATTATAACAAAGAAACCTGAAAAATAAAATTGCATGAGGAGGAATCTGTTATGCTGAACTGGAACAATTTGGATACACTGGCTTCTTATCAGGAGCTGGAAAAAGCAGAGCGTATCAATTTGGCGGAAGTGATGTCCGGAGAAAATGGCGCGGAGCGTGTAAAAACCTACAGCACCCCGATCGTGGATGGTCTGACTTTTAATTATGCGGCAAAAGCAGTCGATGACAATGTGCTCGCAATTCTGGACAAGCTTGCCAAAGAGGCTCAGCTGGTAGAAAAATATGAGTCATTGTACAATGGCGCAGTTATCAATACAGGAGAGAAGCGTCTGGTTCTGCATCAGCTGACACGTGGACAGCTGGGCGGCAAGGTCGAGGCAGACGGCGTAGATAAGCGCGAATTTTATGTAACACAGCAGAAGCGGATCGCAGAGTTTGCCAATCAGGTACATGCCGGTGAAATCACCAACGCTGCAGGCGAGAAGTTTACAACAGTTGTACAGATCGGTATCGGCGGAAGTGACTTAGGCCCCCGTGCCATGTATCTTGCAATGGAGAACTGGGCAAAGAAAAACGGTGCATTCAAGATGGAAGCAAAATTCATCAGCAACGTTGACCCGGATGATGCGGCTGCAGTTTTAAATTCCATCGATGTAGAGCATTCCCTGTTCGTGCTGGTTTCCAAATCCGGTACGACACTGGAAACTCTGACCAACGAATCCTTTGTAAAGGATGCGCTGGCAAAGGCAGGACTTGATGCATCGAAGCATATGATCGCAGTTACCAGTGAGACATCTCCTCTGGCAAAGAGCGACGATTATCTGGCAGCATTTTTCATGGATGATTTTATCGGCGGACGGTATTCTTCCACCTCTGCAGTTGGCGGTGCAGTATTATCTCTGGCATTCGGACCGGAAGTATTCGCACAGTTTCTGGAGGGCGCGGCAGAGGTTGACCGCAGAGCGACCAACAAGAACCTGCTGGAGAACCCGGAAATGCTGGATGCACTGATCGGTGTATATGAGCGCAACGTGCTGGGCTATCCTGCAACAGCTGTATTGCCCTATTCCCAGGCACTGAGCCGTTTCCCTGCACATTTACAGCAGATGGATATGGAATCCAATGGTAAATCCGTCAACCGCTTTGGCGAGCCGATTGACTATGTGACAGGACCGCTGATCTTCGGTGAGCCCGGAACCAACGGACAGCATTCCTTCTATCAGCTGCTGCATCAGGGAACCGATATCGTTCCGCTGCAGTTTATCGGATTTAAGGACAGCCAGATCGGCACGGACGTTGTCATTCAGGGCAGCACCAGCCAGCAGAAGCTGTGTGCAAACGTGGCTGCACAGATTGTTGCATTTGCCTGCGGTAAAGCAGATGATAACCGCAATAAGAATTTCGAAGGCGGACGTCCTTCCAGCATTATCATCGGCGACCAGCTGACCCCTAAAACTCTGGGTGCACTGCTTGCACATTTTGAAAATAAGGTTATGTTCCAGGGCTTTGCATGGAATGTAAACAGCTTCGATCAGGAAGGCGTACAGCTGGGTAAGGTTCTGGCAAAACGCGTACTGGCCCATGAGACAGACGGTGCACTGAAGGTATATAGCGACCTGCTGAATATCTGATGGAATGCACGGGTCTGCGCCGCCGGCAAGCGGTGCTCCGGGTACCCAGGTGATGCGCCAGAGAATGGCACGGCGCTGAGACATGCGGACAGTGTGTCCACATCCTGGATAAGAAAAGATAAAAAATAAAACTGGCGTGCCGCCGGTGGAAACCATTGGAATCCACTGACAGCACGCCAGTTTTTTGATGCGAACAACTTTCGCGCCCGCACAGCGGCGGATCCAAAATCCTCCGCTGCATGCTTTTCTTAACTTACGCGGTTTGCTTATTTCCCGCGATCTGCTTGATCACATACAGCGTTGCAACCATCAGTGCAAAGCCGATCACGAGCATAATCAAGACATTGCGGACGAATCCGGCGATCAGGTAGGTGACGAAGGAAACAGCTGCAACGGTGATGACGTAGGGCAGCTGCGTGGTGACATGGGTGACATGCTCACACTGTGCACCGGCGGAAGCCATGATCGTCGTATCGGAGATAGGGGAGCAGTGGTCGCCGCAGACAGCGCCGGCCATGCAGGCGGAGATGGAGATAATCATCAGCTGCGGGTCGGTGTTCTGGAACACTGCAACAACGATCGGGATCAGGATACCAAAGGTTCCCCAGCTGGTTCCGGTGGCAAAGGCAAGGAACGCACCGATCAGGAAGATGATGGCAGGCAGGAGCGCCATCAGGTTTCCAGCTGCCTGGCTGATGGTACCGGCAACAAAATCCGCAGCGCCGAGGCTGTCGGTCATGGCCTTTAAGGTCCAGGCAAAGGTCAGGATCAGGATTGCGGGAACCATGGCCTTGAAACCGTAAGGCAGACAGTCGCAGCATTCCCGGAAGCTCATAATCCGGCGCAGGCAGTAGTAAAGAATCGTGAGCAGCAGGGCAAAAATACTGCCGAGGGCAAGTCCAACGGAAGCATCGCTGCCAGCGAATGCGGAAACGAAATCGACGCCGGAGAAGAAGCCGCCGGAATACAGCATACCGAGGACACAGCAGACGATCAGCACGAGAACCGGTAGAATGAGGTCGAGCACACGGCCATTGGGGTTCTCAAAGGTCCGCTGGGTGTCTTTTTCTTCCTTGCTGTCGGAGAACAGATCGCCCTTTAAAGCATTTGTCTCATATTTTGCCATCGGGCCGTAATCAAAGTTCCATACGGTAATCAGAATCATCATGGCGATGGTGAACAGTGCATAATAGTTATAAGGAATTGCGCGGACAAAGATGGAGAAACCGTCTTCGCCTTCTACAAAGCCGCTGACTGCAGCGGCCCAGGAAGAAATCGGCGCGATGATGCAGATCGGTGCTGCGGTTGCGTCGATCAGGTAAGACAGCTTTGCGCGGGATACCTTATGGCTGTCTGTGACGGGGCGCATAACGCTGCCGACAGTCAGGCAGTTGAAATAGTCATCAATAAAAATTAAAATGCCGAGGGCAATGGCAGAAAGCTGTGCACCGACTCTTGTTTTGATTTTTTTCTGGGCCCAGCGGCCGAACGCAGCGGAGCCGCCGGCACGGTTCATCAGGCTGACCATTGTGCCGAGGATAACCAAAAAGATCAGGATGCCGACGTTATAGCTGTCGGACAGCACACTGATAAATCCGTCTTCGAGAACATGCATGGTCGTTCCTTCAAAGGAAAAATCGGAGTATAACAAACCTCCCATTACAATTCCTAAAAATAAGGAACTATAAACTTCTTTTGTGATCAGCGCAAGACCAATCGCGATGATGGGAGGCAGCAGCGCCCATGCGGTTGCATAAACGGACGGGGTGTAAGCTTCTTCCCCTGCTTCTGCTGCGAAAACAGACAGCGGGCTGAATGCAGCTGCGGTCAGAACGAGCAGAAGAGTTTGCCAGAGCCTTGCAGGCAGTTTGAATGGTTTCATAATCTTTCTCCTTTACAAAAAAACGTAGATGCGGCGCTAATCTTGCCACATCCACGGTCTTTTTCCTCTTTCTGGCAATATCAGATAGCGCTCCACATAATTGTGACAGTCTGCAGCATATTCTGATGCAGCCCAGGGAAGCATCCCGGACGGATAAATCCCTTCGGCGGAATCCCCTTTCTTATGCAGGCAGCTGTCCTGAGCGTTCTCCTGCACGGTACTGATGAAGTCCGCGCCTCTATCGTGTTTTGTTACGGCAGATTGTACGATAATTTGTCGAAGAAAAGCATACAATCTGCTTATACGGGCATTCTAACACTCTATATTGGAAATAGCAAGATGTTTTCCAGTAAAGATGTTGACAAAATCGTCCGTTGATTTCCGGTCTGTCGGGAAGTATAATAAAAAAACAGAGCGTAAGCAAAAAGGCAGGAGACAGATCATGAAAACAGCAATTGTGTACGCATCCACCCATCATGGGAATACGAAGAAGCTGCTGGACGCGATCGTGGCGGCATATGAGGTGGATCTGATTGATGCGGTAAAGGTTCCGGAAAAGGATTTGAACCGATACGACAGGATCGGATTTGCATCCGGTATTTACTATTCGAAATTTCATCAGGCGGTATTGAATTTTGCGGCAGTCAATATGCCCCAGAATAAGCAGACCTTTTTTATCAGCACCTACGGCGGCAAAGCGGATTATACTTCGATCGAAAAAGCGCTGACAGCCAAAAACAGCGTCCTTCTGGGAAAATATGGCTGTAAGGGCTACGATACGTTCGGGCCGTTTAAACTGATGGGCGGTCTTGCAAAGGGACACCCGGATGAGGCGGATATTGCCGGTGCAGTGGCATTTTATAAAGAGATTACAGAAGAAAAATAGTGCCGGCATGACGGGATGCACGGAGCGATTGAAAACAGGCAGTGCTGTCAGATTATGACGGAATGCGCAGCCGGGCAGCGCGGCAGAAATGGAGACAGATATGAATATTGCAGTATATTGCGGCTCAGCGTCGGGCAACCGCCCTTCCTTTACGGAAGGTGCAAAAGCACTCGGCAGCTGGATCGCCCAAAACGGGCATACCCTTGTTTACGGCGGCTCCCGCACGGGACTGATGGGCGCGACAGCGGACGCGGTTTTAGCAGGCGGCGGCAAGGTCATTGGCGTGATTCCCGATGTGAAGCTGATTCAGGAACGGCGCCATCCGGGGCTGACAGAGTGCATCGAGACAAAGGATATGGCGGAGCGCAAGCAGAAAATGATCGAGCTTGCGGACGCTTATGTGGCGCTGCCGGGAGGACCGGGAACGCTGGATGAGATCTCAGAGGTCATCTGCCTGGCGCGGCTTGGAATCGAAAACAAGGCGTGCGTGCTGTTTGATACCGACGGCTATTATCAGGCATTGAAGAAGATTTTTGAGGAGATGGTGGAAGTCGGATTTTCGGAAAAAGAAGACTTCAAGCGGGTTCTGGTATCCGCAGATCTGGACGAAATTGGACGCTTTATCGAACAATAGAACAGCGTGCCAAAAGAGATACTGCAGCGTAGACGGAGACGAGCGAGGTTCCGGTCAGGCGCTGCAGTTTTTTTCTTGTGAAAACAGGTGGATCGGGTTATCATGGAACTATCACAAAAGGAGAGACGCAATGTCGCAATAGCGATTGCAGAACGGAGGATGTTATGTGGGACAGTATGATAGAAATGATGGAGCTTGTGATGCAGCACATTGTAGAGATTGCGATTCTGTGCTTTGAATTTATCGGAGTCATTGTCATTATTATTTCCGGGGCAAAAGGGTTCTGGAATTATGTGCGCAGAAAGCCGGAAATGAAAATTACGCTGGCGCAGGGGCTGGCGGTCGGGCTGGAATTTAAGCTCTGCAGCGAAATTTTAAAGACGGTTATTGTGCGGGAATGGAAAGAAATCCTGACAGTTGCCGGTATTATCGGTCTGCGCGCCGCATTGACCTTCCTGATTCACTGGGAGATTAAGGAAGAAGTCAGGGAAGAGAATGGGAAGAAAGAAGAAAACAGTTTTGGAAAGGAATGTGGATGATCACCAGCTCCAACATCGTAGAATTTTTTGAACAATATAAAAGAAATCTGGAACGGGAGGAAGCGCTCAACGAAGCAGTTTTAGATGCGGAGGATCAGGAAGTCTGGAAGCACTGGAATAAAGATTGAAATCCTGATGGGATCGCCGTATACTATCGGAGTAGGGATTCTGATGAGGGCGGATGCCTGCAAATAAGTCGATGGGAGAAAGAAGTTATGTATTCGATTCTGGAACATTATCTGAGCACGAATCATATCCTGATGATCGGAATGATCGTGACGTTTATTCTGACCTTTTTTTTACTGGAGCATCCGTTTTCCTTTTTGCCCAGTGATCAGGGGCGGGCGTTTGCCGTAAATGGAAGCCTGTCGAAAGGAAAGCTGCGCGGGGTTGGTTTCATTTTTGTGCTGTGCTTTTTAATCAGCAGCGTGTTATTTCTTCCGCTTGACGTGGAGTATGTGATCTATGGGATTTTACTGTTTGCAATGATGATCAGCGGATATCTGGATGACGCTTCGAAGACGCCATGGAACGAATACAAGAAAGGACTGATCGACCTCGTCATTTCTGTCGTAGCGGTTTTAACTTATATGAATTTTAACTCCACGACGATCTGTTTCGGCGCGGATGAAATCGTGATTCCGAAGGCGCTGTTTCTGATTCTCGGCGTGATTCTGATCTGGGTTTCGGTCAACGTGACGAACTGTACGGACGGCGTGGATGGTCTGTGCGCGAGTCTTTGCAGTGTGACACTTCTGGCGTTTGGCGTGCTGTTTGCGCCCATTCTGCAGAAATACGCGATGGCGAACTTTTTGTTCCTTTCGGTTTTGTTTGCTTATCTGTACTTTAACAGCTCACCCAGCAGCATGCTGATGGGTGATGCAGGTTCCAGGGCCCTTGGGTTTTATATCGCGGTTATCGCACTGAAATCCACGCATCCGTTTATCTATCTTCTGCTGGCTGCGGTAATGATCGTGGACGGCGGAATCGGGCTTGTGAAGATAGCGCTCAAGCGCTTTTTGAAGATTTCCATTCTGAAAAAGACGAGAACACCGCTGCATGATCATGTGCGTAAGAATCTTGGCTGGTCGGATACCCAGGTTGTTGTGCGCTTCCTGATTCTTCAGACAGTGCTGGCGGCAGTTGCGTATTGCCTGATTTGATTTCTGGCAGGAAAATGCCTGCCCTCTTTGTCGGGAGGTATGTAACCTCGGCTGACAAAAAGGACAGGCAGATCAGGATTCGATGAATAAAACGCCCAGGGTTCCGGGACCGCAGTGGCTGGAAATTACGCCGCCTGCCCGGGTTTCGAGGATTTCACGGAAGATTCCGAGACCTTCGAGATAAGAGCGGACCGCATTTATAATGGTTGGTTCACAGCCGGAATGTGTGATAAACACGCGATCCGGGCGCGCATGCTTTAAAGCAGGCTCCATATCTTTCACATAGGAAAGGATAACAGAATCCATTTTGCCTCGGTATTTTTTTGTCGGTTTCATGGCACCGTGTTCTACGATGATCTGGGGGTGGAGCTTTAAAAGCCCTCCTGCCATGGCGGCGATGGCGCTGCAGCGTCCTCCGCGATGCAGATAAGTGAGTGTGTCAACGACAAAGCTGGCACGGACATACGGTTTTAAACTTTCTACAGCGACAGAGATTTCTGCCGCTGTTTTGTTGTTTTGTGCCAGAATAGCGGCTTCTATGACCAGAAGACCGATGCCGGTGGATAGATTTGCAGAGTCGATCACCGTGATCAGATCCTGCGCGTCCAGTTCTTCTGCCGCAAGCTGCATAACATTGCCGGAAGAGGACATACTGTTAGAGATCGAGAAACAGACAATATTGCGTCCTTCCTCCACATAAGGGCGGAACAGATCGATGGTTTCAGAAAGAGCGGGTGCAGAGGTTTTGGGTGTTGTGTTATTAGCATCTGACCAGGAATAGATTTGATCCGGAGTAATATCTTTTCCGTCTTTATATTCCTTCTCTCCAAGCAGGATATGAAGCGGCAGAATATCGATATCATATTTGGAAAGCAGATCCGGGGTGAGGTCACAGGTACTGTCGGAAATTATTTTTACCATAGTTTCAAGTCCTTTCTGAGAGCAGTTTTGGTCTGTAGTTAGTGTAGCACAAGGGAAAAAAAGAAAAAAGGGAGAAGGAGAAAAGAATATTTGACAAAATTTTTGCAGAAATGGGGACAAATTGCAAAAAGAAATATGAGAACGATTTCACAAAATTCTCATACCTCGGCTCATGATAGAGAAAAAGAGACAAAAGATAGGAAAAAACAGGACAAAAACATTTCTTTTTTCACAAAAATGGCTCAGAACAGGAGAAAAGCGGACGTGTTGACAAATTGCCAAAACTGCATAAAATAAAACCAACAACAGTGAAAGCTGCTGAAAAGAATTTGGAAACTGTTCGAAAGGAGATATCGGCATGGATAACATGAATAAAATGAAAATCCGTTTGAATGCGACGGCTGATGTCCGGGAGTTCGTAAGGGCAGCAGAAAAATGCGACTTTGATGTAGATATTCAGTATGATTCCACCATTGTGGATGCAAAATCCATTCTTGGAATTATCAGTCTTGGTCTTGCCAAGATTCTTACCGTAAACTGCCATGGTGAAAACGCTGAATTCGTAGATGCGATTCAGAAATTCGCAGTAGCGTAAAAATTGCTTATTTCCCCTCTTTTTTATACACCCCCCCTTTTTTGACCAGCTGCCATCCCCCAATGGCAGCTGTTTTTTTATAATGAGGTAAAGCAGGATTTAACGGGTGCGGATGGGAGAATCCCATCCGTGAGCCCATGGAGGCTTAGAACTTTTGATTCTGGCATCTCAAAAATAAATTATTACAAAGTTTTGAGAAAATAGAAAAAAGTTTTTGTGCAAAAGAATGTGAGAACGATCCCTTATGGAAAAAAGTGTTCACAATTCATGGATATTTTTTATAAAATCGGATAAAAAGAAGCGAAAGCAAATTGAAAAAGTGACAAAAACCCTTGATTTTATGCGGGTTTGGGGCATGTTGACAAATCTCAGAAAAAAGATAAAATGGAATCATCGAAAGGCGAGAGCGAAAAAAGCCAATCGATAAAGCTTAATGTTATATTAAGCGTACCCCCTCTTTTTTATATACTATACCCCCCTTTAGAGCCCTTCTGCCACCCTCCCCCCCCCTTCAGGCAGAAGGGCGCTTTTTTATTGTATAGGAAACTTTGTTTCCATACGATAAAAACGCTCCGCTTAGGATGCGCACTCGGCGCAGGGGTAGATGGTTGCCGAAGCAACCGCGCCTCGGCGCGAGAATGTGCCAAGGCACATTCTTTTTTTACAGTTTATTCGTGGCTCCCTGTGGACAGATTCCATGCTCGCGTGAGAATCTGTCCGCAGGGAGCCACGAAGCGCATTCTAATGTTTGCGCTTTTATGCTACAATTGATACAATATCTGTAATTATTCATGAGGCGGGATCAAAACACGCCGGATATGCGGCGGAGACGGAGGAATCTATGAATCAGAAGATGCAGGAAGAACCAAAGTGGAAAAGGACATGGCATTTTATACGTCCGACAGTGATCAGTGTTGCTGTAGTGCTGCTTGCTTTTTTCATTATGCAGGGAAGACCGCTGGCGACGACACTGGACAGGCGTACAGATCTTGTATCTGTTGTTGTGACACAAAACGGGGCAGAGCAGGCTTTTACGGATCAGGACAATATCGTACGTGCGGCGGAAGTGGCAGGTGTCCTTTCGAGACGGTTTAAGACGACACAGGAGCATGAGCCGGATACCTGCTATGTATTCACTTTTCAGGATGGAAGAGAATTGAAGATCGGTGTTTATGAAAACGATATTTATTACGATGGACAGTGGTATACCGGGGCGGCTTCTACGCCGGATCTGTTCCGCAGTATGACCGGCAGCAGATTTTTCGTCATCGAAACAACGATGCCGGAGACGGAAAGTACCGCGGAGTAAGATTGAAAAATAAAATTTTTCAATCACGCGATTTGTGTCTGCGCGCACTTGACACAAACTCGGCATGCGCAAAAAGCGTGCGCAGAAATGAGTGGAAAGAACGGAAAAATGTGAGGGGCAGGCTTTAGAGAAGTCTGCGGAATGGAGTAGGATATGAAAATCCTGTTGGTAATTGACCAGTTCGATCAGGGAAATAACGGAACAACGATCAGTGCGCGTCGGTTTGCCCAGGCGCTGGCGGCGGATGGAAACGAGGTTCGGGTTGCAGCGACGGGAAAACCTGCGAGAGGCAAATATCCGATGCCGGAGATCCATTTTCTGCCGGTTGCGGATTCTATTATCAGAAGTCAGGGCATGGTGTTTGCGAAACCGAACCGCAGCGTGCTGGAGCAGGCGATCGCATGGGCGGACGTGGTGCATTTTATGATGCCCTTTGCGCTTTCCCGTGTCGGACTGCGGATTGCAAAGGAAATGGGCAAACCGGTGACAGCGGCGTTCCATGTGCAGCCGGAAAACATTACATCGACGATTCATCTTGGGAAAAATAAAAAGGCCAATGAGCTTTTGTATGAATGGTTCCGAGATGATTTTTATAATGAATTTACGCATATCCACTGCCCGAGCCCGTTTATCGCGGGGCAGTTAAAGGAACATGGCTATCAGGCAAAGCTTCATATTATATCGAACGGCGTATCGGATGAATTTTATCCGCGCGTGCGCCAAAAGGAGCCGGAGCTGGCGCATAAATTCGTCATTTTGATGATTGGACGTTATTCAGAAGAAAAACGGCAGGATGTTTTAATAGAAGCGGTAAAACGATCTGCACATTCCCACAGGATTCAGCTGATTTTGGCGGGACAGGGACCGAAGGAGCGCAGCCTGCGCTGGCAGGGAAGGTCGCTGCGCTATCCTCCGATCATGGGATTTTTTGATACGGAGCGACTGTGCGAACTGATGGCGATGAGCGATTTGTACGTCCATGCGGCGGACGTCGAAATCGAGGCGATCGCCTGCCTGGAAGCGGTTGCGTCCGGGCTGGTTCCGGTCATCGCGGATTCGCCGCTTTCAGCTACCCCGCAGTTTGCCCTCGATCACAGGAGTTTATTCGAAGCGGGCAACGTAGACGATCTGGCGGAGCGGATTGACTGGTGGTATGAGCATGCAACAGCACGGCATCAGATGGCACGTGTCTATGCGGAGAGCGCCAACCAGTATCGTCTGAAAAACAGCATTCGGAAAGCAGAGCAGATGTTTGCGGAAGAGATTGCGGAGACCTTGGGATAAATGGAATGGAGGCAGCACAGGGATGATTTTGGTGAAAGACCGTACAGGATCAAAAAGCGGCACCATAGACAGCACCCTGGTCGGAGTGTTTGACTCCAAACGTCCGTTGTACCGGCTCGTAAAGTGGCTGATCCTGCACATTTTTCCGCCGGTGTTCCGGCTGTTGTACGGATTTCGGGTGGTCGGCAGGATACCGGAGGAAAAGATGGAGAACGGCTGTATCAGTGTCTGTAATCATGTTCACAAGCTGGACTGCGTGATGCTGGCATGCGTGTTTCAGGACTATACGATGCAGTTTTTATCGTTGGAATCTAATCTCCACATTCCGGTCGCAGGTGCGATTGTGCGTCTGATGGGCGGAATCGGATTGCCTGCAAAGCTGGACGGGTGGCGACCGGTTTTAAAACGCATAAAACAGGGACTGGATGAGGGTCAGATGCTGCAGATTTACCCGGAGGGAGAGTTGAACGACGGCTGTCGGACGCTCCGGGCGTTTCAGCCGGGGGCGTTTCAGATCGCGTGCTGGTTCCGGAAGCCGATGATTCCGTGCCTGCTGCGGTTTTATCCGCGTTTTTCCAAAAGCGGCAGACGAAAAAGGGACGGAATGGAGTTGGTTATTTTAGAGCCGGTGGACATTCCGACCGATAAAAAGGGCAAACGCGCGGCAACAGAGCTGGAAACGCAGATCCGATGTCAGATGGAAGCGGCACGGCTTGCAGTTGGTAGAGAGGGTGCATGAGGATTGTGCATTCTATTGTTTAGATAGAGCAGGAAAATCCTGCGGAAATGGAGCAGAAAGTGAAAATTACCTGGCTTGGTACGGCAGCAATTCGTCTGGAAGCGGACGGTGAGACAGTTTTATTCGACCCGTTTGTACAGCTGGTCGGTGGGGAAAATCCGAACTGTCTGGATGACTTTTTACAGGATCAGACGATCTGTGTGACCCACGGGCATCTGGATCATCTGATGGAGGTTCCGGAATTTCTGGATCCGGAAAGCGATGCGGAGGCGACCGTTTACTGCGGAGAAGTGGCGGCAGAGACGCTTTCCGATATGGTGGAGAACACCAGCAACGTAGTAAAGGTGAGACCGGGCGACGTGATCCGACTCGGGGACGTACGGATTCTTGTAATGGAAGGAAAGCATGCGAAGCCTGGAAAAAGTCAGGTATTTCAGAAGTTGTTTTCCCGCAAATTTTTGCAGTATTTCAGAAATGCGCTGGCACTTGCATATTTGAATCCGAAATTTCCGGAGGGCGGACAGACGCTGATGTACGAGGTGCATGCGGAGGGCAAACGCGTGCAGGTGATGGGTAGTCTCGGACTGCAGGAGGATCAGGAATACCCGCAGGGTGCCGATCTTCTGATTCTGCCGTTCCAGGGAAGCGAATTTCTGGAAGCAGTAGCGCTGGAGGTCGTAGAGCGGCTGCAGCCCAAGCGGATTTTGCTGGATCATTTTGACGACGCGTTCCCGCCGGTATCGGAGCATGTCGATACGAGACGGTTTAAAAAGCTGATGGATGAGGAATATCCGCAGATCAAAGTCGTAAAGCCGACGGCAGGAAAAACGGTGGTGCTGTAACGGGATTAAGTTACAGTTCACCCGCGCCATTCGCAAAACCGCGTCTTCGACGCTCTCCGCTGC
>ENA-OPWC01001086-OPWC01001086.1-human-gut-metagenome-genome-assembly--contig:-NODE-1086-length-19591-cov-2.589476_pt1 | contig 19591 bp, 17 predicted proteins | sample MGYA00241504_ERZ502000 | MGnify/ENA primary metagenome ERZ502000 (study PRJEB25962, sample SAMEA2042005) | human gut metagenome | biome: human gut; feature: human-associated habitat; material: faeces...
AATATTGGCAGCGTCGCCGATAGCATGCGTTCCGGTCGAACAAGCCGTAACACAGGCATGATTCGGCCCCTTATAGCCGTATTTAATGGAAAGGTTGCCCGAAACCATGTTAATCAGGCAGGAAGGAATAAAGAACGGAGAAATTTTTTTAATGCCGTTCTCGTTAAACGCAATTGAGTTTTCATAAATATGCTGCAAACCGCCGATACCCGACCCCATCATCACGCCGGAACGGAACTGGTCCTCATCGGCTTCGGGTTTCCAACCGGAATCTTCAACGGCATCGCTGCCGGCCGCCAGACCGTACAAGATAAACTTGTCAACTTTCTTCTGGTCTTTCGGAGCCATAACCGTATCGGGGTTAAAGTCGTTTTCGCCTTCGCCGAAAGGAACCTGCCCGGCAATTTCAACCGGAATATCTTTCAAATCGACTCCCTCGATTTTGCGAATTCCGGACTTCCCGTCCAAAATACTTTTCCAGTTATATTCGACGCCGCGTCCCAGCGGGGAAACCATGCCAAGCCCGGTCACAACAACTCTTCTCATTAATTTACCTCTTAATCTTGTTTCATCAACACCTTTTTCGCAAAGGTAACTTAACCGTTTTTATATGAAAAAACTCGCTTAGTCAAGCGAGTTCATTCAATCTTCATAAAAGTTCAAAAGACTTAGGCATTCTTAGAAAGATAGTCAATTGCATCTTTTACAGTCAGAATTTTTTCAGCGGCTTCATCCGGAATTTCACAACCAAATTCTTCTTCGAAAGCCATAACCAGTTCTACTGTATCCAAGCTGTCAGCGCCCAAATCATCAATGAAGCTGGCGGTATCTGTTACTTTTGATTCTTCTACGCCAAGATGTTCTGCAACAATTTTCTTAACGCGATTAGCTGTATCAGTCATATGATAAACCTCAAAAAAATATTAAAACAAATTTTCGGACTTTCGAAGCACTCCAGCCCGTGACTGATTTGTTAGCACAATTTTATGTTATTTGACAAGCATTATTTTAAACAAGGCCCGGCACACCGAAGGCCCATTCCCCTGAAAAGGCTTAAATTCCTTGTTTAGCGGGCATTCTTAAAAGTGGATAAATTTTCTTCAGCCGCTGCTGAAATACCCGCAAAAGGTTATATATTCAAGACATATCGCCGCATCTTTGCCGCCGCAAACGGACAACGGCATAAAACTTGTCTAATTAAGTTGACAACAATTTGATATAGCAATATTTATTATTTAATGAATGTACGACCTATATCCGGAGAAATTAAATGAAAAAACTGTTTTATATTGTATTGGTTATCGTTGCTTTAATGGTCATCAGCCGCTTTGTCAAAGAAAAAAGCAACACCGCCGCGACAACCACTGCCGTTACGGCCGAAACCTCAGAACCCGTTACCGCCACTCTGCCGGATATTAACTGCGTCTGCGACACCGAACCCGCCTGCAACCCGGGTGATGAAAACTGCGATCCCGATGCCGCCAAATCGACCTGCAACTGCGAACAGCCCAACGGCGAAACCGTTACCATCGAGCAGACCGTTGAAGAGGTTGAGGAAATCAACCCCGACGAAACTGCCGGCGACGATGAAACCATCATTAACGACGAAGCAGCTCCCGAGACGCCGGCACCCGCTCCGGCCCAGGCTCAGCCGGCAGCAAAATAACCGCGTAACATTGGGAAAAAAAATGTTATCAAAAAGCTGTTCCGGAGAACAGCTTTTTTATTGTTTTCTGTAAAAATATCCCTATATATAAATAAGGAAATAAACAAGAAAAATATCATAAACATTGCCGGTAAACTTCCGGCCAAAGGAGAAAAAAATGAAAGTAGGAATTATCGGAGCCGGCTCGGTCGGCAGCACCACGGCTTTTGCCTTAATTATGCGCGGCGTTGCCCGTAAAGTCGTTTTAATTGACGCCAACGAAAAAAAGGCGCAGGCCGAAGCGATGGACATTGCCCATGCAACGCCTTTTGCTTACGCCAACAAAGTCAAAGCCGGAACTTATGAAGACCTGAAAGGCTGCGAAATCGTCATCGTTACCGCCGGAGCCAATCAGAAACCCGGCGAAACCCGCATAGACCTGCTTGGCCGCAACGTCAAAATTTTTGAAAGCATCATTCCGCAAATTGCTCAAGCCGCTCCCGACACCACTTTGATTATTACCTCCAACCCTGCGGATATTATGACCGAAGTGGCTCTTAAACTTTCCGGTTTTCCCAAAGAGCGCGTTATCGGCTCCGGCACGGTTCTTGATACCGCCCGCTTCCGTACCCTGCTCGGCTATCACCTCGGCGTTTCCCCGCAGTCCATTCATGCCAATGTTATCGGCGAACACGGTGACAGCGAAGTGCTGGTCTGGTCGGCCGGAGATGCCGGTACGGTTTCGCTCGACAAACTGGCGGAAGAATTCGGCAAACCTTTCACTCCGGAAGTTAAAGCTCAGATCGATGACTGCGTCCGCAATGCCGCCTATAAGATTATCGACGGCAAAGGGGCCACTTTCTACGGCATTGCCGGAGCATTGTGCCGCATTTGCAGCGCCATTTCCAACAATGAATATGCGATTCTCAACGTCTCGACCCACCATGATGACGTCGAAGGCATCAAAAACGTTTGCCTTTCTCTGCCGACGGTACTGGGCAAACGCGGCGTTCATAACGTCGTAACTCCGGTTTTAAACGACGAAGAACGCAAACAACTCGCCGACAGCGCCAAAGTCATGAAAGAATATTCGGACAAAGCGCTGGAAATGATATCGGTTAAATAATCCATATCCTCACCAAAGTATTTGCAAATCCCTTTCTTTTTACTTATATTGGGCAAAAAGAAAGGGATTTGCTTTATGTAATTCGAAAATTGCTTAAGTACCCCGCCAAACAGGATATTTATCATGGTTGAAGTAGTTACCCTCGGCTGCCGCATAAACTCTTATGAATCGGAAGTCCTGAAAGAAAAATTTAAAAATGTCGATAATCTGATTATCGTCAATACCTGTGCCGTAACCGGCGAAGCCGAACGCCAGTGCCGCCAGACGATTCGCAAACTGCGCAAAAACAATCCCGACGCCCGTATTGTCGTAACCGGCTGCGCCGCCCAGATTGCGCCGTCCAAATTCGCCGCCATGCCTGAAGTTGACCTGATTCTCGGCAACAAAGAAAAAACCGAAATCGAAAAATATCTGCATAACGAACTTGCCGAAAAGACAATTGTCGGCGACATCATGTCTTATGACGATTGTGACCCGTATCTGATTACCGGTTTCGAGGGAAGACACCGTGCCTTTGTGCAAATTCAGCAGGGCTGCAACCACCGTTGCTCCTACTGCATTGTGCCTTATGCCCGGGGCAAAAACCGGTCGGTTCCGCTCCCGAATATTTTAACTCAGATTCGCGAACTGCTGACACAGGGATTTAAAGAAATCTGCCTGACCGGCGTAGACATCTGCTCTTACCAAATTGACAGCGCGGCACACCGCCCGTCTTTCAGCACTTTGGTTCAGACAATTCTGGAAGAAATTCCCGAACTGCCGTCTTTACAGTTCGGCTCGCTCGATCCCGCCGCCATTGACGGCAAATTTATTGCCCTGGTCGGAAAATATTCCAATATTCACCCGCACTTTCACCTTTCCGTTCAATCCGGCGACAATGACGTTCTGAAAAAAATGCGCCGCCGCCACACGCGGGAGAGCGTTATCAGTCTTTGCGGACAAATACGTCAAGTCCGTCCCGAAGCAACTTTCGGCGCCGATTTTATTTGCGGTTTTCCGACCGAAAGCGATGAAAATTTCCAAAACACGGTTAAATTGGTTCACGAAGCGGGCATAAGCAAACTGCATGTTTTCCCTTATTCCGAACGTCCCGGAACCCCGGCCGCAGCCATGAAACAGCTTCCCGTCGAGGTCAGAAGAGAACGTGCCCGCATTCTGCGCGAACAAGGAGAATGCGATGAGTAACTGGTTTCAAAAATTAGGCTTTGGGTTAAAAAAAACCTCCACCCGGCTCACCTCAGGCATAACCGATATTTTCATCAAACGCAAAGTCGATTCGCAAACGCTTGAAGAACTGGAAGACTTGCTGATTACATCAGACTTAGGCGTTAAAGCCGCGCAAAAAATCATCTCTTCTTTTGCCTCCCGCCGTCTTAATAAAGACGCCGACGAGCAAGAAATAAAAACCGAATTGGCCAACGACATCGAGACGATTCTTAACCCATGCGAACAACCCTTTCTCATCACGAATGAAAAACCTTATGTTATTTTAATGGTTGGGGTCAACGGAGCCGGCAAGACCACCACAATCGGAAAACTTGCCGCAAAATTGAAAGACAAACATCAAATCAGCCTCATTGCCGCTGACACTTTCCGCGCGGCCGCCGTTGAACAGCTTGAAATCTGGGGACAGCGAAACAATATCCGCGTTTATAAGGGGCCCAACGGCTGTGATGCCGCGGCACTTTGCTTCGACGGACTGAAAGAAGCCCTGAAACAAGGCGATGATATTGTATTTATTGATACGGCCGGACGCCTGCAAAACAAAACCGGACTGATGGATGAGCTGAAAAAAATCGTCAAAGTCATCAAAAAAATTATTCCCGACGCACCGCACGCCACCTTGCTGACCATAGATGCCACCACCGGGCAAAATGCCTTAAATCAGGTAAAGACATTCAAGGAAATGGTTGACGTCAGCGGCTTGATCGTAACCAAACTCGACGGAACGGCCAAAGGCGGAATTATTGTAGCCGTTGCCGAAGAAACCGGCATTCCGATTCATTATATCGGCATCGGCGAAGGCATTGACGATTTGGATGAATTCAACGCCCGTGACTTTGCCCGAAACCTGCTGGAGATTAAATAAATGGAAGATTTGTTTGCCGGGTCGATTCCCTCCCAACTATCCGCTGCTCCGGCAGAAAAAGAATTCACAGTCAGCGAAATTTCTTTTGAAATAAAAAAATTCGTCGAATCAAATTTTAACCGCGTCCGCGTCAAAGGTGAGATTTTCGGCGGCAAGCGGGCTGATTCCGGTCATTGGTACCTGTCGCTGAAAGATGAAAACGCTTTGCTCTCTGCCGTCATCTGGAAAGGAGTGGCCTCTCGTCTGACCTTCAAACCCGAAGACGGACTTGAAGTAATCGCCACCGGGAAAATCACCACTTTTGCCGGCAAATCATCTTACCAGCTGGTCATTGACAGCCTGGAAATCGCCGGCACCGGCGCCCTGCTCAAACTGCTGGAAGAACGCAAACAAAAATTTGCCGCCGAAGGACTGTTTGACCAGGCACATAAACAAAAAATCCCTTTTCTGCCCGACACCATCGGCGTCATCACTTCGGCCAGCGGCGCCGTCATCCGTGATATTATTCATCGCGTTACCGATCGTTTTCCCAGCCATATTTTACTTTGGCCGGCACCGGTTCAGGGCGAAGGAGCCGCCGAAAAAATCGCCGCGGCCATTGAAGGAATGAACAACCTGCCGACCGACGGCCCGGTCAAACGCCCTGATGTTTTGATTGTCGCCCGCGGCGGCGGCAGTCTGGAAGACCTGTGGCCGTTCAATGAAGAAATAGTCATCCGCGCAGTCTATAACTCCCGCATTCCGCTCATCTCCGCCGTCGGCCACGAAACTGACACCATGTTGATTGACTATGTGTCTGACCTGCGCGCTCCTACCCCTACCGGCGCTGCCGAATTTGCCGTTCCGGTCAGAGCAGAACTGCAGGCCCGCATACTCACCATCCAAAGCCGTATGTTCAGCAGCATGACACACTACCTCAACGAACGGCGCAATCTGGTAACCGGCTTGGGACGCGGCATTCCCAATCTGTCGCAGATATTGCAGGAGAGCCGGCAAAAGCTTGATGATCGGATTGAGCGGCTGAACCTGTCTTTCAAAAACCTGCTGAATAACAAACTTAACCGGATTGAACGCGTCAGCCTGCGGCCTTACTACATCAAAAACATTATTGAAAGACAAAACGAAAACCTGAAAAGCCTGTCATTGCGGCTGGATTCCGTCTCAGTGGATTCGGTTCTGGCCCGCGGTTTTGCCTGGGTTAAAACCGGCCGCGGCAAAACCGTCTATAATCTGGAACAGGCCCGCCAGGCACCGACTTTGGAAATCAGCTTTATTGACGGAAAACTCAAAACCAAACCGATAGGAAAGAAAAATGATTTACAAGGCGATTTATTCGATTTGCTTTAGCCTGACATTTCTGGCACCGGCCGCTGCCCAGGCCCTGACCCTCTGCGGCAAAAGTGCCCAAGGAGAAGTTTTAACGGCCTACGCTCCGGGAGCCGTCAAAGTGGAACTGAACGGGAAATCATATCCGGTTACCCCTGACGGAAAATTCATCTTTGCTTTCGGACGCGATGAAGCCTCCTCCGCCAAACTGACCGTTTCCTACAGCGACGGCAGAACGCAGGACTATTCTCTCACCGTTGCCCCCTCCCGGTGGGACATTCAAAACCTGAAAGGAGTCCAGCCGCGTAAAGTAACGCCGAAACCTGCCGATCAAAAAGCAATAGACCGGGAACGTACCGATGTCCGCAAAGCACTGACCCGGCAAACCGAGAATATTTACTGGCAAAAGAAATTTATTCGCCCACTGAAAGGGCGCATCAGCGGCAATTTCGGCGGACAACGCATTATGAACGGCAAAAAGATGAATCCTCATCAGGGAACCGACATTGCCTGCCCGATCGGCACGCCGGTTAAAGCGGCGGCTGACGGTATCGTCACACTTGCCGGCGGCCCTTATTTTTATTCCGGCAATATGGTCGTTTTGGAACACGGACATAACCTCTCCACCATCTACGCTCATCTCGACAAAGTCAATGTCAAAGCGGGAGACAAGGTAAAGCAGGGAGATGTTATCGCCCTGTCGGGAAAAACCGGACGTGTCACCGGCCCCCATCTCCACTGGGGAGCCTCGCTCAACGGCGTCCGTTTTCGGCCGGATTCGCTGCTTGAACCGCGTGATAAAAAATTTTGTTTTGATTTATAAAGCATTAACATTTATACTATAAACTGAGTCCAGTAAAAACTGAGGTTACGGGTTATGGCAATAACAAACAGAATACACGACTTGGAAATGATGACTTGCTTAATTGTCGATGATGATAAGTTCTCGAGAACATTCATCAAGAACGCCCTCTATCAAATCGGCATCAAAACCATAAAAGAAGCAACAACGGCCAAAGAAGCCGTTGAGCTGCTGAACAGCTACAAAATCGACATTATCCTGCTTGACCAGCAGATGCCGGACAAAAGCGGCATTGAACTGGTGCAGGAATTCCGGCAGCACCCGGCCAGCGAAGTCAACAGTATCCCCATCATTATGATTACCGTTGACACCAAGGAAAAAACCGTTCTGGATGCCAAAAACCTCGGCATCAGGGAATATCTGGTCAAACCGATTTCGCCGATTGCCCTGAAAAAAAGAATTTGCAACGTTTTCGGAATTAAAGAAAGAGTATAAACGTGACTGATTTGCACTTAATGTTATTGTCCGCCCTGCAAGGGCTGACAGAGTTTTTGCCTGTGAGTTCCTCCGGCCACCTGATTTTGTTTTCCAAGTTCACAACTTTTCCCGACCAGGGATTGGCCTTTGATGTTGCCGTTCATGTCGGATCAATCATCGCCGTTATGATTTATTTTTCCGAAACCATTTGGGAAATGCTTAAGGGCGTTGCCAAAACCTATTTTATCCCTAACTTTAAAAACCCCGGCAGCAAATTGGCCTGGCTGATTGTTATCGGAACGATTCCTGCCGTTATCGCCGGATTGTTTCTGGTTGAAAACGGCACGGACGAACTGCGCAGCGCCCGTCTCATCGGCTGGACGATGCTCAGCTTCGGCATTGTGCTTTTCATTGCCGACAAAATCGGTATGACCATCCGTAAAATCGAACATCTGACGGCGCTTGATGCCGTTTTAATCGGCTTGGCCCAGTGCTTGGCGCTTATTCCCGGCACCAGCCGCTCCGGCATAACCATCACGATGGGACGTTTCCTCGGGTTAGAACGCCGGGAAGCCGCCAAATTTGCCATGCTGCTGTCAATCCCCACAATTGCCGGCGCCGGCGCCTTAGTCGGCTGGGAACTCTACCAGCAAGGCAATATGGCTGAAATAATCTACGCCATGGACGGAATAACCTATTCTTTCATCGCCTCCGTATTGGCCATTTATATCATCATGTGGTGGCTGAAAAAGTCAACTTTTCTGCCGTTTGTCATCTACCGCTTATGCCTCGGCAGCTACCTGCTGTTAGATTCTTATGGATATCTTGATAATTTTTTGAAATAAATGCTTGCAATTTATTTTGAAGTGAGATAAAAGAATATCCGTTATCGAAGCCCTGGTGGCGAAATTGGTAGACGCGCATGCTTCAGGTGCATGTTGCCTCAGGCAGTGGAAGTTCGAGTCTTCTCCAGGGCACCATAAAAAGACCTCCTTTACGGAGGTTTTTTTTTTACGGTGAATCAACATTGTTGTGAGCCCGAGACGGCTAACCGCAACGGCTGCCTGCAATATTTTGGGCCGAAACGAGGTTAGTTTTGCGGCACACGCAAAACTCATACAGATAAATATTTTCGCTAACCTCCTTTAAACTGCTGGAAAAATAATTAATCCTATATTATAATAAACTATATCCATCACATAAGGAGGGTCTCATGGAGACAAACACCACCGTTGAAAACCTTCGTGCCGAGCATGCGCGTCTAGACGCCATAATCCGCGAAGAAGAGAGCCACATCTGGAAAAATCTGATCAGAATAGAAGAGTTAAAACGGGAGAAACTCCGTAAAAAAGATGAGATACTGCGCCACTCTTTGCAGAATCAATAAAATTTCTTTCTCCTTAACGGCTTCTTCCGGGAAGCCGTTAATTTCCTGAGCGTTTACCAAAAACTAACTTCTGCCGTGCTAAATTCGGAACAAACACAATAATTCGGGAATTTAACCATGATTAAATTAATAACCGCAATTTTCTTAGCCTTAGGGGTCATAACTTCGGAAAGCTTTGCCGGCGTGCGTTCAATCGTCAGCGATTCCAGCAACTCCGACGTAGCCGTATCCGGCAACAGCAACGGAAACGACTACACTTACGAAGAGCCGAGTTATGATCTTGATCCCGCCGTACAATGTCAGAATTCCGGTTTTGCCCGCCGCGGCTGTCCGTCTGGATACCGCCCAATCGGCGAATGCCCTTATGACAGCAGCTATTATGCCGGATGTTGCCTGGCCAAATATCAATATCTGGCCGAAGACTGCATCGCCGCCCACATGAAACCCAGCGCCGACAATTGCATGGGATATTATGCCTGTGAACAAATAGAAACCCCTCAATAGAATGAAAATCATCCTTAAATTGAGGGGCTGTCATATTAAATTATCTTTCTAATATCCCTTACACGGCATAAAATAAACATCGTGAGCGGAGCTTCCCTGCACAACATCACCTCCTTTAACAAAAAACAGAGGAGTATAGTGATCGCTATATTCATAATCCGTGCCATTGAGTGTTAACCTGGAGACAGGTTTTCCTGTGTCTGCATTTGTTCCTCCGCCAACATAAACCCAACCGCAAGATGACGTACCTTTATCTGTCCCAATTGTAATTGGCTCTCTTGCGTGACTTCCTATTCCACGATTCAAATGCTTTCTTCTTGTATAATCCGGCCCCATTTTATTAATGACATCATTCGCCGTCACACAATTATACCTATTGTCAAAAGGACATTTAAGAGCCGTTCCGATACATTCCGATGTAGAAGTCAAATTATACCCTAAACTTTCACAAGAGGGAGATTGAGCACAAGACTGAGCTTGAACACTCGCTGAGGAGAAAGCTATCAATAAAGATAACATCGCTCCTGCAATTTTCACACCATTCTTTTTCATTTTCTTTCTCCTTTTGTTATTTAACCCAACATCTTAAAGCGCCATTGCACCAATAATTATCCAAATCTTTATAACCGGTAGCACAGCCGATAGTGCAATATTTCTGTGAACAGTCTTCATACTCACAAATATTCCCCACCGGACAGCTGTCCAGTTTGCATTTGTTTTCACAGGTCTTGCAATTATTGTAATACTTGACGCCGTTCATCTGACAATAGTCGCTCGGCGTAACCGGCCCGAGTTCCGTACAGGTCTGATTATAACCCGGCTTGCATTCGCAGGCGGTATATTTGGTCGTACCGTTATAGTTACAGCCGGTTCCCCGTCCCTGTTGGTTTTGCCCGGTACAGGTCTCGGTATAATTGGACGGACAGACACATTCCGAATAACGGGTGACACCGTTTGCTGTACATGAAGAACCGTTTCCCGTTGCCGGCGTTTGCGGCGAGGTACAACTCGTTACCGGATAAAGTGTCGTGTCGCAGGTACATTGATATTTGCCGCCGCAGGAAGTTTTGCTTATGGTATTCGGATAAGTACAGCTGTCTGCGGTATATTTATAAGAAGCGTCACAGCATTCTTTGAAATAAGCATTATTATAAGGACAAAAAACCGACGGATTGCCGGATGAACAAGAAGTTTTGGTATAGCCGAGATATTTACAGTTCTGAACAGAAGTGTCTTCAAATGCTGGGACATTAAATTGTAGACTGTTAGATTCAGTCAAAAAATGAACAGATGCAAGTTTGGGGAAATTTTTAACAGAAACAGACCCCGCATCAGGCAGTTCCAGAGACAGGGTCTGAGGCCCGAATTCAAAGCGGTTTTGGTTCTTTTCTATGAGGGTGGCGTCGGGATTATTTGACAATCCGCCTATTTGGTTGTTGTTGACAGAAGCCCGTACCGCGGTCGATGAATATACGACCATACTGGCACAGAAAATTATTGTCCTAATAATCCTCATAGTACACCTCGCAGATATAACTGAATCAAGCCTGTTTTTAAGGTATCATATTTGGCAGCAATTGTCAAATAATGCTTAACCTCACAAGATTTTTTGGCTATTCCTTCTACGCGGTATTACTTAGATTTAATAGTGTTTCGCCTGTTTTCAACTGGTCGTACCCGAGGAAATGTCAGATTAAAAACAGCATGGTTTTTACTATGGAATGACAACACCCTCCCACGGCAGTTTATTCACGCGGAACGACCGAATTCCGATTGCCCGGTCTGGCTGCTCCCGGCGGGTGAGGCAATAGGTGACAAGGGAAAAGCCGGGAGATGCCCCGGTCAAGCCGGGGCATGACAGAATAAAGAAAGCCGAGGCATGACTGCTGAGAGGAAGTGGGTAATAAATGGATGCTCCGGCTTGACTGAGGCATCCGGAAAATTGGCAACAGCGGCAAAGAGATTACCCGATCAAGTCGGGTAATGACAGAGAGAGGAGGATGTCGGGGATAATGGCAGAGAGAAGATAATGTTGGGATAATGACCAAAAGAGAAGAATATCAGGAATAATGGCAGAAAGAGGAGAAAAGTTGAGTAATTATCACTCCACCCGGTCATGCTCCGGCTTGACCGTGGCATCCGGAAAATTGGCAACAGCGGCAGAGAGATTACCCGATCAAGTCGGGTAATGACAGCTGAGAGATGTGGGCAATGACAAGAAAAAAAATGGCTCATACGAGTGTTCTCTATAAACACTCGTATGAGCCATGACATTAACTAAAAAAGGGCGTTTTCGTTTTATCTTTCGCGGCGGATAGCCTGAATATTGCGGATATAAGCAATATCCCCTTCCAGCTTTTCAAGTGTAACCGGAAGTTTGCGGCGCCAATTGGGATGTTCTTTATCCGTTCCCGGCAGATTTTGCATTTTTTCAACATGGAGGATATCTTCCAACTGCGCCAAAAAGACTTTAGACGCCGTCTTGGCTGCAAAGCGGTGAACCGCCTCTTCTATTCCCTCCGGATATCCCTGTCCGTAGATATAATTATCCTTGCGCAGATTATCCTCCGGCCAGCAGCCGTTGGCGTCCAGCGCCGAGAGAAGTTTCCAACGGTCGATTTCGCGTTTGTGATATGCATCGTTTTTAGCCGCTTCATCCATTAAGCCGAGCGAATGCATCAGTTCAATATCGTAACCGAACCACCACATCCGCAGCGGCGCCATATCATGGGTTCCGACTGACATAAAGGCCTTTTCCGGATATTCGCCGGGCGCATTGAAATCGCCCCAGCCGGCATCTTTTCTTTCTGCCCAAAGCACGCTCAGCGCATAAATATTCTTTTCGGCAAGCGTTTCAAGGAAACCTTCGGGAACATTGCCGATGCTCTCGCCGACAATCTGACATTTATTGCGGCAGCTCTCAATGGCAACAATATTCAGCATATCTTTGAAATTATACATAACATAAGTTCCCGCATCGCCGTTATCGGGAATAATATAAAGGCGCATCAAGCCCATAACGTGGTCAATCCGCAAGGCTCCCGCCGCGTTCATATTGGCGCGGAGAATTTTAATAAACGGTTCATAGCAGCGTTCTTTTAACACATAGGGGTTGAAAGCACCGAGACACCATTTCTGTCCGGCAGGGAAAAAGGCATCAGGCGGCGCACCGGCACCGACATCGCGGATAAACAAATCGTTATCCGACCAAAGTTCGGCACTGTCTTTGCCGACGCCGACGGCCAGGTCACGATAGAGACCGACTTTCAACCCGCACTCGGCAACGACGGCCGAAGCCTGTTTAAACTGGCGATCGGCTTCAAATTGCAGATATTTAAAAAAGCGGATACGGTCGGCATATTCTTCGGCAAATTTACGGACAGCCGGAGAATTCGGGTTTTGGAATTCATCTTCCCAGGCCGTCCAGCCGCCCCAGATATATGTACTTTTGATATCATAGAGGGTTTGGAACAGTGCAAGTTTATGCAGGTCGTCGCCCTGAGCCTCGACAAAAGCCCGGAACTCGTTCCGACGGTCACTGCCGCGATCAGCCATAAAACGACCGTACAGTTTTTCAAGAACCGAAATTTTAAGCGGATAGACTTCGGCATAATCAATCAGCTCGCTTTGGCGCAGTTCGGCAATTTTGTCTGCTATTTCAGACAAATCTTCCGGTTTGAACTCCGGCACTGCTTCAACGTCAATATAAATCGGATTTAAAAACAGGCGGCTGATTGAGCTGTACGGGCTGGCATTTTCGGGAAAGCTGTGCACCAAAACATTCAGCGGATTGAGGCCAATGATATCAGCCCCGCAACGGGCACACATCCGAATAAAGTTTCCCAGGTCGGTAAAGTCGCCGACACCCCAGTTGCGCTCACTGCGCAGCGAATACAACTGCAACGCATAGCCCCAGATTTTGCCGTCTGCCAGAGCCGGATTTTCATAACAGCGGCACGGAGCTACCGCCAAAGTGCTTTTATAGGTTTTATCTGCTACGGTAAACGTCAGATTATAATAGCCGACCGGCAATTCATTGGTTATTGCGACCAGAAGTTTGACATAAATCGTTTTACCGATGGTGTAAGTTTCATCGGTCGGGTGGACTTCAAAAGCAACCTCCGACCTGATGCCGGTATCCTTGTTTTCAATTTGCAGGGCGAAGAAACTCTGCGCCTGTTCCGCCGGAACCACCGCATCAAACTGCAACTTGCCCTGTTCTACCACATAGATGTTTTCCAGGGTTTGCTGCCAGCGGCGTTTTTCAAAATCAGCCAGCGATTTTTCCACCTCGCCGCGGTTGCCGGCTTTATACCCCAGGCGCTCCGCAATATAACGGACCACCGCGTCATCGACTTCATAGTCTTTCCGGACAAGTCCGCCGTCGCTGAATCTGGTGGCTATTCCCAATTTTCCGGCCAGTTGCTGCAATAGTTCTTCCATAAGAATACTCCCTATTTTTTAATCTCAAATAATAACACGCTCCACGCCGGGACTCTGATTGTCTGCGCCGAGCCGATTTTCCCCTCCTCTCCGAATTTTGAGGAGCTGTCCAGCAATAAATTCCAAGACATATTGCCGGAAATTTCCGGAAGCTTCCAACTCATGTCGTCGTGGTTGGCATTAAAGATTGCCAACACGAAACGGCTGCCGGTATAAACGCAGTAAGACAGAGCTTTGCGGTTGCCGTCATGCCAGTCGTTGGCTGCCATTTCAACTCCACGCTCATTATACCAGGCAATATCTTTATATCCGTTTTTGACAACTTTGCCGATGAAGAAATGGCGGCGGTTGAATATGCGCAGTTTTTTACGCAACCCGATAACCCGGCGGACGAATTTGACCTGCTCCTTGTCTTCCTTGCTGATGGCATCCCAGGCTATCCAGGTTAAAACGTTGTCCTGACAATAGGGATTGTTATTGCCGAACTGGCTGTGCGCGAATTCATCTCCGGCCAACATCATCGGCGTTCCGAACGAAAGCAGCAAGGTGCTTATCATCGCTTTCATCCGCTGGCGGCGGTTTTCCAAAATCACCGGGTTGTCGGTTTCACCTTCGGCGCCGGAGTTCCAACTCCAGTTGCTGTCGGTACCGTCACGGTTGTTTTCGCCGTTGCTCAGGTTATGTTTGCCGTTAAAGCTGACAACATCATGAAGGCTGAAACCGTCATGGGCGGTGATGAAATTGACACTGCTCCAGATGTCACGGTTCATATAGTTAAACACATCGCTGGAACCGGCCAGGCGGCTGGCCAGTTCGGCGGTTTGATACTGGTCGCCTTTCCAGAAGCGGCGAACATTATCGCGGTATTTGTCGTTCCACTGCCCCCAGCCGGGCGGAAAAGCACCGACCTGATAGCCGCCGTAGCCGATATCCCAGGGTTCGGCAATCAGCTTGACACGGCGGGTCTGCGGATCTTGTCCCGTGGCATACAAAAAACCGCTGTGAACTTTGAACTCCATATTCTGACGGCAGAGAGAAGTTGCCAAGTCAAAACGGAAACCGTCAACATGCATCTGTTCAATCCAGTAGCGCAGCGAATCCATTACCAGCGACAGGACATAGCCGTTCTGAACGTTAAACGAAGCGCCGCAGCCGGTGCTGTCGTAATAGTAACGCTTGTTGTCGGGATTCAGTGTGTAATAAGACGCATTGTCAATGCCGCGGTAGCAGAATGTCGGCCCCAGTTGGTTGCCCTCGCCGGTATGATTATAAACGACGTCAAGAATAACTTCGATGCCCTTGGCATGAAGAGTTTTGACCATCTGCTTGAATTCGTCAATTTCATCATTGGAGAGATAGGTCTGTTCCGGCGCAAAGAACGTAAAGCTTTCATACCCCCAGTAATTATCTTTGATATATCCTTTTTTATGGCGGTTGCCGAAAAAGGCATGTACGGGCAGAAATTCAACGGCGGTAACGCCCAGCCATTTCAAATAGCTGGTTACCGATTTGTCGGCAAAACCGGCAAAGGTGCCGCGCTTGTCGTCGGCTATCTGCGGATGAAGTTTGGTAAAGCCGCGCAGATGAGTTTCATAAATGACGCTTTCTTCCATTTTATGATGAGGGCGGATTTCATCATCATTGCCCCAGTCGAACGTATTGCCGATGACAACCGACTTCGGCACATAGGGCGCGCTGTCAAGTTCGGAAAAAGACAGATCCTTATCCGGGCTGTCGATGTCATAACCGAAAATCGCCTTGTGCCAAATCAGCTTGCCGACCAGCTTTTTGCCGTATGGGTCTATCAGCAGCTTGTTGGGATTAAAGCGGTGCCCTTCCTGCGGCTTATAGGGGCCGTAAACCCGATAGCCGTAAACCTGTCCGGGTTCCAGACCGGGAACATAAATATGCCATATGCTGTTGTCATTTTCATTAATGGCAAAGCGCTCCAATTCCTGCGATCCGGATGCGTCAAACAGGCAGAGCTCCACCTTTTCGGCATTGGCGGAGAACAATGCGAAATTAACGCCTTTCCCGTCATAAGTCGCGCCTAGGGGATAAGACTTTCCGGGTTGGGATTTGTAATTTGACATTGTTCTCTCCTGTCCTTTGCGAAGTTAGTCTCTAACCGGTTTGAGAACGATGGTTGACAACGGCGGCAAAGTTACTTTTATTGAACGCGGCTTATTGTTCCATTCGCCTTCTTCCGTCGTCAGCAGGCCTTCGTTTTTAACGCCGCTGCCCCAATAGTTGACATCATCGCTGTTAAAGATTTCCTGATAGCGGCAGTTTTCGTTCACCCCTATCCGGTAATCATGGCGGACAACCGGCGTAAAGTTGGAGATAACCACCATATAATCGGCAGGGTTATGCCCTTTCCGCATGTATGAAATAACGCTGTCATCGGCATTGGAATGGTCAATCCATTCAAAACCGCGATAATCGAAATCTTCTTCATAAAAGGCAGGATTGCCCTTATACATCAGGTTCAAATCGCGGACGCAGTTTTGCATGCCCTTATACATCGGATATTCCAGCAAATGCCAGCGCAGGCTTTCTTCCGAATTCCACTCCCAATCCTGACCGAACTCACAGCCCATAAACAGAAGCTTTTTGCCGGGGTGGGTGTACATAAAACCGTAATAAGCACGAAGATTGGCAAATTTCTGCCATTCGTCGCCGGGCATTTTGCCGAGCATGGAACCTTTGCCGTGAACAACCTCATCATGAGAAATCGGCAGAATAAAGTTTTCGTTGAAGGCATAAAGCAGTCCGAAAGTCAGCATGCCGTGGTGATATTTGCGGTGAACCGGCTCATGGCTGATATATTTCAGCGTGTCGTTCATCCAGCCCATATTCCATTTGTAGCCGAACCCCAGGCCGCCCATTGAAGTCGGACGGGAAACCATCGGCCAGGCGGTTGATTCTTCGGCACAGGTTACCGCCCCTTTGCATTGGCCGTAAACCAGTTCGTTCATTTTACGCAGAAAAGCGATAGCTTCAATGTTTTCATTGCCGCCGTAGATATTGGGAATCCATTCGCCGTTTTTGCGCGAATAGTCGAGATAAAGCATAGACGCCACCGCATCGACGCGCAGACCGTCAATATGATATTCTTTCAGCCAGTATAACGCGCTGGCGCAGAGGAAGTTACAGACTTCCGTCCGGCCGTAGTTATAAATTTTGGTGCCCCAGTCGAGGTGTTCGCCTTTGCGGGGATCGGCGTGTTCATACAGATGAGTGCCGTCAAACTCAACCAGACCATGGCCGTCTTTGGGGAAGTGAGCCGGAACCCAATCCATGATGACAGCAATACCTGCCTGGTGGAACTTGTCGATCATATAGCGGAAATCATCCGGCGTGCCGAAACGGCTGGTCGGCGCGAACATACCGATAACCTGATATCCCCAGGAGCAGTCAAGCGGGTGTTCTGCCAGCGGCAAAAATTCGACATGAGTAAAGCCCATATTGACAACATAGGGAACCAGCCGGTCGGCCATTTCGCGATAGGTCAAAAATTCGGAACCGTTTTCACCTTTCCGGCGCCAGGAACCGAGGTGGACTTCATAAATGGACATCGGCTTGTCAAAAGCATTATATTCTTCACGATAGTTCATCCAGTTCTGATCTTCCCAGTGATAGTGGTTCAAATCATAAACTACCGATGCGGTTTTTGGGCGGACTTCGCTCCAGAAGGCCAGAGGGTCAGATTTGACCAGAATGTAATCTTCCTGAGTTTTGACTTCATATTTATAAATTTCGCCTTCATCAATTCCGGGAATAAAAATATCCCACACGCCGCAGGTCGGATGCTTGCGCATCACATTAACGCGGCCGTCCCAGTTATTGAAATTTCCGACAACGGAAACACGTTTGGCATTCGGCGCCCAAACGGCAAAACTGACACCGCGCACGCCGTCCATTTCCTGCACATGCGCGCCGAGTTTTTTATACATGTCAAGGTGATTGCCTTCAGCGAGAAGGTAGATGTCAATATCGCCTAAGATGGAAGAAAAACGGTAAGCGTCTTCCTGTTCGTAGAAATCGCCCCGGTCGTTTTCAATACGGAATTTGTAGGGGAAATTTTCAATCTGTCCGAGGTTAATCTGATAGAAACCGCGCTTGTCAAGTTTGGTCATCATTCCCAAGGACGAGCCGTCTTTTTTCAAGAGTTCGACGGACTTGGTATTGGGCTGATAAGTGCGGATGAATACTTCCTTGCTTCCCTTATCGCGGTGGATGCCCAAGACAGCAAAAACGTTACCGTGATCGCCGTTTATAACTGCGTTCATTTCTTCTTTTGATAATAAATTTTCCATTCGGTAGCCCCCTGTTAGACTATATTAACATAATTAGACTTTTGATAATATTCAAACGACTTTATATCAGACTCTTTAAACGTTATCTATAAAATCTTATAGTTTTAAATGCAAGCAAATTGCTAAGCGCTTTGATAATATTTTATATTTCAAATAAAAAACAGCCTTTTATTATTGACGTATAAATTTTTGATTGTATATTAAATAATGTTTACCAAACATTTTTTATTAATTTGGAGTTAGTTATGGTTAATAGTAATGAAAATGCAATCAGAGAAGCAGCTTATTTTCTCTGGCAGAACAACGGTTGCCCGTCAGGCAGAGACCAGGAATTCTGGGCAATGGCCGTTGACCAGCTGAACAGCAAATCTTCTTGCAAATCCTCTGCAAAAAAATCTTGCTCAAGCTCTAAAAAGTCAACGACTTCTTCCTGCAAAACAGCAACAGCGAAAAAAACTTCTTCCTCAAAAAAATCTAAATAATTTTAGCTGATTTTGAGATTGAAAAAAATAAAACCTCTTTGTTTTCATAAGAGGTTTTTTTATGGCTTTTTCAATGGAGAAAACTCTACTTTTTCAATGCGGAAACCACATAGCCGTACACAATGTTTTCGCCTTCGTTACGGAGCTTTGCACGCTCCAGCTTTTCGACTTCGAACCCCGCTTTTTCCAATACTTTTCCGACATAGTTTTGATGATGCAGATAACGTCCAGACGAATGCAGAAAATAGTCATCGTCATTCAGATTATTTTCGCTGACGGTAAAAATGACCCGCCCCCCGGCAGACAGAGAATCCGCCATGCCGGAAAGCAATTTTTCCAGACTGCCGAAATAAGTAAAAACATCTGCCGAAACAATCAAATCAAATTTTGTTTTTGCCTGCGAAAAATACTGTTCCAGTTCAGACTGAAGCAAATGGGAATAGACTTTTTTCGCCTGTGCCTGTTCCAGCATTTTTTCTGAAATATCAACACCGTAAAGTCCTCTGAAACTGCTGTATTTTTTCAGGAAGCCGCCACAGAATCCGGTGCCGCAGCCGGCATCCAAAATACGCAGCCGGGGTGATTTTTTACTGCCGTAAATTTCTTCAAGAAGACAGCGAATCAGTTCAGGCGCCCGATAATCCAATCCGGTTAATACCTGTTCAAAATCCGGTGCAAAAATATCAAATATATTTTTCAGATATTCGTCATTGGCCCGCGGCCTGACAGCACGGTTTAAGACGGCGTTTCCCATGTGCTGCGCCACCTGATTATCCGGATATTTTTCAAGCCATTTCAGCGCATATTCCCGCAGCAGGGAATCCTGTTTTTCAAGTGTCGACTCATAAAGCAGATAGCCGAAATTTATTTGCTGGGCTTCTTCTCCTCCGCTTTGTTCCACCGCCTGCCAGCCGGCGGCAAAAGCCTCATCCCAGTTGTTTTTTTTCTGCCAGGCCTGGCTCAAATAATTATAGAGCCAGGGATCGGAAGA